>Ga0206843_10061_pt1 | contig 38427 bp, 31 predicted proteins | sample Alteio_BWOrgCont_21_FD_152869 | JGI IMG/M metagenome (GOLD analysis project Ga0206843, IMG submission 152869) | Enriched cells from forest soil in Barre Woods Harvard Forest LTER site, Petersham, Massachusetts, United States -... | ecosystem: Environmental > Terrestrial > Soil > Temperate forest >...
TCAAACTGTTTCAAACCCTTTTTGCGACCTACCCTACCTACTGGTCAGTCCATTATAGTTCTGCAATAGATGGGTTGCTCTCCTATCAGCTAAAAGATAAAACGTTACATCTTTTAGATATCGTTGCTAACAAAATGCCCTCACTCGACGTCATTCTTGATCATCTACCTAAAGAGGTCGACGACATTTATTTTTACTTTTCACCCGATCGATTCACCGATGAAGCCATTCCAGAGCCTTATCTATATGATCATGGTCATCTTTTGATTCATGGCCCATGGCAAACTTCCAATCCATTTATGATTTCACCACTTAGTCGTTGTTGACCACATGGGTATCCGCTTTACATCCTTAATTGCATATTGTATAAATTCGCATAGGTGCCATTCAATGCGATTAACTCGTCATGCGTTCCCTGTTCGTCAATCCCGTTATCGGTTAATACAAGAATTCTTTGTGCATGCCTGACTGTTGACAGACGATGAGCAATGACAAGCGTTGTGCGGTTGATAGTTAACTTCTCCAATGAGTCTTGCACGGCCCTTTCACTTTCATTGTCTAGCGAGCTTGTTGCCTCATCAAAAATGATGATGGGTGGATCTTTCAAAAATACGCGCGCCACACTTAAACGTTGCTTCTGCCCACCGGATAATTTTACACCTCGTTGTCCAATATCTGTAGCGTATCCTTTCGGTAACGCCATAATAAAGTCATGGGCATTTGCCTTTTTGGCAGCTAAAATGATTTCTTCCTCGCTTGCATCCAGTTTACCATAGCGGATATTCTCTAAAACCGTTCCGGCAAACAAATAAATGTCCTGCTGGACAATGCCAATATTTTTTCTTAATGAACGCATGGTAATCCCGCTGATATTTCTGCCATCAAGCAGGATTTGCCCCTTGCTTACTTCATAAAATCGAGGAATTAAAGAACACAGGGTGGTTTTTCCAACTCCTGAGGGCCCAACCAAAGCAACATATTCCCCGACTTTTATATTGAAAGAAAGATGCTTTAAGACATGGTCATAGCCTTCTTTATACTTGAAACTTACGTTATTAAATTCTATGTTCCCATGAACATTTGTCACTTCAATTGCATCAGGGGCATCTTTTATATCTGGCTCTACCTCTAAAATTTCCATGAATCTTTCAAATCCTGTGATCCCCTCTTGGTATAGTCTGGTAAAATTACCAAGTCTCTGTATGGGTTCAATGAGGATTCCGATATAAAGTACAAATGTGAGTAAATCGGCTAAATCTAAGGATCCTTTAACAATACTTGCTGCGCCAAAGATGACCACAGCGACAGTCATGAGCTGCGTGAGTGTAATTAATCCCTCATAAAAATAGGCCTCACTTTTGTACCCATCTCTTCTGCTCTCGACAAACCGATTATTTTCGTAAGAAAACTTCTTTTTCTCAATCTCTTCATTTGTAAATGACTTTACAACTCTAACCCCTGAAAGGGTATCTTCCACTTGTGCGTTAATATCCCCGATTCTATCCTTGCTCTTTCTTAATGCAGTGTGCATTTTCTTGCTAAAATAAAATCCATAAATACCCATGATTGGCAAAAAAAGCAGAGCAATGATGCCGAGCTTGACATTGATACTGATTAGGATGACAAACGCACCGATAAAATTCAGTAATGAGATGACAATATCTTCAGGGCCATGATGATATAATTCAGCAAGATCAAATGAATCGTTTGAGATCCGAGTCATTAGCTGGCCTGTTCTATGTTCATCATAAAAATTGAAAGAGAGTTTTTGATAATGGTCAAATAACTCATTACGCATGTCGCCTTCCATCAGCGCCCCCATCATATGCCCCTTATAATCAATAAACGTGTGGCATGCAGTATAAAGGGCAACCAAAGCAAGCATGACGCCACCCATCATGTAGATATGACTGAGGGCATCAGGTGAGTCGACTTCTAGCAAATTTTTTGTGATGTATCTTATGCATAAAGGGAGCGCTAGAGTGATCGCCGATACAACAACTGCACAGGCCATATCTGCACAGAACAATCCCCAGTACGGTTTATAGTATGAAAAAAATTTCTTAATCCGTGAATTCACAGAATTCTCCTCTAAGGCTTTTTCCGACTTGCTTGGTGCACTTAAATCTCTCAGTCCTAGGGTATACTTCACCTAAATTTTCAACTTTAAAACCACATGCTTTGTAAAATCCAATACCCTCTTTGTCTGTCTCTGCCTTAATCTCTAAAAATCTTTTTGAATTCTTATCGATCATTTCCCTAGCGATTCCTTTACACCGAAATGCCGGATCAACAGCGATGTGAAGTATTGTCCCGCCTAGATCAAAGCCAATCAAACCAATAAGTTTATGATCAATAAAACAAAGAAACAGATGCTGCTCTTTAGAAGAATAAGCCTTTAAAATTCGATTAAGTTTCTCTTCTTCTGCGGAATACAAAGAATAAGACATCAGCTTTCTGATAACAGGTTCTTCATGAATACTGGGATCGTATGGAATAATAGAAATATTTTCCTTGATGATGTTTGGAAGATGATTTTTTACAAATTGCCAAAGAAGCAAAGAACATTTTTCTTGAGACAGGTCCTCAGGTTCGATCCAAACGCGCTGCAAATCTCCCTGTTTTTCGTCCTTGATCCATCGACAGCCATTCACTCGGTAAATCATTCCTATTTGAAAGAACAAGTAAGGTTCGCTAGATGGCGTTTTTGGAACATCGACTGTGGCTGTCAGATTGTCTATTAGCTGAATTGAGTCAAATTCCATTTCTACCTCTTCAGCAAATTCCCGGCGTAAAGCAATTTCCGCTGATTCTCCAAATTCAATTCCACCGCCAGGAAAGTCAAACTTACCTGCATAAGGGCCACCATTCTGCCTTACAGCCAACATTTTTCCCTCATCAATAACAACACCATAGACTCCTGTCCTTGCAACAAATTTATTGTGATTTATCGGGTTCGAATTCGATAATTTATTTAGTGTTTTTCTCAAAAATATTTTTGAATGATGGAGCCAGTAATTTTTAACTTCTCCTATTCGCTCATAACCGTTTTTTAAATAAAACCCTTCAGCTTGAAAGCTATATGTATCTACGGTTGAATAATGGCACCCTAATTTATATGCTTCATTTTCGGCAGCATTTAGCAACTTTGTACCGTAACCTTGATCTCGTGATTTTTCATCAACCCATAATGTGTCGATATAGACGGATTCCGAGTCGAATCCTGCTAAAATTCCACCACGAATGATGCTATTTCCATCTTTTAACAATACAGAAAATGATTTATCCTTTTCCCCTATTACACTCATGCTAGACGCAACAAGTCCTTCGCAAATAATTGATTTATCAGCCTCATTTGCGTCATAATCTATTTCAATTTCATACATAAAAATTAAACCCATCTTTTTTATCGAATAACCCTCAACATCAGCTACGATAAATGCTTATCGAGAAAGGAATACGCATAGTCCCTCATTTCTTTAGTAAAGATATGTTTCCCTGGCCATACTTTGAAACCAAGTTCGCCTTCTTTAAAAGCCGGACTAGCGTAATTAAACATCTTCTCAGCACCACGGCTCCACTTATCATCATCGGTCGCTGAAATAAGAAGGCTAGCTGGATCAATCATTTTTATAATATCTTCAATATCACCCAGTTGCATAATCCCAGGAACACAAAACTCCATTTGAATCCCGACACTTTTATCCAGAGAATCTTTAAAATTAACGCAACCGCAATTCGATACTGAGGCCTTGATTCTCTTGTCAAATGCAGGTCCCCAAATTGCCATTCGCCCACCATAGGAATGGCCAATAAATCCTATTTTTTCTGCATCCACTTCATTCCGGCTTTGCAAATAATCGATACCAACAGCGACATCGTGCAAGGCTTTGGCAAGTAGAGTTTCTCCTTTGACAAGCCTTGTGGCAAGTTCAAAATATTCAGCTCTTCCCGATTTATCTTCGGTCCAATTACGCTCTTCAAAGGCAATCGCGTCAGGTGCGAATGTTACATATCCGCGTTCAGCCAATTCCGATGCATAAGCTTGATCTGGATCTCCAGCCAATCCAACCACCTCACTTTTTCCCAGCTCAAAATTTCCAGCGTGCTGATGATGACAGAATATTGCAGGAGTTTTGCCTATTCTATTTTTTGGTATCAAAATATATGCACGAACTCTGTCGTCCTCCTCAGCGCTATATTCAATCTTTTCACGAATATATGAACCACAATCCACTGATTCCAAAATGATAGGATTGCAAGAACCTTTTTCCGGAAATCGACCTAAAAGATTAAATAAATTTTCTCTATTCATGCTAACCATTCTAGAAAAATCCCTTCTTAAGCCAAATGACGAGATCATCATCCACAGGATAAGAATTTCCAGGGACGACAGGCTGATACTTATATGTTACGCCATATCCATCTGGAACATATCCAAGATGAACATACAATTTTTGAGCACATCCATAGTCTTTGTAAAGTCCGACTCCAATTCCAATCTGCTTGTAATGTAAAGGACGTTTCATGATGTTTCCTATCTAAAATAAATTCTCACAATATTTAAACTTACCACTTCTGATTAAAGAATGTAGTAGTCGATCCTATTTCTTTGTTACAGGTGTACAAGTTTTAATCACACCCTCCACCCATGAGCAGATTGGACATTCCGCCATGTTATGTTTGCGGGCTTGGCAATATTCACGGGCAAAATAGATGATTTGCAAGTGGAGTTTATTCCAATATTTTTTTGGGAATGCATGCTTGAGATCCTGCTCGGTCTGTTTCACAGTTTTGCCAAGGGAAAGCCCCCATCGCTTTGCACAACGGTGGATGTGGGTATCCACCGGAAAAGAGGGCTTATCAAAAGCTTGGGCCATGATCACAGAGGCTGTTTTATGTCCGACACCCGGAAGCTCCTCCAATTTTTCAAAAGAGCCAGGCACCTGTCCTTGATGTCTTTCTATTAGCAAACGGGAAAGTTCCCAAATAGCCTTGGCCTTTGTTGGAGCTAATCCACATGGACGGATTATTTCTTCAATCTCAGCGACCGATAAATTGATCATCTCCTGTGGTGTAGAAGCTTTTGCAAATAATTTTGGTGTGATTGTATTGACGCGCGCATCGGTGCATTGAGCTGACAATAAAACAGCAATTAAAAGAGTGTAATGGCTGTTATGGTGTAAGGGAATGGAAGGAGTTGGGTACAGATTTTCCAAAATTTTCCGAATTTTTTCAGCTTTTTCTTTTTTGCGCATACTCTTTACTTCCCAATGCAAAATTTTGAAAAAATTGCCGTCAAGATATCCTCCGTTATATTAGACCCTATGATTTTCCCTAATTCATTGAGGCATTGACGCATATCCATGGATAGGAATTCAGGGGACACTTCAGAATTAAGCCCTTCTAACAGACGCCGCGCCGCCTTGATGGCTTCCTGCAAAGCTTCTTTGTGGCGCACATTGGTAATCAATATTTCTTCTCTTGACGGAGGACCTTTTTCCCATATCACTTCATCAATCTGCGTGCGAAGGCGATCCAACCCTAATCGATTTTTTGCGGAGATTGAAACAACTCGAGGGAAATCCAAGGCAGGCAAATCGCGATGGGGCAAATCTGTTTTATTCCAGATTGCAATTGTCTTGTGGGCGGGAACTTGCTCGATAAGCCACCGATCTTCATCATGGAGTCCTCGGCTGGCGTCAAAAACAAGCAAAATCAAATCGGCTTCCTTCATGGCCATGTGAGAGCGGCGGATCCCCTCTTTCTCAATAGATTCCTCTGCTTGCCGGATGCCTGCTGTGTCCATTAAACGGAAATTCAACCCATTCAAACGCATTTGATCTTCCAAAATATCTCGAGTAGTGCCGGGGATATGTGAGACGATTGCTCTGTCTTTGTCAAGCAACGCATTCATTAGGGACGATTTCCCCACATTGGGACAGCCGATGAGGCACATGGCAATCCCATCGTGAAGGATTTTTCCATCATGGAAAGTGGCGGCCAGTTGTTCCATCTGCAGACATACCTTTTCGATGTCTTGGCAAATATCAGCTACGCTTGCAAATTCCAACCCCTCTTCCGGAAAATCGATCCAGGCTTCGAGAATAGCCGCAGCATTTGTAAGTCCTTGTTGAAAATCTTCAATTTTTTTTGAGAGAGTACCTTTTAATTGATTTTCAGCAGCATCCACGGCGCGTTCATTTTTAGCACAGATCAATTCTTGCACTGCTTCTGCTTGCGCGAGGTCTAACTTTCCATTCATAAAAGCCTTGAAAGTAAATTCTCCCGGCCGCGCAGCTCTTGCTCCAGCTTGCAGAACGACATCGAGGACCCTTCTTGTGATCAAACTGCCTCCATGACAATGGATTTCGACCGTATTTTCTCCGGTATAAGAACGCTTTCCTTTCATAACAAGAATAAGGGCATGATCGATGGACTGTCCTAAGGTATTGACAACTTGCCCATAATGAACAGAATGAGACTGATAAGATTGCACAGGGCCTGTAAAAATACGAGACGCAACGTCAAAGGCATGATCGCCGGAAATGCGGATGATCGCAACACCGCCTTCTCCTGGGGGGGTTGCTACAGCGGCTATTGTCTCGCCCGGCTGGTAGGGTTCGTGTATGAATTCCATAAAGCTTAATCTTAATAATTTTCTTGAAGAAACAACAAGTTATTGTTAGAGTGGATATTAAAAATTATGTTACAGGTGAAGTGCTTATGGCTGAAGCTCAATCGATTCCGAAAGCATTTATTTGGAAAAGGCTGCACTCTCTTACCGGCTTATTTTTAACATTATACATTATCGAACACCTTTTGGTCAACTCACAGGCTGCCCTTTTTATTGGAGAAGATGGGTGGGGATTTGTCAAAGGCGTCAACAATATCCATGATCTGCCTTATCTTCCTTTTATCGAATTATTTTTACTAGGTATTCCCATTCTGATCCACATGTATTGGGGAATTATCTATCTTCGCACAAGCCAGCAAAATTATTATAATGGGAATGGAAGCAGACCTTATTTTCCGGACAATCCCCGCAACCGGGCCTATACATGGCAACGTATCACTTCCTGGATTTTGCTTGTCGGCATTATTGCTCATGTCATCCACATGCGCTTTATTGAATATCCTTCTACAGCTTCATTAGGAGATACAAAAAATTATATGATTCGCCTGAATAGAGATCCCGGACTTTATTCATTAGCGGCCAGAATGGGGTTCGATATCTATGACAGGGAGAGGATATCCGAAATTAAAAAAGAAATGCAAAAACCCATGGAAGAAGAAGTTTTGGGTAAACCGGCAGAGGATCATCATAGCGAAGCAATAAAAAAACAAAAATGGAACCAAGAAGAGAAATGGCTGCATACCCTCGAATTGCCTCTTTTGAAGCCTGATCAGGTCGTAGCTGTCACAAAAAGTTTTGGATTGGCCGAACTGCTCATGGTGAGGGATACCTTTAAGAAGCCTATCATGCTGGCTTTATATACGATATTGGTCCTTTCCGCTTGCTTCCATGGTTTTAATGGCTTATGGACTTTTATGATTTCTTGGGGTGTGACTCTCACAGAGACTTCTCAACGGTTCATGCATAAAATTGCCACGGGCTTAATGATCTTAGTTGCCTTTTTGGGGCTTTCAGCCATTTGGATCACCTATTGGATTAACCTTAAACAATGAGATCGCTTCATGGCTTCAGCAAAAATCGATAAAAAAGTCATCGTCGTAGGAGGAGGGCTTGCAGGCCTTTCCGCGGCGATGAAGCTTGCTGAAAATGGATGCAAAGTCCAAATCGTCTCTGTCACAAAAGTCAAACGTTCTCATTCTGTTTGTGCGCAAGGAGGCATCAATGCCGCCATGAACTCCATGGGCGAAGATGATTCTCCCATTATTCACGCTTACGATACCATGAAAGGTGGCGATTTTTTAGGCGATCAACCTGCGATTCTTGAAATGTGCTTGAGCGGACCATCCATTATTTATCTAATGGATCGCCTGGGATGCCCTTTTAACCGAACAACAGAAGGTAATCTGGATTTCAGACGCTTCGGAGGCACATTATACAACCGTACGGCTTTCTGCGGCGCTTCAACAGGCCAGCAACTTTTGTATTCCCTCGATGAACAAGTGCGCAGGTTTGAAGTCAAAGGATTGGTAGAAAAATTTGAAAACCATGAATTCATGCGCTTAGTCCTAGATGAAAATGGGATTACCAGGGGCGTAGTCATCATGGATCTTTTCAATTTGAAACTCGAGGTCTTAAAAGCAGATGCCGTCGTCATTGCGACAGGAGGGCTTGGGCTGCTTTTTAAGAAATCCACAAACTCGACTTTTTGCACAGGGGCCGCGAATGGAAGATTGTATCGGCAAGGCATGAGATATGCAAATGGCGAATTCATCCAAGTCCATCCCACAGCTATTCCTGGAAAAGATAAAATGCGATTAATGTCCGAATCAGCACGCGGCGAAGGAGGCAGGATATGGGTCTATGGTGATTCTTCAAAGACCATTGTAGGACCCGATGGCAAAACAAGGCCCTGCGGCAAAACCGGAGAACCTTGGTATTTTCTCGAGGAGCTTTACCCTGCCTTTGGAAATCTAGTTCCCCGAGATATTGGGTCGCGTGAAATTTTGCGCATTTGCGAGATGGGATTAGGCGTTGATGGTCAGATGCAAGTCTACCTCGATCTATCCCATCTTTCACCGGAAAAATTGAACAAATTAGAATCCATCTTAGAAATCTACACAAAATTTACCGGGGATGACCCGCGTAAAGTTCCGATGAAAATTTTCCCAGCTGTTCATTATACCATGGGAGGAGGATGGATCGATTGGCCCGCTGCAGACGATCCGGATCGCTGGGAACGTTTCCGCCATATGACGAATATTCCGGGCTGTTTCAATGTGGGTGAATCAGACTTTGCCTATCATGGCGCCAATCGTTTAGGGGCCAACTCGCTATTGTCGTGCATTTTTGGAGGCCTCGTCGTAGGTATTGAAGTCCCCCGTTATCTTGAAAGCTTGACATCGAGTGTTAATGATTCAAGTTCAAAAATTTTCGACCAGGCCATAGATGCGGAGCGGGCGATCAAAAAAGACCTGCTATCGCGCAATGGAGGAGAGAACGTATTTAAACTTCATGATGAATTAGCGGAGTGGATGTGCAACAATGTCACTGTGATGCGCAATAATGGAGATTTAAAAAAGACTTTGAGCAAAATCAAAGAAATCAAGGATCGGTATGGCAATATCACACTTGATGACCGCAGCCAATTTGCCAATCAAACATACGCTTTTGCCAACCAATTTAGCGCCATGCTCGATCTTGCTTTCATTATTACGAAAGGAGCGCTGCTGCGGAATGAATTCCGCGGGGCTCATTTTAAACAGGAATTTCCCAAACGCGATGATGAGCATTGGCTTAAGACAACAATAGCAACGTTTGATCCCTCGCAAGATGAACCTGTCATCAGTTACCTGCCTGTCGACACGCGTCATTTGAAACCTATTCTAAGGGATTATTCACAAGCCAAAAAAGTGAAGCCTACGCTGGAAAATATTCCTGCCAATATTCAGTTGCCGATTTAAACCATTAGAAGGATACAGTCATGGATGATTCGAAAACGTTTATTTTGAAGATCTACAGAGGAAATCCAGGCAGGCAGTATTGGGAAGAATTCGAATTCCCTAACGAACCCTATGCGAATGTCATTTCCGCCCTCATGGATGTACAGAGAAATCCTGTGAATCGGCAAGGGATCAAAGTAGAACCTGTGGTATGGGAACAAGGCTGCCTTGAAGAAGTTTGCGGCTCATGTTCCATGCTCATCAATGGGAAACCGAGGCAGGCCTGTACAGCCATCATATCCGGCATCATCAAACAAACGAATAGCAATATTATAACATTAGCTCCTTTCACAAAATTCCCCTTAGTGCGTGACCTGATTGTGGATAGAAGCTTGATGTTCGATAATTTAAAAAAAGTGCATGCCTGGATAGACGTCGATGGGGTATATAACCGGGGTCCTGGCCCAAAGATCAGCCAGGCTAAGCAAGAAGTCATGTACTCGCTTTCAACATGTATGACCTGCGGCTGCTGTGTAGAAGCCTGTCCTCAAACAAATCAACATTCGAAATACGTCGGCCCGCAGATCATGGCTCAAGTGCGCCTTTTTAACGATAATCCCACAGGCAAAATGCAGCGACGCAAACGCTTGCGGCCTCTCATGGAAGAAGGAGGAATCGGTGATTGTGGCAACGCACAAAATTGCGGTCCGGCATGCCCCAAACATATTCCTTTGCATGATGCCATCGCTGCGATCGGCAGGGATGTCACCTTACAAAGTTTAAAAGATCTTTTTAGCCTTCCCGATCGAGATTAAACAAAAGCCTTGGATTTGTGAGAATGAATATTTGTTATAGTATTGATTCATCGAAGTTGTATTTTTTGTCTGTAAAAATTCCGGAAAATTTATATAATAATGAAAAAAAAGATATTTATGCGAGAACACCATATAGAATTTAGATCTAACCCCCTCATTTTATCCAATGAGGATCGCGATGCTTTTCTACATGCTCTAGAAAATCCGCCTAAACCTAATGAAAGATTAAAAAAAGCACTTGAAGCACATCATCGAATATTAGAGAAAAATAAATGTTGATTACAAAATCCATTGATTCTGTCCAATCAAGAGAGTGTGATTAAAAGTTGTACACACGATGAAGAGACAAAAAAATTCATGATTTGAAGGATCTGAGAGGATATAAAGAATTTTTTTATCCTGCTTATCTTGCCGCTAGAGGCGATCCTATCCATCCTGTTTTTTGCATTTTCCCTGTGTATGACATTTAATCAAACCCCAACCAAGAACATATAAGGACTTTTCCTGCAGTGTTGATATATACTCGCTATTTTCTTCTTTTATCACTTGTTTTATTGGCTAAATCCCTAGCCATCCTTTTTTTTATTTTTTTTGGCGAAGTGGGTTTAGGTCCAGATGAAGCCCAATATTGGACCTGGAGTCAAGACTTAGATTGGGGTTATTATAGCAAACCGGCGGGAATTGCTTGGCAAATAGCCTTGGGCTGCAAATTTTTTGGCAATACTGAACTAGGAGTACGTTTCAGTGCCATGATCATAGGCATAGCTCTGCCTTTGGCTGTGTATTTCTTAGCTAAAGCTTGCAACCTGCAGGCAAACACAGCCTTTTGGGCGGGGATGATTATGGCATTCAGCCCTCTTGGCGTTTTGGCCAGTTTTTTAGCCATTACCGATGGAGGCATTGTTTTATTTTGGACGCTGGCTTCCATTGTTATAGCCTCAGCTTTAAGCAAAGAGACATCTCCCAATTACGCCTTTGTCGGGTTTTTAGTCCTATGCGGCGCTTTGTTCAAATGGCAAATTTATTACATTTGGATATTTGTTTTTTTGATTATGCTTTTTTTGTTCAAATTAAAATTGCGCCCCTTCATGGGAGGGATAGCTCTTTCATTGCTCGGCTTAGTCCCCAGCTTGATTTGGAACTGGAAACACCAATGGGTGACTTTCCGCCACGTTGCGGGCAATATCAATGCTGCTCCTACCAATCATACTCATATGCTGCAAGGCAATTTTTGGGCATTTTTGGGAGAACAAGCAGCTTTATTATCTCCCCTTTTGTTTATCTTGTTAGTCGTTGCGTTTATCTATTTAGTTTGCAAAAGCAAGGAAATCCCTTGGTCCGTTTATTTTTGCGGGATGATGAGCTTTATTATTATTTTAATAAATTGTTTAAATGCGATTTTTAAAAAAATGCAGGGTAACTGGTGTGATTTTGCTTATCCGTCAGCGATTGTTTTTTTGTGCTGGTATGCTTTTGAAAAGGTATCTTGGGGCAAACCTTGGATAAAAGGAGGTGTAATTCTTTCAGTGATTTTATGCTTTTTTGCATTGAGCCTCCCTTATGTGCAATCCCATGTTTCGCTTTCAGCTTTTACAATTCCTTATAAAATAAACCTTTTCAGACATAATGTTGGCTGGGTAAAATTGGGGGAAGATCTAAAAATAGCAGGATACGATCCGAAAAAACATTTCCTTTTTAGCGATAAATATCAAATGAGCAGCATCCTCAGTTTTTATGGAGAAGACCAAAAAAGAGCCTATTTCCTTAACTTGCATCACATCCGCAAAAACCAATTTTCGTTTTGGCCGAGCATGGCCGTCGAACAAAAAAACCAAACCGGATTTTTTGTAGTGGCAGAAAATTCTCCTCACGTGGAGAAGAATTTTCCTTCTCTCATCGAAGAATATAAAAAGCTGCTCCGGAATTATTTTAAAGAGGTTCAATATTTAGGAATGCATCCTTTGTTTTACAATAATGGACTTTTAGTAAAAGCAGCTTTAATCTATGAATGCATCGACTACAATGGACAGGAGCCGAAAGAGACAGACCTATATTAACACAGCAGCATAGGACAAAGATATCTTGGAGAAATGTGGAATAGTCGTGATAGGTCGAAACGAAGGAAAGCATCTTACAGATTGCTTTAAATCCATTGCTGAAAGCGATTGCGTTAAGGTCTATGCAGATTCAGCTTCAAGTGACAACAGTGTAGAAATAGCAAATCAATTTAATATTGAAATTGTTCAGTTGGATACATTAATCCCCCTAACAGCTGCAAGAGGCAGGAATGCAGGTGCCAAACGATTATTAGAGCTGGATCCCCATACATCCTACATTCAATTTATCGATGGGGATACAATTTTAGAAAAAGGATGGCTTCTGGAAGCACAAAGAATTCTGCAGGAAAAACCTGAGGTAGCTATCGTTGCCGGTAAATTGATTGAAAAAAACGAGACTTTGTCGATTTACAAACAATTAAGTGCTTTAGAATGGGAAAGAAATCCCGGAGAAACCAAATTCTGCGGCGGCAATTGCATGATTAGAGCTCATGTATTTTTGCAAATTGGGGGTTTTAATCAGGATTTTGCTGGTGGAGAAGAACCGGAACTATGCTATAGAGTGCGTGAGAAAGGATGGAAAATTTTTCAGTCTGATGCTCTCATGGGTATTCACGATTCTAGAGTTTTTAGTTTCAAACAATTTTGCAAGCGCTGTGTAAGAACAGGATATGCCTATCAGCAAATATCAACTGTTTACGCAGACACACCTGAAAAATTGTTTTTGAGAGAAAATATATCTAATTGGATCTATGGAGGGATCATCCCTATAGTAACCATAGCATTGATTCCTTTCACTTCGGGATGGAGTTTGATCCTCTTAATAATCTATCCTCTTTTATTTGTGCGCATTTATCTTCGTATGAAACGCTGGAAATCTTCCTTGGCTTTTGCCTATGCTTTGACCTGTGTCATTACGAAGTTTCCTGGTTTTTATGGTGCCTGTAAGTGCTTAATCTACAAGGGGTTAAGGTAGCTTGGCCCCCCGTTATCTGAAATTGAGTCCACTTGGTTTGAAACAACATCGTCATACACAGTAAACATTTCCATGTCAGAATACATACCTGATGGGAAAATAAAATCCATATCATAAGGAAAAAAAATGCGATAAACTTTGATGAAATCCAGAATTTTTTGCATGCCCGATCTCCGCACAATCATTGAATGGGATCCCCATCGAGCGCCAATTTTTTGAAAATCGGAGCTTACAGCTTTCCTTTGAGCAAAAAGTCCTGAATTCCAAGGTGTAAAGTTTGGCCGATTTGCATACCAGTAACAAGGATTATACTCGCCATTTTTCTTTTTTATATCACGATCTGTAAACAATATATCCCACTTATCCTTTCCTACCAGAGCATCTAGCTTATCTATGAGCTCAGGGATTATATTTGGGTCGCGAATAACCTCAATATCATCTTCCAGCACCCAAATGGTTTCATATCCGGAATCAAGAGCATCTTGAAGGACCGATAAGTGACTTAACACAATGGCAATGGGACCTCTGGCAACACAGTGGCCAAAGTAAGTCCTCCCCTCAACATGAATGACTTCGTGAGCATGCTGGATTTTATTATCATCATCCAGATAGTAGTAGGTTCCCATGATCCCTTTTTTCATCCAAGGCTCAAATTTCAAACCCACATCATTGATGACCTCAACAGGAAGCTCCCAACCATTTACTGCGGAAAATCGATAGGGATAGATGCCATAAGGATTTAATCGTTTAGAGCAGTCTTCAAATTTTTCGGGTCTTTTATCCAAATTAATCATGTAAATGAAATCAATATTTTTCATTTGATGATCGCCGGATTTATTTGGACAAGGTTTGAAATGATCTGAAATGTCTGCATTGAGGTCAGAGTAAATTAATAAAACAAAAGTAAATATGAATCTAATGTTCATTAATTTTTTGGCAGAAAGTAAGGCATATCAGCAAATTGCTTTAATTCATTATATCCCACAGGGATGCCGTTTTCTATATTTTGAAGAATAGCTTGTTGATAGTCTAACATCGAGGCAATGACAACCGGTAATTCGGATCTTATCCAAAATGTTGTGCCTTGCCCATGTGGAATATATATTTTTACATAATTTGGTGGAGTGATAATCTTATTCCACCCATATAGGTTTTCCTTTTCGCGAGTTCCTGAATCGCTTGCCGTATCATGGGCAACAACTATAGGTACATTGTTTGCAAGGAGTATTTTGACTAAATCCCCTCTGACATATACTCCGGGATCAACAAATGCGACATCAACATCATAGCCGAGGTCTTTTGCCCTTGCAAGCTGAGCTTTAAAGTGTTGGTCCAATTCATCCAAGTAAGTTGAGTCAATGAGCGCATAATCTTGATGCATGGAGCATTGATATGCGCAAGAATTATTAAAACTATTGCTTCGTAAGTTTTCATTAAATGTCATTGGAATCCAATTAGAGCGATCTGCAAATAAGTCTAAGCTCACGTGATACCACTCTGGGCCATATCCAGGTGAGATATATTCAATAGAAATGACTTTATCCGCATTATCCAAAAAATAAGCCGTTGAATATCCACAGCCGCATTCAAGCAAACCACGAACTTTCATTGTGTTAAATAAACGCCTCCAATGGGGAATGTGATCTGTATAACCTGTCGCTTCAGCTTGCGATGTTAGCCAATCGTAGGTAATGAAATCAGATTGATACCCTCTTACGGATGAGAATACGGCTAAAAAAGAGAAAATTAATAACGTTGTCCATTTCCACATAGTATTACCTTTAGCATATTTAAGGATTGACTTCTCATATTTTCTTACAAAAAATAATTTATACATTAAATCAAGGTTTAAGAGCAAGTTATTAACTCGGCAAGAGTGTGAGTAGAGGAGTCGATCACTCGAAACTTCCTCTTGTCGGGCATTATCATATCTCTTTAAATAGATCTTCAAGCGTAGCTTGATTTGCTATTATTTCTTCGGAATACATGGTCTTTTTTAAACCCATTTTTGTAATCATACAAAAGAAAAGCTGTTTTTTTGTTCTTGTTTGCTTCCGAAAGACTTCTATTTTTTTCAAGAGCTCTTGAGCGTAGGATTTATCGATCGCAAATTGGTTGTCAGAGCATTTGATTTCGCACAGGGTAATCGCCCCATCAAGTCGATCAAAAAGCAGATCAATTTGAGCTCCTTCTTGCTTTATCTCTTCTTGTGCTCCTTTTGCTTTAGGCACAAACCGCCAAGTTCCTACAGTAGCCCCAGGATCGATTTTTAATGCATTGCGAATCTGATCGATATGCTTATAACACGTAGATTCGAACGATAACCCAGCCCAAATTTTCCAAATTGGTTGGTTTGATTGAGATACCCAAAATCCTTCGTTGATTGCTTTCTTAGCAATTGTTTTCAAATTTGGCTCAATCCAACGCAAATAAAAAAGGCTATATTCATCATCAATGACGTAATAAATTCCTCGATCCTTATGCCCATATGGAACGAGACTAGTGATAAATCCGGCTTCTTCTAGTTGATGCAAGCGGTTTACCGTCCCTCCGCCGTCAGGAAGTTTAGAGAGCCCAATTAGTTCAGATTGACCTACCCCATAGCGATGTTTTGCAATGATTCGGATAAGCTGTTTAAATGGCTTTGGATCCTCAAATAGAGATTCAAATAAACGCTCAAACTCTTTTACTAGAGGGCCATCGCTTTGAAAACAGAGCTCGTGAATACACTGTTGGGCCGAATGACCTTTCCGTACAAAAGACCAATACAGAGGAACTCCACCCAAGACAGTATAAAGGTCGAGAATTTGCCTATGATTGAGGCGGATTTGGCGTTCTTTCAAATAACTTTCCGTTTCATGCAAGGAAAACGGCTTTAGTTGGATAGTACGAGTCACTCGATTATGAAGCCCTCCTTTATTGTTGATGATATTGTCAATGATCCAGGAAGTAGCAGATCCACAGATAATCAGCTTGATACGCTTATCAAAAACCCAATACCGATTCCAATATAATTCCAATGCCATCAGAAGCTTGGAACGCGGTGTTGCCATCCAGGGAAACTCATCAAAAAACAGAACAACTGTTTTTTCTTTTGGAATGTTGTTGATGGCAACAGTTAGATCTTCAAAGGCCTCTATCCACTGATTTTGAGGGACGATCGAGGGGCTCTGGTAAAAGGTATTTCCTATTTGTTTGGCAAATTCCTTTAACTGCTCTTTTGAAGATCCTTTTTGCAAACCCGTCACATGAAAAAATACACAGGGGAAAGAACCCATGAGATTTTTGATAAGATAAGTTTTCCCCACCCTTCGACGACCATAGACAGCAATGAACTCTGATTTGTTAGATTCAATAAGGTCTCGTAACAATTCTTGCTCCCTACGTCGTCCTATAATTTTCTCCATAACATCCGCAGCAGTATCTTTATTCTTGGTCATATACTCCTAGTAGCATTTACTTGTTTATCGCTTTATCTCGCCGATCATAGCTAATAATCAATTGGTTAAGAATGAATGTTCTGTTCCGCTGGCTTTATTTTCTTAAACCTCGCGGAACACACATGTTTTGCGTTTTAAGCGCGGTGATTATTTTAATAAAAACCGCGGTAAAAATCAAAAACAACGTCTGTTCCGCGATATTTATATTGCCAAACGGCGCGGATAAAAACAAGATTTTTTAGAAAAATTAATTCCCGAGTGCAATTTACCCACGTACTTGCCTGTGGGGGATAATGTCTATTAATACATTGAGTATAAATGAGATAATGTTCTTAACCCTGATGTTAAGGAAATTTTTTTTTTCTAAAATAAACTATTTAGAGTATGCTCCACTCCTTGCGAATATAAGGAAATTGAAATGATCCTCTTCTTGATCTTATCTTCACGTAATCTAAAAGCACGATCCCCTTCTCCCATTAACCCACTTTATCAAAGCGAATTTATATGAAATGGCAACGCTTCTTCTTACTCCTCTTACTGGTTCCGACCCTGATTTATGGACTCAACCAAAGAAAATGTACCGAAATCCATAACCATGTTGCTACTGAATGGAAACGACATGATGAGTTGATTGAAGAATACAAAAGGCTTACACCAAACAACACAGCAAGAGGCCTACAACTTCTTAAGTACTCTATTGAGTGTTGTAGGCGAGCCATTGCTCATTGCGACACCATTTTAAAGGATATTGCCGACCAATCCAGAGAAAAGCGGCACGAACCTTGGCGCGTCGAACTAAAATCGATATGCGAGCAGGATAAAAAAACCCTCAAAGATGAAATCCATAAGATCAAACCTGTCATTAAACAAATCGAGGGCAATTTTGCTTCAGATAAAGCCAATATCGTCTACCAAACGGCTGTGAAAAAGGCGACTGAGGCAAATGATAAAATCGGAGCTTGTCAGCGTCGTTTGAATAATATCGATGAGGTCGTTAATGTTCTAAAAGAAGCATCTAAGCTTTTTGAAGAAGCAGCATCGATTGCGCGTGAAGCTCTGGCTTTAATCGCTCCCTATTCTTCTCAAGAGCAAAATCAAGAGACGTTAACACAAGCCGTAGAAACCTACCAAGGACTCGCGGATAAATATAAAAAAGAAGCAACTGATTGGCCTGCCTCTGTTGTAGCGTCCCTTACAAAGCAAGCAACAACCCTAAAAGAAGATAGTGAGCTTTTTACAAAAAAAGGGTTAAAACGCAGCTGCTATGATTTGCAAAGACAGGCGGTTCCTCTATTAGAGCAACTCATAGACATCACCACAAATCAAGAGAGGGAGGCTTTCAAAAAGGAACTGGCACAATTAAAAACTGCTATCTCTGCCTTTGAGAAAGAAGCCGATAATAACCGCTTAACAGATACCTCCCCTTTGCTTTCTGAAAAAGAATTCAAGGCTAGAGAAACGGAAAGAAAAGAGCTTTTTTTTCAAAGTGATTTCCTACTAAACCCCGAACTTTTTCTCCCGGAAACTGCAATAAATGTTCCTCTTCCTCGTGCAATCCCTCTAGATGGTCAAGTGGGGCAAAAAGAGGGGGACTTCACACTTTACACAGAGCAATTTTATCGCTTTTTAGTGCAAAGCGATTCAGCTGTTTCTGAACTTTTCATCAAAGTCCATGAGAATGGACAGCTCGTCCATGTTGAAAAAATCACCCTGCCATTTAAGAATACTAAAGGTTGGGAACGTTATCTGAAAGATGGGATGATTTTCATCCCTGAGACTAATCTAAAATCCAAGTTTGGGCTTGATTTACGCCTCAGTTTTAGCTGTGATCCAGAGAACCAGTTCTCAATGATTGTAGCCCAAAAAAGCACCGATCCCCGCTACCAGTTTTCCTTTTCTTTAGATCAGAAAACACCTCTCTATACATGCCATCTTTCAATACCGCCGCCTCAGCAATTGGATGTTCTGCGCAAACCTGCCCTGACAATGCCAAGCAAACCGCTTGACCAGTCCTCTTTGCCTAGCATGAATGTAGCACTAGAAGGGGATGAAAAATGGCTCTCCTTTAAAATAGAGCAAAATAACTTTCCTGTCCTCGACCAATTAGTAGGAGAGCTGAAAAATAACCCCCTAGCTCTTGCCGGATATGTTCAAAATGAGATTGCCCTTGTCGATCCCTATCTGCATCAGGAAAATGGAATCTTTCATGCTTCTGGCATCCAAAGAAGCCCCTACATGACTTTTCTCGAAAAACAAGGGTCTCCCTGGGAACAATGTCAATTGCTTGTTTATCTCTTGCGAAAAGCCGGATATCAAACAGTTTACGCTCTTAGTGAATGCTGCTCCCTCCCCAAAGATTTTGTCGAGAAAATGCTTTTTACCAAGTTGCCTGAAGAACAAGAGGAAGCTTTGTTAAAGTACCCTTGGGTTGTATTTTTTGATGGTAAAGAGTGGATTTCTCTTTTTCCTTGGATGAAAGAAATGCAAGTCTATGAAGGGCACGATTTATACAGTTTGATGCCAGAGGAATATGCGAGTGCCGATCGCTGGATCTTACAGTATCTGAAAGGGGACGAGAAGATTTTAAAACACATCGGCCCCGATGGGGACGATACAGCTGGCGTCCTTTTTATTCGGTTTGTCGAGGAAGAGCTGAGAAAGCAAGGGCTTTCCTTGAGCGATGTCGGCATTCACCGCACCCAACTCAAAAAACAGTTTTCCTCATGGCAAGACTTTCCTCATCCTACCGTTCAAACTCAGGCGCAAATTTTCAGTACTCTCAAAGGGATCCCTGGAATATTTGCAATGGCGAAAATTGAAATTTCCTCTCATGAAAATCCTAAAAAATCCCTCTCTTACACTTTGCCTCTTGCTCTTCTTAATCAGATGTCTTCTATTCGCTTTTCTACTGAGGGGCAAGAAATCTCTAAGGGAGTGTTCCTGAAAATTTCAAGTCATCAGTTGTACCTGCAAATTTCAGGTCAGAGCAGCGCTCCTTTAGATTTGGATGAGTCGGATCACCTAGTCGATGTCAAGATGACGTGTGAAACCATTTTAGGGACTCACGTCAATGCTTTTGAACGAGTTTTCTCTATAGCCAAGGGAACAACAGCAGCTCTTTGCTTTCACTTTGGAGGAGCAAGTCCCCAAATGGCTTCTCAGTTTTACGAGCAATTCTCTGCAGAGAAAGATGAGAAGAAACGGCTTTCTACCCTTCTTTCTTTTGTTGGAGCTTCCTATTTTGAAAAATGTAGTCGGGCCGAGAAAACTCTCGCTGACCTTCATAAGGTAAAATCCAGCATAATATTTGCCTTCGGACTGGCAAAACTATCGCCCGAAGGCCCTTATAAGAGCGATGAGGATTTAACCAAGCCTCAAGTCGATATGTTTTGGTTTCATGCGGAACTGCCTACAGTTTCTCACCCTTCTGTATGGCATCAGGAGCTCTATACCGCTCACATGCAATATATGTCCCTTATAATTGTGGACGCATCTTCGAATGAACACCAAATTTTGCGCGAAGTTTTTAAAGATCCCTATGCCATTTCGACTGTAAGGCTTCTACAGCTAGCACATCGACAGCAGCAGAAAAATGGGCTCGTAGGGGAAGGGTTCTTAAGTTTTACCGCAACTAGTTTTGAAGCTGCAGACAAAACTCCGGAAGCCGCACAAAGCCTTTATTTTCCTCATCTCAAGGATTTAAATCTTCGCGAGGTCAAAAATGCTTCAGCAGGACAATGGAGCGTCCTCAAGGAGATGCTTGATCCTAGCAACCCGATGAGTAGCTGGTGTATTGCTTTCATGACTCCAAGACCTACATCGAGTCAAAACGATTCCTATAATGATATGGGGACATTAATCTTATCCCCTAACTTGAATTACGCACTCATCTCTAATAACAATATCACATCACATGGGGGATTAGGATCTACGCTGCCTAGAAGCTATATGACTCCATTTGCCATTAAAGAATGGAAACTTATCCAAACATCAAGTAGCTCTGCCAACAGCTATGCACTTCAGGTTCCCTTTAAATTTACTCCATCTGATACACCAGCGACTCAAGCCTCAGCAACGGGAACAACCAGTTGGTCTGATACACCTCCAGCGACTCAATCAGAACCGGGAACAACCAGATTGATAGATGACGTCAGGCTATGGTTTAAAGGTAAGTTGAATCAGGTAGGAGATCCTGTCGATACAGTGACAGGGGCTTTTTACATCGATGAGGTCGATCTTGCTCTCCCCGGTTCTTTCCCTATAGCAATTCGTCGTAACTACAACAGCCAAAATCCTCTGATCGGAAACCTTGGATGTGGCTGGAAACTGAGTTTAAACCCCTTCCTTATTGACCAAGATGGGAAACGATTTGCCGCTGAATTAGATGGGACCGTCATCACCTACAGCTACAACCAGCAAACCTCCCGCTGGGAAGTCTTGCCGGAAGACAATACGAGTCTTTCCAATTTCAATCAGCAAGGAATAGGCGGCAGCGCTAATCCTTTCCATGCCTATATCAAAGATGATGTCCTTTATGGGACAGATGGATCGAAAAGGTTCTTTGAAAAAGGCCTGCTAAAAAAATGGGTGAATGCCACGGGCAATATCCTCACATTTTCCTATGAGAAGGGGCGCCTTTCTCGCATCGAGAACTCTAATGGGGACTTCTGTGGACTGCACTATAATCATGAGGGCACTAGCTCAGACATCTATGCAAAAGATGGAAGACGCCTCTCTTATGACTACAATTCGCAAGGAGATCTTGTCAAAGTCACCCTTCCTAATACAGCGGTTATTAGCTATGAATATGATCGAGCTCACCGCGTCATTCGCGAAACGAAACCTCATGGAAGGGTCTTAGAAAACATTTATGACGATGCGGGGCGGGTCAAAGAGCAACGATCCCCGATGGGCCCTCAGCAGGAAATGATCGCGACTGCTACTTTTAACTACGCAGATGGAATAACAACCGTCGAGGATGCAGATGGAGGAAAAACAACCTATCAGATCTTCCAAAGGCAGATCTATAAGGTAACGGACCCCCTTAAAATGGGGTCAGGCTTGACACTATGACACTTTTGCTCACCGTAGTATATAAAGTTGATTTTATTTAGATTTACAAGGACAACCTTAGCTTGCTTTAGATAATAATTCAATCAAAGTGTCATAGTGTCAGGCCTGACCCCCATTCCCATTTTCCATTTTCTGGCCTAAGAGTCCGTGCAGCGGCAATCGCAAGTTCGGAAGGTATGCAAGGAGCGCAAAACTTTAAGTCTTTTGTAAAAGGTAATTGTAGAGATAATTTAAAGGAATTAACAGGGATATCTCCTCCTGGAAATATCCATGCTCACCATGTTTTCTCACAGAAATATCAAAAGTTTTTCTTTAGTAAAGGCATTAATATTCATGATCCTAAGCTTATGACTTGGTGGGAAGGAAGCTCTCACTTAAAAAATGCTAAAAGCTACAATACGAAATGGGATGTATTTATAAGAGAAAATCAGGGGGCTACAAAAGTGCAAGTCTTAGAAAAAGGAAAAGAAATAATGAGCAAACATGGAATGGATGTAAATTATTAAGTGAGGTAAAAAAATGGAAAAAAATTCCTTCTTTAATTTTGGCAGTAAGCTTGTCTCATCTACTGTACAAGCTCATTCAGTTGGATTGAAGAAAGATGCAAATGACATAGACGATCACTGGAATTTGATTAAAGGAAACTATAAAGGCATCAATTTTCCTATTATTTTTAAACAAGAATATGGAAAAAACCTAACCGATATTCTAGATACTGGATGGCCTAGCCTTTTTCTTATTTCTATTCGTATGAAGATGATTTTAGAAGAAAATAAACTCACAGGATGGCAGACTTTTCCCATTAAGCTTTATGATAAAAAAGAAAACGAAATTCCCGAATATTATGGATTTTCAATTATAGGGAAGTGTGCACCAATAAATTACGGAAACTCCGAAATTGTTGAGAAACGACTGGTTCCAACTGGACCTATCTGTAAATTTTATAAAGGCATATCTATAGATAAATGGAATAGAGTCGACTTCTTTACCCCTGAAGGAAGTTATACAATTTTTGCGACCAAAAAGGCTGCAGACATATTGAGAAAAAATAAGATCACTAACATGCGCTTTGAAGATGTATGTGACATTGAAATTGATATTGATGACATAAAAAGTAAAATTACTAAACACGACATACAATAAAAAAAATGGGGTCAAGCTTAGGGTGTTGAAAATGAAAATAAAAGATTTTTTCAGCTTGAGTAGCAAACTCTCTTCATCAACGGTCCAAGCACATCCTACCGACTTAAATATTGATCATTTGAAATTAATTAAAGGTGATTATACAAGGATCGATTTTCCTGTCATCTTTAAGCAGGAATATGGAAACAAGTTACGTGATATGTTGGATACAGGGTTGGTAGGTCTTTTTTTAATTTCAGATAGGATGAAAACTATTTTGGAAGAGAATAACTTAACTGGTTGGAAAACTTTCCCTATTAAAATCTACGATGAAAATGGGGATGAAATAACTGGTTATCATGGGTTTTCAATAATAGGCCGTAGCGGTCCAATAAATTACGAAAAATCAGAAATTATTGAAAAGCGATTGGTTCCCACAGGTCCCATAAGTAAATATTATAAAGGTATTTTCATAGATAAATGGGATGAGATGGATTTTTTTTCTCCGGATAAGAAATATAGGACTTTTATAACTAAAAAAGCAGCGGACATACTGAAAAAAAGCAAGCTCACTAATATACGTCTTGAAAACTTAGCTGAAAAAGAAATAGACGTAAGTAATGTGAAAAAGGATTTCAACGATACTTAAATGGAAACAACTGAATTTAAAAAAATATTTGGTGAAATTTCCAAAGAAAATGGGTTTGAAAGAGCTTATGAAGGATGGTTTAAAGAGTCACCAGAAGTCATTCTTGTCCTTGATTTACAAAAGTCAAATTTCGGAAATTATTATTATTTAAATATTAAGCTATTTATTCAAGGAACATTTGGAAATGTCTACTCAAAAAGCAAGCAGTTAGTTAAAACTGACGGTGGAGACATCTTCCTTCGCCATCCTGATAATTATTCAAATTTATTAGATCTAGATGCTCCATTTTCAGACATTGATCGAAAGGCAGGTCTGAGGAACATGTTCAATGACTTCATTGTGCCATTTAGCAATAAGTCAAGTACTAAGGAAGGTATTAAAGAACTTCATAAAAATGAACAGCTATTTATATTACCAGCTGTTAATGAGGAACTTGGTAAGTGAAGCAACTTGCCCCATGCCCTCAACATACTCCAGGCAGCATTTTTTTGGATACATAGGAGGTTATTTAATATGGGGACACCAATGACATTACTTAAAATAATTCAAGAATTAGAGACTTTCGATAATGAGAGTACAATTTATGCTTCAAGACCTTGGACAGAGAATTCAGAAGCATTGGTTCTACGTGAACCAGGAGAAAAAATACCACTTGAGGGTGAAAAGCTTGGGCTAATATATTTTCTGGAAGTTTCTATTGCACAAGATTTCCTTGAAGATTGGGCAGCAAGCTTAGATACCCCACCAATGCTTCAACAGAAATGCAAAAGGCTAATCCAATATGCAACTAACGATGCCTAAATATTTGGCAGAAAGCACCAGGAAGAGAGCTTGCCATAACAAGCTTAAGAAATGGGGTCAAGCTATTTCCTTAATTCGTTTGGAAAGAGTTTTCATGCGAAAGAATCCAGAAACATCAAAAGCCCAAATTTTACAAGAAGGTAAGCAAAGAAAATGGGGTCAGGCTTGACACTATGACACTTTTGCTCACCGTAGTATATAAAGTTGATTTTATTTAGATTTACAAGGACAACCTTAGCTTGCTTTAGATAATAATTCAATCAAAGAAAAAATGTGGTCAGGCTTGACACTAAAGAAAAAATGGGGTCAGGCTTGACACTATGACACTTTTGCTCACCGTAGTATATAAAGTTGATTTTATTTAGATTTACAAAAAAAATGGGGTCAAAATGGAAATGGGGTCAAAATGGGGTCAGGCTTGACACTATGACACTTTTGCTCACCGTAGTATATAAAGTTGATTTTATTTAGATTTACAAGGACAACCTTAGCTTGCTTTAGATAATAATTCAATCAAAGTGTCATAGTGTCAGGCCTGACCCCCATTTTATGACCCCCATTTTGACCCCCATTTGATCGTCGCTAACACTCCGGCAGGATAGGAAGGATAGAATTTTTATCCTTCTTATCCTGCCGAAGCGTTAGCGACGATCATGCAGATCATGTTAATATATTGAATATCAATGAACTAATGCTTCTTAGCCTGACGCCTATCCCTCTTGTGGATTCTCTTGGTCAACAAGATGCGGCAGGTTTTTCAGCAATTCTAAATAGAATTTAGCTTTAAATAATTTTTTTTAATACTTATAGTCAAAAATTATAACTCGTTAAAGAGGCTATGCATACCTCCCTTAATCGATGATAAACAACTTTAATATGTTTGACTACACAGGGAGTTTTGCAATACCCTCTAATGGGAAAATATGCTTTGATGAGATGCCATTCATGTTTTTTTACTTTTCTTATTTTTCTGCATATGGCTGCTTTGACTGCAAATGCTTTTGCAGATGATGGATTGCTAGAATGGCAAGACAATAACGCTTATTTCCTATCCCTGCGAAGGAATGAAGGGTCAACTGTTGGAGACAAGTTAAGCTACACCACATTAGAAGCATTGGCTTTTCCATTTAATCATCAATACTTCATGCCATTCTTTGACTTAAGGGCTCACGGCTTTGGAGAAAATAAGCAAAATGCTGCAAATATCGGATTAGGCTTTAGAATAATGCCAAGCTGTACTGATTATATTTTTGGAGCGAATGTATACTATGATTTCAGAAAGGTCCATCGCTTGTTCAATCAGGTAGGAATAGGGGTTGAAATATTAGGGCCTATCTTTAATTTCCGAATCAATGGCTACTTGCCTGTGGGAAAAAAAACATTCTTTCATTCCTCAAAACATGTAGCAAATTATTCAGAAGGACGTTACCTCATTCGTGAAAAGTTTACCGATAGTCTAAAAGGAATAAATTTTGAGGCCGAAGCTTTGTTAGCAAAAATATGCTGCAGAGATATTTATTTAGCCATTGGAGGATACTATTATCAAGGGATGAAGTGCCGTGGAAACATTCTAGGCTCAGAGTATCGCTTAACAGTAAAACCTTTTGATTTTGTGACCGTTAGCGTGACTGCAACTCATGATAGCCTATTCAAAACAAGAATTCAAGGGCAGATAGTTATTACCTTCCCGTTTAAAAAGCTTGATGAATACGAAATAAACACTTTGTTTCAGCCTGTCAGAAGACATGAATTAATTGTGCTTGATAAACACAGCATGTGGTTGTGGAATTGGTGAGTTTAAGGCAGTGGCTCCAATAAAGTTCGAACAGTGTCTAAATCTATTGTGCAGAGGTATGCTTCCCTATCTTCAATGCCTATGCCCATAATTAGATTAGTTAAAGAATGATCGATCGTCATTCCACAACAATATTCAATCCCCCTATGCAAAAATATGAAAGGCTTTGAGACTTTCTTGATGTTAAAGCCTTGATCCATGTATACGAAACGATGCATGTAATTGCGTTGTGAATTGTCATACATTGTTTCATGGACAAGTAATAAGTATCCATTATCAAATTCAATCGGCGGTGCAGAGCCTGAAAATCGAGAAAAATCATGCTTTAGATTATCATATTGCAAACCAACCTGGCGAGAGGGTCGTCCTTCTTCTACATCTATTTCCGGTTTATAAATTATTAAAGGATCATAAGAATAAATGACGTGAACTTCATTATTCTTTATAAAGGGAAGCCAATTCTTTTCACAACGGAAGGGATCCGGTCCAAACAAAGGAATGAGCTTTTCAACATGAACTGCAGGGCCGTTTCTATTTGCTTCTAACTTGCATAATGATACCTGCCGCTGCCCTGTGGGGTTTGTGTCAGAGGTTGTGCAAGCAAACCAAGTTTCATTCTTATATTCAAACATACGGCAATCTTCAAGGCCTTCTACATTTGATTTTCTCCGTGCGCGCGGCAACTTCTCAATAATTTCCTGCTGAGAAAGTAAATTAAAATCGGAATCGTATCGAACCAGAAAATTCCTTGTATTATAACTTGTTGGATCAAACAAATCTAAGGATTTAAAATGCTGAGCGCCTATTTGCAAATAACTCACTGTTCGGCAGATCACATCATACCCCGAGCTTGTTTTTTTAATGGAAGGATTCATCGGATTATAATGCGAAGCAAAACCCTCGTGAATGGGCGGCAGGTCGATGTCTATAGCCTTGTACTGAGCATCCTTAAGATCGCCAACATAATATAGCATATTTTTATACGCCTGTTCCTTAACATGATATGGAACACCTTTTTTCAACATGAGACGATTAGCTGCTGCATAGCCTATTTCTTTGTGTGGGGTATAATATGCAGCCACTGAGATGTCTTCATCAAACAGGTATTCGTAAATGGGATAGGAAATATTTAATACTTGCTTTTCAGGATATGGTATTCTCGATCCTTGTAGAGCGAAAAAAAGGGCAAGATTGTATTGTTCTTTTAAACGATAATATCTGGAAATTTGATATAAAGGTTCGGCGCGTTCAGGATTGAATTGATAAGCATTCAGGTAAAATGCCATGGCTTTATCCCACTGTCCCATCGCTTTATAGCACTCTCCGATCATGTACTTTGAATACCAAACTTCTTCCAGCCACCCTCCTTTATCAATGCGCTTTTTATACCACTTAATAGCCTCATCATAATCTTGAAGGCACAAATATGACTGTGCCAGGTAGAATAAGTAGCGCTCGTTTTCAGGCTCTTGTTGTAGGCCTTGCGTCAGCAGCTTAACATCGCGTTCAAACTTGTCTGATTTACATCCGCCATCATCGCGGTCATCGATGCTTAATGCCTGCAATTGTGCTTCAGTGCAAGGCATGTTGCACGACCAATACTCATGCGTAACTCCCATGCTTTGCCAAGGTAAAGAAGCGCGTACGAGCCGGGTGTTATATAAAGAATATGCATTGGTTTTCTGAGAAATCGAATAAGAATCTATCAGCAAGGCATTTTTATTAAATGCAGGGCCTATTTCTAACATCATATCAGCATCTATGAGAAGCAAGTAGGTGTTCCCTAAAGAAAAGTTAAGCTTTTCAAGGATTTTTTGCGCAGCTTGTACTGAAAGCGTCCTGTTGTGTCCAAAATTTATCCACTCATGCCTGAGGACCTCTCCTGGAATCTTATTTTTTTCGATGTATTGTTCGATGATTTTTACAGTATTATCTGTAGACCCTGTATCGCAGATTACAATGCAGTCCACAATATCCTTTACACTGTTTAAACAACGTTCAATTATCTTCTCCTCATTTCTCACTATCATCGTGAGGCAAATTTTGGATTCCTTCCCCACCAGCAAAGAGGGAAAAAGAAGCATGCCCATACTCCACACAACAAGCAAGATAGATTTTTTTAGAAATTGCATGTACTGCTCCATAATTTTTAAGTGCATTCCCGCTGTGAATTTCTGGCGGGAACGATTCCATTTAGAAAAAGGATACAAAATTTTGTTGAAATATATCAAGAAAAGTGTGAAAGTGTTTTTTTTAATGCATTATTTTGAAAAATGGATATGACACCTACATGAAGAACATTTTTATATATTTTATTATTTTCATCTCATCCCTTTACGGTTTGTGTGAAGCTAAGCCATCTACAACGAAGCCTGCAGCAAATAGAATTGTAACTTCCACAAAGCGCATCTATTTGCCCAATTATCCGGGGGCCTATAATCCATCCATTGTCAAATTTAATGATTCTTATTTATTAATCTTCAGACATCTTCCAGATCGTGGTGGACACCCTTGGCTCTCTTATATCGGCGTTGTATTATTAGATGAATTTTTTGAACCCATTTCCGATACACAACTGCTGGATACACGATTTAATTCAGACAAAACACCTTCACAATCTGAAGACGCGAGAGTCTTCTCCTTTAATGGAAAATACTATGTGATTTATAACGATAACATGGACTTAACATTTCCTTCGATCTGGGATAGAAGGGACATGTATATTGCGGAACTTTTATATGTAGATAACAAATTTATACTCACCGACCCTGTCAAATTAATTCATGAAAATAAATATTCAACAGTCTTGTGGCAAAAGAATTGGAACCCTTTTGAATGGGATGGAAAACTTTTGCTCTCCTATACAATAAACCCTCACGAGGTCATTTATCCAGATTTAGAAAACGGAATCTGTCGCCATTTTCACGAAACAAGCCAGCAAATTCAGTGGAATTTAGGCCCCTTGAGAGGCAGTTCCCCTGCCCAACTTGTTAATGGCGAATATTTAGCTTTTTTTCATTCGGGCACATACACCTCTTCAGTTTGTTCAAACAATAGAGAATTATGGCACTATTATATGGGGGCTTATACTTTTTCTGCTAATCCCCCATTTGAAATTACAAAAATAAGTTCCTTGCCGATTAATGCACCGAGTTTTTATACATTCTCAAGTTATGACAAAAGGGTCATTTATCCCGGTGGATTTATTGTTGATGATCAGAATATTTACGTCGCTTATGGAAAAGATGATTCTGAAATCTGGATCGGAACCCTAAACATTAACGCACTCATGCAATCATTGGTGCCATTAAATAACCCTTAAATACGTTTTTTGCAAATGCTCCTGAACAAATGCTTTTTATTGCTTATTTCTCATTTGCAAACTCATTACACACCTAAAGGATCCTTTTTATGATTAGAATCCTCCTGTCTTTATCATATTTAATTGTGTCAGTTGATCTCTTTGCGGGCATTGGAGATTATTTAAAGATTCTGACCGACAAAACAGATTCAAGTCAAATGAGGAATATAGATTTTATTTATGTTATTAATTTGGATGAAAGGCCTGAAAAATATGAACATACAATCAATGAGCTAGCTCCCTATGGAATCACTCCTTACCGTTTCTCGGCCGTAAATGGATGGGAATTGCCCCTGGAAGCTCTCAATGAGGTTGGGGTCAAATATGAACCATGGATGAGGCAAGGGCTGATGGGCACATGTTATTTGCCCGAAGACAATGGAGAGCCGCGCCATGAGATAATGCAAGTGAGCGGAAGAAATTACTTTTGCCATTGCATGTCACGGGGTGCTATTGGAATAGTCTTAAGTCACTTATCTATCCTTAAAGATGCTTATGACTCGGGATATGAAACAATATGGCTCATGGAAGATGACATAGAAGTGATTAAAAACCCCCACACCCTTTCAGACATTATCGAGGGCCTTGATATGCTTGTCGGCCACCATGGCTGGGACTTTTTATTCACCGACTTGGACACCAAAAACAAAAAGGGTGAATACGTCCCATGTTTAGGTTCAGCCTTAAGGCCTAATTATAGTTCTGCCAACCCGCACAAATTCAACGAAAGATATGCCATTGGTTTGGGATTTAGGAAAGTAGGTGCGCGTTACGGCGCCTATTCCGTCATTATCCGGCGATCTGGCATGCAAAAGATGCTTAATTTCCTTAAAAATGGAATGTTTTTACCCTATGATATGGAATATACTTTGCCCGATGATATACGCATGTATACCGTTAGGGACGATGTGGTATCCACACAACCCAATGCTTTTTCTGACAATGGAGCCCCCAATTATAAGCTTAAACTCATACAACCGTGAAAAGGAGTACGTCTATGGATCTGAATGATTACCCCATGAGTTATCCTGCATCTCAGTATGAAATCACAGTACTGAAAAAACAGACTAATGATCTAATTCACCAAGTCAAGCATGAAGCCTTTAATTATATGGATCAATTGGAAGGATGGTGCTCTAAAAACAAGGCATCCGTGCTCATCAATCTCATCTTTATGTTGAACCCAAAAACCATAGTCGAAATAGGTGTTTGGGGCGGAAAATCACTTATTCCCATGGCCCATGCACTCAAAACAAATGAAAGAGGAGTGGCTTACGGTATCGATCCATGGGATAATCTAGAGTCTGTTGATGGTATGGAAGGTGTCAATTACGAATGGTGGAACAGTATCGATCATAAAAAGATTCTAAGCGATCTTGAAATAAAAATTATACAATTTGACCTTGAAAGTCAGATTATACTTCTAAAAACAACATCTCAGCTCGCGCCTATAATTCCTAACATTGACATTTTGCACATTGATGGGAACCATTCAGAAAAAAGTTCAACTTTAGATGTTAATAAATGGGTGCCTTTAGTTAGAAAAGGAGGAATCATCATCTTTGATGACGTAACCTGGGGAACTAATGACAACGCTGTTCAATGGCTTGATGAAAATTGTATTAGGTTAGCTGAATTCCACGAAGATAATGACTGGGCAGTTTGGATTAAACCTTGAATTTAACTAAAATTTAACTGCTAGCTCTTATGGGTCGGTCTCGGGCCCGATCTCGATATCGAAAAATTCGGATAGCTGATAGCTTTGTGTTTCCCTCATTTGAACCTGCCAAAAAAAATCCTTCATCTGATACGGTAAACGATTTTTCAAATTTGGTAGTTCCTTCCATCGTTTTTTTTCGATTTTTTGGTTTGGTGAATGGTCTCCTTTTTTCGAAATAAAAATAAATAAAAAAAATATTTATGTATATATTTATATTTCTTATTCTTCGCATATCTCTATTTGGATTATGGTTTATGTTTATCTGATGTTTAGAATATTTGTACTTACATTATCTATTTTCTTTGTATCCTTGCACTCATCTGAATATTTAATATCAGATCTTAGTGATGCAGACCTTTACCATGATCTCATCGATTTTGATCACTCCTACCTAAATAAAAATTGTAAGCACAAAGATTGTAATCCACCAAAAGAAGGTCCGCCTGGCCCTAAAGGTCCTAAAGGTGCGACTGGTCCTACGGGCCCGCAAGGTGTTCCAGGAATACCAGGCAATGACCCAACAAGCCCAACCGGATCCACGGGTCCAACAGGTTCGACTGGCCCAATAGGCTCGACGGGTCCTACGGGCTCACAAGGAGATCCTGGAACTTCAGGTTCAACTGGACCAACTGGATCCATGGGGTCTGCGGGTCCAAAAGGAGATCCTGGAACTCCAGGCGGTCCAACAGGCCCAACCGGATCCCCGGGTCCAACAGGTTCAACCGGGCCAGTCGGATCCACCGGACCAACGGGATCTATAGGTTCAACAGGTCTTGAAGGTCCTACAGGTTCGCAAGGAGATCCTGGAACACCAGGGTCCACGGGTCCTACGGGCCCGCAAGGAGTTCAGGGAATACCAGGAAATGACCCAACAGGGCCAACCGGATCCACGGGTCCAACAGGTTCAACCGGGGCAATCGGCCCAATAGGATCCACAGGACCAACAGGATCCATGGGTCCTACAGGTCCAAAAGGAGATTCTTTAATTCAAGGCACTGGCTCAACAGGCCCAACCGGATCCCAGGGTCCAACAGGTTCAACCGGGCCAGTAGGATCCACGGGAGCAACGGGATCTACAGGCCCAACAGGTCTTGAAGGTCCTACTGGCTCGCAAGGAGATCCTGGAACACCAGGATCCACGGGTCCTACGGGCCCGCAAGGAGTTCCGGGAATACCAGGCAATGACCCAACAGGGCCAACAGGACCAACCGGATCCCCGGGCCCAACAGGTTCAACAGGCCCAATAGGATCCACGGGACCAACAGGCCTTGAAGGTCCTACGGGCTCGCAAGGAGATCCTGGATTAACAGGGCCAACTGGTTCAATGGGTTCACAAGGTGATCCTGGATCGACAGGCCCAACTGGATCTACTGGTCCTACAGGTTCGACTGGGCCAACTGGTTCTACTGGTTCTACTGGTCCTACAGGTTCGCAAGGAGATCCTGGATTAACAGGGCCAACCGGTTCGACTGGACCTACTGGATCCACAGGTCCCACTGGTTCGACTGGGCCAACAGGATCTACTGGTCCTACGGGTTCGCAAGGTGATGTTGGATCAACAGGCCCAACCGGATCTACAGGCTCCACTGGTTCGACTGGGCCAACAGGATCTACTGGTCCTACGGGTTCGCAAGGTGATGTTGGATCAACAGGCCCGACCGGATCTACTGGTCCTACGGGTTCGCAAGGAGATCCTGGATTAACAGGTCCAACTGGTTCTACTGGGCCAACTGGTTCAACTGGACCAACAGGATCGACAGGTCCTACTGGTTCTACTGGACCAACTGGACCTACTGGACCAACTGGACCTACTGGTTCGACCGGCTCAACGGGTCCCACTGGTTCGACTGGACCTACTGGTTCAACTGGACCAACAGGATCGACAGGATCGACAGGGCCAACCGGTTCGACTGGACCTACTGGATCCACAGGTCCTACTGGTTCAACGGGCCCAACGGGCCCAACGGGTTCAACAGGATCCACAGGATCTACCGGTCCTACAGGTTCGACTGGACCAACAGGGCCAACGGGTCCCACTGGTTCGACGGGACCCACTGGTTCGACGGGACCCACAGGATCTACGGGTCCAACAGGCTCAACAGGTCCTACTGGTTCAACGGGCCCAACGGGTTCAACAGGATCCACAGGATCTACCGGTCCAACGGGTTCGACTGGACCAACAGGATCTACAGGATCTACAGGCCCAACTGGATCCACAGGTCCTACTGGTTCAACGGGCCCAACGGGTTCAACAGGATCCACAGGATCTACCGGTCCTACGGGTTCGACTGGGCCAACAGGATCGACAGGTCCCACAGGTTCGACTGGACCAACAGGATCTACAGGTCCAACTGGTTCGACTGGACCCACAGGATCTACCGGTCCTACAGGTTCGACGGGGCCCACAGGTTCGACAGGTCCAACTGGTTCGACAGGCCCAACAGGATCTACCGGCTCAACAGGATCTACCGGCCCAACAGGCTCAACGGGTCCTACTGGTTCGACTGGTTCAACTGGACCAACAGGATCTACGGGTCCTACTGGTTCAACTGGTTCGACTGGCCCAACAGGCTCGACAGGTCCAACTGGTTCGACTGGACCAACAGGATCAACAGGTCCCACGGGTTCAACTGGACCGACAGGATCGACAGGTCCTACGGGTTCGACAGGACCTACTGGATCTACCGGTTCGACTGGACCAACAGGATCGACAGGTTCCACTGGTTCGACTGGACCAACAGGCTCAACGGGTCCTACGGGTTCAACAGGACCGACAGGCTCAACGGGTCCCACTGGTTCGACTGGACCAACAGGATCTACAGGTCCTACGGGTTCAACTGGATCGACAGGATCGACAGGATCTACAGGTCCTACGGGTTCAACAGGATCGACAGGTCCAACTGGTTCTACTGGACCAACAGGATCTACGGGCCCCACAGGTTCAACTGGACCAACGGGATCGACAGGTCCAACTGGTTCAACAGGACCGACAGGCTCAACAGGTCCCACGGGTTCAACTGGACCGACAGGATCGACAGGATCTACAGGTCCTACGGGCTCAACAGGATCGACAGGTCCAACTGGTTCTACTGGACCAACAGGCTCAACAGGTCCCACGGGTTCAACTGGACCGACAGGATCGACAGGTCCTACGGGTTCGACGGGACCTACTGGATCTACCGGTTCGACTGGACCGACAGGATCTACGGGTTCGACTGGGCCAACAGGATCTACGGGCCCAACTGGTTCGACTGGACCTACTGGTTCAACTGGACCCACAGGATCTACAGGCTCAACTGGACCAACAGGATCTACGGGTTCGACAGGCCCAACAGGATCGACAGGTTCAACTGGCCCAACAGGATCTACCGGCCCAACTGGTTCGACTGGCCCAACAGGATCTACGGGTCCAACTGGTTCGACTGGCCCAACAGGATCTACGGGTCCAACTGGTTCGACTGGCCCAACAGGATCGACAGGTCCAACTGGCTCGACTGGATCAACAGGCTCAACGGGTCCCACTGGTTCGACGGGTCCAACTGGTTCGACTGGGCCTACAGGATCAACGGGCCCAACAGGATCTACTGGGCCTACTGGATCGACAGGTCCTACGGGTTCGACCGGCCCAACAGGCTCAACGGGTCCCACTGGTTCGACAGGTCCAACAGGATCTACCGGCCCAACAGGATCTACTGGCCCAACGGGTTCGACTGGTTCGACAGGACCAACAGGATCTACAGGTCCAACGGGTTCGACTGGGCCAACAGGATCGACCGGCCCAACAGGTTCAACTGGGCCAACAGGATCCACAGGACCCACTGGTTCGACCGGTCCAACAGGATCTACCGGTCCAACAGGCTCAACGGGTTCCACTGGTTCGACCGGTTCAACAGGACCGACAGGATCTACCGGTCCAACTGGTTCGACTGGCCCAACAGGCTCAACGGGTCCTACTGGTTCAACTGGTTCGACTGGCCCAACAGGATCTACCGGCCCAACAGGCTCAACGGGTCCTACTGGTTCAACTGGTTCGACTGGCCCAACAGGCTCAACGGGTTCCACTGGTTCGACTGGTTCGACCGGTTCGACCGGTCCAACAGGATCTACCGGTCCAACAGGCTCAACGGGTTCCACTGGTTCGACCGGTTCAACAGGACCGACAGGATCTACCGGTCCAACTGGTTCGACTGGCCCAACAGGCTCAACGGGTCCTACTGGTTCAACTGGTTCGACTGGCCCAACAGGATCTACCGGCCCAACAGGCTCAACGGGTCCTACTGGTTCGACTGGCCCAACAGGATCTACCGGCCCAACAGGCTCAACGGGTCCCACTGGTTCGACGGGGCCTACTGGTTCAACTGGACCCACTGGTTCGACTGGGCCTACTGGTTCGACTGGGCCTACTGGTTCGACTGGACCAACAGGATCTACGGGTCCAACTGGTTCGACTGGGCCTACAGGATCAACGGGCCCAACAGGATCTACCGGCCCAACAGGCTCAACGGGTCCTACGGGTTCGACCGGCCCAACAGGCTCAACGGGTCCCACTGGTTCGACAGGTCCAACAGGATCTACCGGCCCAACAGGATCTACTGGCCCAACGGGTTCGACTGGTTCGACAGGACCAACAGGATCTACAGGTCCAACTGGTTCGACAGGTCCTACGGGCTCAACGGGTCCTACGGGTTCGACCGGTCCAACAGGCTCAACGGGTCCTACCGGTTCAACTGGCCCAACAGGCTCAACGGGTCCTACGGGTTCAACAGGACCGACAGGTTCAACGGGTCCCACTGGTTCGACTGGACCAACAGGATCGACAGGTCCTACGGGTTCGACTGGACCAACAGGATCGACAGGTCCTACGGGTTCGACTGGACCAACAGGATCTACGGGGCCAACAGGTTCGACTGGACCAACAGGATCTACGGGGCCAACAGGTTCGACTGGACCAACAGGCTCTACGGGGCCAACAGGTTCGACTGGACCAACAGGCTCAACAGGTCCTACAGGTTCGACTGGACCCACTGGTTCGACTGGGCCAACAGGATCTACCGGCCCAACAGGCTCAACGGGTCCTACGGGTTCGACCGGCCCAACAGGCTCAACGGGTCCCACTGGTTCGACTGGACCAACAGGATCTACAGGATCGACGGGCTCAACGGGTCCTACGGGTTCGACCGGCCCAACAGGCTCAACGGGTCCCACTGGTTCGACTGGACCAACAGGATCTACAGGATCGACGGGCTCAACAGGTTCGACTGGACCAACAGGCTCAACGGGTCCCACTGGTTCGACAGGCCCAACAGGATCTACCGGCCCAACAGGCTCAACGGGTCCAACTGGTTCGACTGGGCCAACAGGATCTACTGGTTCAACAGGTTCGACAGGCCCAACAGGCTCAACGGGTCCAACTGGCTCGACGGGACCAACAGGCTCAACTGGACCAACAGGATCTACCGGCCCCACTGGTTCGACTGGTTCAACTGGACCAACAGGCTCAACAGGATCTACGGGTCCTACTGGTTCGACTGGATCTACTGGATCGACTGGGCCTAGGGGTTCAACGGGGCCAACAGGTTCGACAGGGCCTACGGGTTCGACGGGGCCAACGGGATCTACAGGTCCTACTGGTTCGACTGGACCAACAGGATCGACAGGTCCCACTGGTTCGACCGGCCCAACAGGTTCAACTGGACCCACAGGATCTACAGGTTCCACTGGTTCGACTGGGCCAACAGGATCGACAGGTCCTACAGGTTCAACAGGACAGACAGGCTCGACTGGTTCGACTGGGCCAACAGGATCGACAGGTCCTACAGGTTCAACAGGACCGACAGGCTCAACGGGTCCTACAGGTTCAACAGGACCGACAGGCTCGACTGGTTCGACTGGGCCAACAGGTTCAACGGGCCCAAGTTCAACGGGTCCAACTGGTTCGACTGGGCCGACAGGATCTACAGGTCCTACGGGTTCGACTGGGCCAACAGGCTCAACGGGTCCAACAGGTTCGACAGGCTCAACAGGCTCAACGGGTCCAACAGGTTCGACAGGACCAACAGGCTCAACAGGTTCGACAGGCCCAACAGGCTCAACGGGTCCAACTGGTTCGACAGGACCAACAGGATCTACAGGGCCTACAGGTTCGACTGGGCCTACTGGATCGACTGGGCTTACGGGTTCGACCGGTTCAACAGGCTCAACGGGTCCCACTGGTTCGACTGGACCGACAGGATCTACCGGTCCTACGGGTTCGACTGGCCCAACAGGATCTACCGGTCCCACAGGTTCAACTGGACCTACTGGATCGACAGGATCTACTGGTCCCACAGGTTCAACTGGTTCAACTGGACCAACAGGCTCGACAGGACCAACAGGTTCGACTGGAACGACAGGATCCACAGGTTCTACGGGCTCGACGGGACCAACGGGATCGAAAGGCCCTACAGGATCGACGGGTCCCACTGGTTCAACTGGCCCAACAGGATTTACGGGTCCAACTGGTTCAACGGGTTCGACTGGGCCAACAGGATCTACAGGTCCTAGGGGTTCAACAGGGCCAACAGGATCTACCGGTCCAACAGGATCTACGGGTTCAACAGGTCCAACAGGATCTACCGGTCCAACAGGATCTACGGGGCCAACTGGTTCAACGGGGCCGATAGGTTCGACTGGACCAATAGGTCCTACTGGTTCGACTGGCCCAACGGGATCTACAGGAGTCTTATCAACAGATTTTGCATGTATAGCTCTTTCTTCCCCAGGAAGTGGTGGGGTAAATGTTTCATCCGGTGGAAATATTCCATTTCCAGTATCAGGAAATCCAAACCCAGCGGCATCCAATACTAACATTTCGATGTCAGCAGCAGGCATTATACAGATTGCAGCTACAGGCTGGTATCAATTGACCTGGGGATTTAGCTCTAATACTGGTACAGGACAATTTGGTGTCCTCGTCAACACTGGGAGTGGATTTGTTGCCGCTCCGCTTGGACCCAACCGTGCTGAAATTGATTTTGTTCAGGGTTCGAATACTAGGATTATG
>Ga0206843_10062_pt1 | contig 38413 bp, 34 predicted proteins | sample Alteio_BWOrgCont_21_FD_152869 | JGI IMG/M metagenome (GOLD analysis project Ga0206843, IMG submission 152869) | Enriched cells from forest soil in Barre Woods Harvard Forest LTER site, Petersham, Massachusetts, United States -... | ecosystem: Environmental > Terrestrial > Soil > Temperate forest >...
CCTACGTCTAAACCCAGTGCACGACAAGCCAGCATGTAATAAGCTCCTTGCAATGTGCCATTGCGAAAAGCGGTATTAAAAATTAGTTCTGGTTTTCCCACATACCAGCTTTTTGCATCTGTATGCGGGAAAAGCTTCGACAAGTGTTCATAAAATTCTAGATCATAAACAATAATGGCGGTTACTGGCGCACTCATGGTTTGATCAATATTGCCTGGGCTAAGCGCGGGTTTTAAGCGATCTTTTGCTTCTTTACTCTTTATAAATGCTAGACGCATCGGATTGTCATTGGCGCTGGTAGGACCCATGCGGGCTAAATCATAAGCTTGTTTTAGTAACTCATCATCAACAGATCTGTCTAACCACGCGTGATGAGTGCGTGCTTTGAGGAAAAGCAAATCGAGCATTTCCTTCTTTACCGCTTCAGCAATATGAACCTTTTCGTTTGTTGTTTGCATAAATCACTCGCCTTTTTGCGTGTTTACCAAAGACTTTGGTGTTAGCTCCATTAATTTATCGATAGACTTTGATGTGGGCTCCATTATCTTATTACCGAACATTGTAACCATCAATAAAAGTAGCATTATTAAAAGAGTAGACGAGAGAAGTATGGCAAAAGTCCTTTTACGATAAGGATTTTCCCTGTCGGTTTGTATAGCTGTAAATCGGACACGGGAGATACTTTCATCTCTTTGATCTTTGGGGATTTTTGTCGCTGCTGGCGTTTTCATAACGGAAAGCAAAGAACCGTTGACATCAAGTAATTTATCTGGAAATTCAGGCAGATTTGGCCAGATTTCTAAAACTTTTTCTCCTTTGATCCACAGTGTCTGATTAACTTCTGGAGAAAGGTCACGACCTGTGTCTAAAACAGCATAATTGCCGGAAGTGAGCGTCAATAATTTTTTTATTGCTGCGTACCCATTCTCTCCCGTGTCGTCAATACAGCCGCCTAATATAAAGCCACCCGGACCAAAGCCGACTCGTCCTTTTACGTTTTCTTTACTAGAGGAAATGCGCAGCAAGGCATTAGGCACTGTCTTTAAATGAATGATAGTTTCAAGCAAATCATTCATGCCCTCGTCGCTGGTTAAAGTGCCTTCAATAATTATATCCAACAGCTACCTCTTTTCAAGCCTAAAGCTGTGTGTCCTTAGCTTCCGGTGTCCAGGCGTGGTTATTATTCTCGTTACCCTTTTGTAGGCTCAATGCCGCCATTTGCTCCTTTCCCTGGTTTTACTCCTTAATATTAGCGCTGTTAAGAATTGGCGTTTTAGATGTTCACAATCATTTGCCATAACCGCTGCTCCGGTTTCGTTTAATTGAGTCTAGCAGATAGATTTTATTTTGAATGTAGAAGAAACTTTCTGTTTCAAATCCTGGTAGAATCGCGTTCATGGAAAAGCGCATCATGTGTGTATTTGGCACTCGACCGGAGGCAGTAAAATTGGCTCCGGTGGTCCAATTCTTGAAATCTTCGTCAGTTTTGCGGCCAATAATTGCCTTGACTGCTCAACATAGAGAAATGTTAGATCAGATGCTTAGTTGGTTTTCAATTAAGCCTGATTATGATCTTAATCTGATGCGACCGGGGCAATCACTAGCTCAATTAACGGCGTCTGTTTTATTAGAAATGGACAATTTGCTTGCGCGTACTCAGCCGAATATGGTTCTGGTGCAAGGGGACACCGCTACAGTAATGGCTGCTTCACTGGCCGCTTTTTATCAAAAGATTCCTGTTGGACATATAGAGGCAGGACTAAGAACACATGATAGATATAATCCCTTTCCAGAAGAAATGGCAAGAAGGCAGACAGGACGATTAGCTACGTTACACTTTGCTCCCACAAAAAGAGCAGTAGAAAATTTGCAACGTGAGGGAATAAGCGAAAATGTTTTTATGACCGGAAATACAGTTATTGATGCATTGCTTGATACTACTGAGCGAATTAAAGGCATATCTGTAGATAAAAAATTGTTTGGTGGCGTTAACTTTGAACGTCATCGGGTAATTTTGGTTACTGCTCATCGACGGGAAAATTGGGGAACTGGCATTAGCGATATTGCCCAAGCATTGCGAAGAATTGCAGATGAATTTACTGATGTGCAAATTTTATATCCTATTCATAGAAATCCAATAGTGCGTGAGTCTGTCGAACCAGTCTTTGCTGGACATGAGCGCATGTTTTTAGTGGAACCATTAGACTATGTGCCCTTTGTTTACGCTATGCAGCATAGTTATCTTGTTCTTACAGATTCAGGAGGAGTACAAGAAGAAGCTCCTACACTTAAGAAACCAGTTTTAGTAATGCGTACAAATACAGAACGACCAGAAGCTTTGGAGAGCGGTGCGGCTCGCTTGGTGGGTATTGAGCAAGATAATATTGTAGCGGCGACCAAATTACTTTTAACTAACAGTGATGAATATAAAAAAATGATTTCCCAAGATAATCCATATGGCGATGGGCAAGCGGCTAAGCGTATAGTACAAGAAATAGAAAAATTTCTTGGATAGAGGAGACTGGAATGCAATCTGGTGCTGAAATTGATAGCGAATCTTTTGGTGAATTTTTAACCGATGAACATCAAGCAATAAGACAAATGGTGCGGGAATTTGCCGATAAAGAAATTGCACCGAAAGCAGCACAAGTAGATAGAGAAGCTAAATTTCCAGCAGACACTTTTAAAGCTCTGGGCAAGTTAGATTTACTTGGTTTACCTATTGGTTCTGAATATGGCGGTGCCGGAGCAGACTATAGAAGCTATGCCATAGCAGTAGAAGAAATCGCGCGTGCCTGTGGTTCAACAGGTTTGAGTTATGCTGCCCATGTTTCTTTGGGGAGTAATCCTATTTATTTATTTGGTACAGAAGAACAAAAGAAAAAATATTTACCCAAGCTTACATCAGGTGAATACTTAGGCTGCTGGGCTTTAACTGAGCCGGGAACCGGGTCGGACGCTGCGGCGCAAAAAACTACGGCGAAGTTGGATGGTAATCATTGGATAATTAATGGCACGAAGCAATTTATTACTAATGCTACTCATGCTGATGTGGCAATTATAATGGCTATGACAGATCAAAATTTAGGCAAAAAAGGCATTTCTTCTTTTGTAGTAGAAAAAGGCACGCCCGGTTTTTATGTAAGCAAAGTAGAAAAAAAATTAGGTATGCGTGGTTCTCCAACAGCTAGTTTAACTTTTGAAAATTGCAAGTTGCCCAAAGAAAATATTTTAGGTCAAGTTGGCGAAGGCTATAAACAAGCGCTTATGACTTTAGAAGGAGGCAGGATTTCAATTGGTGCACTGGCGTTAGGTATTGGCCAAGCAGCTTTTGAAGCAGCACTGACTTATGCTAAACAAAGAGAAGCTTTTGGGCAAACTATTGGTAAATTTCAATTGATTCAAGGTTATTTGGCTGATATGGCTACGCAGATACAAGCAGCTCGGTTACTCATTTATCATGCTGCCTGGCTAAAAGACAATCATAAGCGAGTAATACTGGAAAGCTCGCAAGCAAAATTATTTGCTTCTGAAATTGCTTCAAGAGTTTGCAATCTATGTGTGCAAATACATGGGGGCTACGGCTATATAGAAGATTTTCCAGCTGAGCGTTACTTGCGCGATGCCAAACTATGTGAAATTGGCGAAGGCACTTCCGAAATTCAAAGATTGCTTATTGCCCGACAGTTAGGACTTTAATACTAATTGTTCCCGATATACTATGAAAGATAGAATGCGCGAGAAAAAAGCTGACAATGCGAGGTGTACATGCAACAAGAGAACAGTGGAGCTCATTCGACTCGCAGAAGTTGGACAGATAGGCATCCTATAGGTCGATTTGTTCTCTGTTCATTCGGTTTGTCACTCGTGCTTGGTCTTTTGATGGTATTTGTATTAATCGTTTTTTGTTGCCTTTTGTTTGGTTCAGAGACGGGACACCGGATGATCAGTCAATTACCTAGGCAATGTCTTGCTCTTAGCGGCAATGTCGTTGTCATCCGCTTTTTTATGGACCTGAGCATGAGAGCTAGCGGCAATGTCGTTTTCATTTGTTTTTTTGCGGGGCTGATCATGAGAGCTATTGGTTATATCAACCCGCAGTGGGAGACACTTAAAGGATGGTCTCGCAATTTTATTTGTGCTTTTGTGGCTGGTGCTGCATCCTTTTTATTACAAAGCCTGTATTATGCGAACGAATACAATTTAAATTATTTTTTTGTTGTATCTGCAAGCTTGATCGGGGGTGTCGTGTCAGCAATTCTTGGCATGTATTTTGGGCCGCTTATCGGTTTGGATAAGCTAGGTATGAAAAGCATTCCGGGCAGCGGTAGTGAATCATAATGGAGATTCTTAGACCAGAAAATACTGTTCAGAAATTGTAAGCGATTCCCTTGCTTGACAATCTGTACTTATGGAGTTATTATTGTATTATCTCTATAAATGGAGGTAATTATGCCGGCTATTATTGATAAAACTAGAACATCTGCCGCGGGGCTAAGAGCGTTTTTTAGAATTAGCGATTTGTGGCATCTTAGCGTAGAAGAGCAAAAAAAGCTTTTGGGATTGGATAGTGATTCCACCTTACATAAATGGAAGAAAGATCCTCAATCTGCTAGACCGGATAAAGACAAATTAGATAGACTTTCTTATCTGCTTGGTATTTATAAAGATCTGCAGATTCTATTTTCGGATAAAGAGTCTGCTGATAATTGGGTACGTCATGCCAATCAATCTCCAGTATTTGGTGGACGCAGTGCCCTTGATGTAATGTGTCAGGGGCATATTATTAATCTTCATCAAGTTAGAGAATATCTGTCCAGGGCTAGAGGAATCTAGTGGAAGTATCGGTAGTCTCTATAAAGTGGACACCCTCCTGGCGCATAATTGCTGATAGATATCCACCAATCGATTTCTTTGAAAGAGTTGCAGACAAGGCAGACTGGGAAGAACTGCTTGAATTGGAAAGTCTGACTAATCCCAGTGCTAAAGCTAGTGTGGGCAATATATATTTAATTCCTGTTCAAGATAGAATCTCTGGACAGGGGGTTGGAAGAATTCTGCCAGCGTTTACTTTTTTAGATCCCAATCCACCTGGATCTCGTTTTAGTAATAGTCAGTTTGGTGCCTATTATGCAGCCAAAGAATTTATCACGGCTATGGCTGAGGCAAAATTTCGTCAAGAACAATTTATGCAAGAAAGCGGCATTAATAGCTATCAGGAACTGGATCAACTTGTTATTCTGGCTAACATTGCTGGCGACTTTCATGACATAAGGGGGTTGCAGAACGACCTGACTGAAATATATGACTTGAATGACTATAGTCATTCACAGGCTTTTGCTGCTCGTCTTAGACAGCAAGGTAGCTACGGGATTGTTTATAACAGTGTTCGTCAACTAAGTGGAGAATGTATCGCTGTTTTTCGCCCGCCCGTTATTACTAAGGCTCGACAAGGAGAGCGGATTGTATTTCAGTGGGATGGAAAGAAGATCACTGGTCATTATAAGAAGTCTGATTATCGGCCTATGTAGTTGGCGAATTGTTTGCTCAATTGGTGCGCGGTGTTCTATGTTCTAAAACATAGAACACGTTGCGTCTGTGCCGACTATAGTTATAATCATAAGTTTTTTGATGGAAAAAAACTCTGGGGAGGACCGATTGCCAAAATTTTATTATTGAGCTGTTAGACAGTAAAGGGCAGCGCGGGAAATTATTGTAGGTTGGTTTTGGTGCTGGAAATTGGTTCGACCTCGAACACTAGTACTGATTCTGGTGGGAGGTTGATACTGTTGAATGAACTAGCTTCAGGATTTTCGATAATGTGGGTAATGCGGCCAGAGAAACGCAGTTTGCCTACGCTGAAGTTGACTGGTTGCTTCAACTGTAGCTTATACAGACGATCCTTTGCTCCTGTTGCCATTTCATTTTGATTGACCAGACATTTGAAGCGGGTTGTTTCAGTTGGTTCTAAATATGGTGCGCGGACTTTACCTATAATAAAATCTCCGTTAGTATCATGCAAAATAAGATCTACCCGGTTAGCATCTCTATTTATTCCTGATAATTCAATAATTTCTGTCCTGGCAACCATGCGAGTTTTTCTGATGTGGCTGTCTTGGCGATCTTTTGGACCGAGCCAATCTCCGTTTGCTGAATAATTCATGGATCGAGCTAATCCGGCGGCGTTGGCAAATTGATCCAAAATTTTTTTAACAGTTTGCGCGGTTTTCTCGATTTTGAGTACATCGTTCCAGTCTTTTATAATGATTCCTTGTGTTTGAAATTCACCATATGTAATTTCTGCGGAAGGCGACTCAAAACGTTGAGACTTTAGACGATGGCCTTTCATGTGCTTGAAACCAACGAATAGAGCAATCGGTAGCTTCACTTGCAGAGCTTCAAGCGCACAACCATATGACCAAACTGCTCGAACTAAGTCATCATCCACGCGATCAGCGTAAACGCAATTCTGCTCGTCTGTTTTGATTTCCCTTATGGATTCTATTTGTCCAGTTCTGAAAACTTGCACACTACCAGCTAACCTATCTTGGATTGCGAATTGCTTAGTCGTCTGATAGCCGTCAAGATTTATTCTTCCTATAAATTCATCAACGTGCTCGACAGGTGGTAGTAGTCCCTGAAATTGCCGAACACGTTCAGGTTCAATTTCTAAGAGTCGGTTAAAGGGGACCAGATGTAAAATTTGAATTGGTCCGAGGTTGAAAGTTTCTTCTACAATCTGGTCAATTGCCTTATAACGCTCATTTCGCCATGCTTCAATTGAGTCAATATTAAATGAAAGCTCTTTGTTTAGGCGCTCGCTTACCCAAAGTCTGGCAAGCACACCTATAGGTAGGTGCAAGCGATTAGCAACCTGTGTCAAATCAGCCATTAGCGCCCCATCAGCACGAAATTGGACCAATCCATTTTTTGCTAATGCATTACTATTGTCATTTTTAGGTTTTTTTTGTCGAACTGTCATACGACACTTATTAGGATGTATGGAGATATCATACATAACCATTATTAGCTTGGCAAGCAGAAAGCTATTTAAGCTAGTTATATCTTGATGTTATGGATTCTTCCTGAATTTTGCAATTATCTGAAAATTAACAAAATATTTGACAACCGATTAGTATTTTACCAATTTATAGGGTATTTGAGCCGATATTAATAAAATCGCGATTTTTTAAGTATAATATGTATATGCTTACATTAAAACCCCAAGATATCGCTGTTATTCTAAAAATTATCGCTACAAAAGAGCGCTGGACTATAGCGGCGTTGGCGCGTGACATTTACTTGAGCCATGCCGAAGTGCATGCGGCTTTAATCCGTATTGAACAGGCAAAGCTTTTTGATGGAGCTGGACGTCGTGTAAGAATCAATAGTCTAGAAGAGTTTATGTTCCATGGACTTCATTATATATTTTTGGGGGTAAAGGGTGAACTTACAAGGGGCATGCCGACCTCTATTGCGGCACCTCCTTTGGTCTCGAAATATTTTGAGGAGCCTGATATACCGCCTGTCTGGCCTCATCCAATGGGTCTCAAGCGAGGATATGCTCTTGAACCGTTATATAAACGTGCCCCAGAAGCTGCTGCTGCTGATTGCGAACTTTACGAACTTCTGGCTCTTACAGATGCATTACGCGAAGGGGGTGCAAGAGTTAGGAAGGTAGCTATTGATGAATTGAAAGGGCGATTTAGCGTTTATGAACGATATATGTAAGGACAAACGTGACAAGAAAAGACAATATACTTGGCAGATTGATTAGGACAGTCCAGTTATTGGGTGATTTGTCAGACGAGTTTATTTTTGTCGGTGGTTCAGTTGTTCCTATTCTTGTAACAGATGAGGCGGCACCTGATGCTCGGCCGACAGTCGATGTTGATGTGGTCGTGCAAGTTTTTACTCGTAGTGGATATTACAACATTGAAAAACGCCTTGCTAATGTAGGCTTTCATTTAAGTGTGCTAGAGAGTGTCATCTGTCGTTTCAAAAATGGGGATATTATTCTCGATGTGATGCCTACCGATAAAGAAATATTGAAATTCGGAAATCGATGGTACAAGCAAGCAGCGAGCGGTCCGATTGTCTATCCTTGCTTGAGGATCGCGCTATTAAAATTATTAACGCTCCTTTATTTCTTTGCACCAAATTTGATGCCTATGAAAATCGCGGACATAAAGACGAAAAAGATCTAGAAGATATAATCGCTGTCGTTGATGGTCGGAACACGCTTTTGGACGAACTCAGAACCTCTACCAATGAGGTTAGCAAATATGTCTCAGATTGTGCCGAACATCTTTTGGACAGCAATCTTGCCGACCGGCTCAACCGGTTTTTGCCTACCGACGCAGCAGGAGCTGCGCGAGAAGCGCTCGTTCTTGAGCGACTTAAAATTATAGCAAAATTGAGCAATCTTTAGCTGTTTGGCAATTAAGGCTTGGAAGAAATCATAGCTAGCGCAGGCAGAGGTAAATGATCAATCTTTATATTGAATCGGCGACAAGATTAACCAGCAGTCCCATGACGGGCACCGGTTCTACTGCTTTGCCCAAGAGTAAGAAAAATACTTCGATAAATAAAGTTGAGAGCAAAGTTTGTTTATATTTTCTTTGTCTTGCCATTATTGTTTCCTTCCTTAAGTGCATCCACCTTTATGGTGGCACCGTTAAATTAAGAAAGGGTTAAGGACTAGGTTAAAGCTTGTCGGCAAACCATTTATCTATCATTTGCTTATGCAAAGGGAAGGCGACATTGGTTGGTAATTTAGCTTGCGAAAAGCATGCTACTTCACTAGCATCGTCCCCAGCGACAAGAGAGCCATTGGCTGGTTTGGCCAAATAGAAAATAATAATGACATTAATTCCCTTGCCTGGGGCAGAAGCCTCAAGAATTCGCTCTATTTCTATTTTTAAGCCGGTTTCTTCTTCTACTTCTCTTATGGCTGAATCTTCCGGTGTTTCGTGTGCTTCGATAAAGCCACCTGGTAAACACCAATCGTCAATGAAAGGAGGGTATTTGCGTTTTACAAGTACGATTTTGTTTTCTTTGGGAACTATTGTGGCTGTAACCGGCAAAGGATTGTCCCAGTGAACAAATTCACAAGCAAAACAAACCAAGCGAATTCGGCCGTTGAGTAAAGTTGTTTGCAAGCCTTGAGCACAGAGCGGACATGATTTTATGGCTGGAGTGTTTACTCGTGAAAACAAGATTAAATAACCTCAAAACAATATATAGGAAAAAAAGTCTAAAGCTTACAAGCAAAATCTAATATTTCGTAGAAACTAATATACCTCTATTGGTGGAAAGATTTAGCCTTTTAGGGTGATGGGTTTTGGTGACCAAATTGATAGCTTTAAAGTGTCAGCCACTTAAACAAGTTACTTATCAAGTAGTGAGAATTGAAATTAGGCTGTGGTAGATAGCTTTTAGGGCAGGAATTAATATAGTTAGGCAGGGTTTTATGGATTGGTTTGAAGGAAAAAACATATCTAGAATAATGCTAGCTCAAAGAGACATTGAGTCTATGGATGCTGAAAAGTTATCGGATATGACTGAGTACAAAGCTGTTTGTTTCGGTGATGTTTGTGGTGTGGCCTGGAAACCATCGATTGATGAGTGCGATATAGATGACAGTCCGGAGTAATTTATCCAGGCAATCTTAGAATAGGGTCGATGATTTACGAAATGGCTTGCATTGCTGTCGACTTATGATCTTTGCTTTTAATGATAGGAATTTGGTTCAAGACTTTTGTAGTAAAAAGTTTTTATCGCATATTTCAACATTAAACGGTTCAATAATAATTTTGCGACCCGAGTCAGAAGATAATACTTCACCAGCCTCCACAGCCTCATAGCCCAGGTTCTGAGCAAGATTAACTGTTTGTTCAGCATTGGCTTGATCTGGAAGAAAAATAGCAAAGCCAGCGCCATAATTGAAAGTCTTTAGCATTTCTTCTTTGCTCATTGATGTTTGTTTTTCCACAAAAGAAAAAACAGCTGGCACAGGCAATGTCTTTGTGATGTGATAACAAAGGGGCTTGGTTGATCGCATTAATTTCAACCAGCCGTGACCAGTGATATTTTCTAAGTTACAGACTTCCACTTTCTCCTTTAATAGCTTTTGTACCAATGGTGTGTATAACTTGGACGGTGTATTAATTGCTTGCCAAAACTCTTGACCATTAGACAATTTACTACGGTAACCATAAGGCAATTTTTCGGCTAGAGCTCTTAAAGTTGTAAAACCATTTTCGTGTGGGCCCGAGCTACCAATGAGCACTATTTTATTACCAGCTTGTAGTTTCGAGCCGTCTATGGTTGTTATTCCGGCAGGTAGTAAAGCAAATAGAGAACCAGCTATATCTAATTTATCTTCGTATATTTTCCCTTTTAATTGAGGTGTTTCGCCAGAGATCCAGACGCAACCGACAGTTTTACAAGCGTAGATTAAACCAGCTGTAAATCCATCGAGAAAATTGGAATCAAAAACTTTTTTAGGATCACTACTGGGCAAATAGAGAGAAATAAGAATAGTTTGTAAGCCGGCAGAGGCTGCGTCATTAGTCAAAGAGCTAATGGTTTTGATGCCAATGTTGTACCAAAATTGTTTGAGTTCTTGCGGCGTTAAATCAGCTGGGCGTGCATCGTCGGCTGTACCTAATCCTTCAGCTATCAAAGTTATATAAATATTCTTATGCGAGTTATTTATATATTGTTCTAAATTGAGGCTGAATAGATTAGCACTGGCACCTAATTTTTCTTCAGGAACAAAGCCGAAGCTTTGGGCAAAAGAAAGTGTTTTTTTGCTGGCGGCTATAAAGGCCAGTTTTGCTTTGTCTAGGGCATCGTAATCCACTCTGTCAACAGGGGTATGTTGATTACTATTGGTTTTAGATTGCTGATTGTTGCTGGACATTGCTTGCTCAAATCAATCAATTAGTCAGGCATAGACTATCATTGAAAATGCTCGCTGATGACTGATATTTGAAAAATATATACTTTCTTCGTAAGATAGCTTGGCAATTCAATTGATAAAGTTTGCTTATCGGTTGTTACTGTGCAAAAATTAGCGCTGAATAAATGTTAGCAAAAGGGTTGGGGCTTTTGAGAGTAAGAGAACAAAAAAATATGCAGCATACGACTCTTCAAAGCACAAATTGCAGAATAATAATTGGCAGAGGAAACATGAGAGTTATATTCTTAGCTTTATTAGGTGGTTTTCTTTTAGCTATTGCAAACCCTTGTTTGGCTAAGGAGCGGACCCAATTATTTACTAGCGATCGCCACGAAATGCACGGTGGTAGTGCCGTTGTCACCCAAACCGGGAAACTCGACGTTTATGATGGAGCACAGGTTTCTGCTTATGACAATGCAGAAGTTTTTGCTTATGGTGATTGTATTGTCGAAGCACATGGCAATTGTGTTGTACATGCCAATGCTAGGGTTCACGTAAAAGCCACAGATAATACTCGAGTTTTTGCCGTGAACAAAGCGGTGATAGATGCTTCTGGCAGTGCTACTATTTATGCTCAAGATGACACCATTGTCTCGGCACATGGGAATGTAACCTTGTTTGCCAAAGGGGACACTAAAGTGAGCGCTTTTGATGATGCTTCAGTGATTGTTTGGGATGACGTCAATGTAGAGGCTCATGGCAATGCTGTGGTTCGTTCCCACGGAGACTCTGTGGTGATCGCCAACGATTCTGTGACTGTGAAAGCTTACGAAAATAGTCAAATAACAGCTAAAGATAATTGTGTGGTCGAAGCTTTTGAAAATGCTACTGTAAAGGCCACCAAAGGTGTAGAAGTGGTTCGTAATGGCCAAGCAAAGGTAACCTTTATCGAAACGACTCCCCCTTCTGTACAGGCGAAGTGAAATAGAAGTTCCGTCGAAAGTCAAAAGTAAACTTTGTCAGCCAGTAATCTCGGCGATTACCAGAATATATTATGCCTATCACTAAACATGTAGAAAAGCATTTTACTGCCGGTGAAGTAGTAAGAGACATTGTAATTGGCATGTCAGATGGTTTGACTGTGCCTTTTGCTCTGGCTGCAGGCTTGTCAGGCGCTTTTGCTAGCTCTAGCCTCGTTGTTGTAGGCGGTTTAGCGGAAGTAGCAGCCGGGGCTATTGCTATGGGACTGGGAGGCTATTTGGCAGCAAAAAGCGATCGTGATCATTATTTGAATGAGATGCAGCGCGAAATGCAAGAAATTAACGAAAAGCCTGAACAAGAAAGACGCGAAGTCGAAGAAATATTTAAAACATACGGCATGGAGCAAAAGGACATAGTGCCAGTTTTAGAGAAATTCCAGAACGATCCAAAAGCATGGGTCAATTTTATGATGCGTTTTGAACTGGGAATCGACGAGCCTAACCCCAAACGAGCAAGGACAAGTGCTTTTACTATTGCACTGTCTTATGTTGTTGGTGGTTTAATTCCTTTGCTGCCGTATATGATGCTAGGTGACGTTCGTTTGGCTTTGAGCTTCTCTTGTTTAGTTACACTCATTGCTTTGGCTGTATTTGGTTATGTAAAAGGCAGATTCACGGGTAATCGGCCATTGCTTAGCGCTTTGCAAACTTTATTTATTGGTAGTTTGGCGGCAGGTATTGCCTTTGCTGTTGCTAGAGCTATAGCGCACTAAAGTAAATCCACTGAACGAATTATAAATATTCGCTAATTTCTCTTGAAATGAAAATAAAAACGGTTATTATTCTTCGTTTTTAGAGAAAGCCCATTCATATACTACAGGCAAGACCAAAAGAGTAAGCAAAGTAGATGTGCACAAACCACCTATAACCACCGTAGCCAATGGCTTTTGAATTTCAGCTCCTGATCCTTGTGATAACGCCATGGGCAGAAAACCCAGCGCTGCCACAAGAGCGGTCATGATTACTGGACGTAAGCGAGCTAGAGAGCCTTGTTTAACAGCTTGATGAACAGGTAATCCTTGCTCAACCAATTTGTTGATATAGGAAACTAACACTAGGCCGTTTAAAACTGCTACGCCGAATAGAGCAATGAAACCTATTGAGGCAGGTACACTTAAATACATATGTCGAAGCCAAAGGGCAAATACACCGCCTATAAGAGCAAAGGGTACATTTAAAAGTACTATAAGAGCTTGTCTAGCCGAATGGAAAGTAAAAATCAGCAAAGTAAAAATAATAAAAATTGAAAGAGGTACGACAAAAATGAATTTGTTCATAGCCCGTTGTTGATTTTCAAATTGGCCACCCCAGGTTATGCGATAACCTTTTTCTAATAAGATTGATTGGTTCACTTTGTTCTGGCATTCTTTGACAAATGAACCTAAATCACGATTGCGGACATTACATTGAACAACGATGCGACGCTGCCCAAATTCACGGTTTATGGTTTCAAGCGTCTCAGTGATTTTCACCTCTGCTACCTGACTGAGTGGTACCAATTTGCCATTGCTACCTTGTATTAATAAATTGCCCACATCAGAGGGTTCAAGCCGCATACCTGTCGGAAACTGAATTCGTATATTAAAACGCTTTCTGCCCTGAATGACCTGAGTTTCTGCTATGCCAATAACGGCTGCTTGCAATAAGGTGCGAATCTCAGCAACGTTGACTCCATAGCGAGCAAGCTTTACTCGATCTGGAATTATTTCTATTTGTGCGCTGCCGGTTAATCGCTCAACCTGTAAGTCAGTAGCTCCTTTTACTTTTGCAATGATATTTTGAACTTCTTCTGCTTTCCGTTGCAAATAATCGATATCATCTCCGAAGATCTTCACCGCTAAATCTGAGCGGACGCCAGATACAAGCTCGTCCACACGCATCGCTATTGGTTGGCTGAAATTAAAAGTGGCACCGGGGATAGTATCGTTTAATTTTTTGCGCAACTCTTCAATCAGTAATTCCTTATTAAAACCCAGAGGCCAGTAATGTGCTGGATCCCAGTAAGTTCTTGGATATAAGATGATAAAGCAATCAGTGCCGTAAACACCCATCGGGTCTGTAGCTAAGTCAGGCCTGCCTAAACGAGAGACAACGGTTTTCACCTGGGGAAATTGTTTGATTATTCTTTCGATTTGAGTGGCCGTTTCTAGGGCAGCTGGTAAAGAAATGCTGGGAAACTCTTTAATTTCTAGCAATAAATCGCCTTCATCCAGTTTGGGCACAAATTCAGTGCCGATAAAGAACAGAGAAAATACACTTAAAGCGAACAAAGCCAAAGCTGTGTATATTGTTGTGCGCTTATGATTGAGCGCCTTATCGAGTAATTTTTTGTAGCCCTGTTTGGCAGAGCCGATAATAAAAGTTTCTTTCTCTAGAGTCTTTCGCTTGAGAAAAAATATGCAGAGCACAGGAATTAGTAATAGAGATAATAAAAGTGAACCTAACAAAGCTGAGCAGACAGTAATTACCATCGGCGAAAACATTTTGTATTCGATACCCTCTAGGCACAGAATAGGAATATAGACTACAGTGATGATCAGCACACCGAACAAAATTGGTCTAGCTACTTCTGCTACGGAGTGTTCGATTATTTGCTGCTTACTTAGATGTGCTAATTCTTTATTATTTAAATTGCGCAAAATATTTTCGACCATTACTATGGCACCATCTACAATCATGCCAAAATCAATTGCACCGAGGCTCATAATATTAGCTGTAATGCCGGCGCAGCGCATGCCCAGGAAAGAGAACGTCATGGCTAAGGGGATGATAGAGGCTACTATAAGGGCTGCTCTAATACTGCCGACGGTAAAAAAGAGCACTGCTATAACAAGCAAACCCCCCTCCAATAAATTTATGCGCACCGTTTCGATCGTTTGTTCAACTAGTTTGGACTGATCATAAAAGGGTCTAAGGCTTACTCCTTCTGGAAGATTATGCTTAATTTCTGCTATCTTTTCTTTTACTTTGCTAATGACAGTTTGACTGTTTTCGCCTTTAAGCATCATTACCAAGCCAACAACTACTTCACCTAAGCCATCTTTGGTGGCAGCACCCTGGCGTAGCTCAGCTCCATGGCTAACGACTCCTAGGCTTTTTATATATATGGGCACGCCGTTGGCAGACTTTACGATAATATTCTCTATGTCATTAATCGAGTCTACTTTCCCAATGCCGCGCACTATATATTGCTCGCTTTCGTGGTTGATGATGCCTGCGCCAAAATTTTCGTTATTATCTTTGAGTGCTTCGAGAACTTCTTTGATAGTGATTCCATAGAGTTGCAATTTAGCGGGTAAGATCGTTACGAGAAATTCATCAGTCAGACCACCCCAAGTATTTACTTCAGCTACGCCAGGCACTGTCCGCAAGGCGTATCTAATGTCCCACTCTTGTATTGTTTTTAACTGTGTCGGTGACTGCGCAGAGCCTTCTAAAACATATTGATAAATTTCACCCATGGCAGTGCTCACCGGTCCCAACTGGGATTCTACTCTTTCGGGCAAGCGTGAATGAGCTGCTTGCAAACGTTCGAAAACTAGCTGGCGCGGGAAATAAGTGCCTAGACTGTCTGGAAAAACAACTGTGATTACAGATAAGCCGAATTTCGATATTGATCTAATTTGTTGAACGGAAGGTAGTCCGTTCATAGTTGACTCTAGCGGAATAGTAATTAATTGTTCGATTTCAATCGGCCCCATTCCCGGTGCTTCGGTGAATATTTGCACCTGATTATTAGCTAGGTCGGGAAAAGCATCGATAGGTAAATGGAAAAGGCTATAAATGCCAGCACTTACGAAAAATAAGAACAAAAGACAAATTAAAGATTTAAAGCGAGTGAGTTTAGCAAAAAAACTTTCCATATTAATCTTCGGTGCTAATCTTAGATTTCAATAATTCAGATTTGAGTTTAAAACTCCCGCTACCCACCACTTTGTCACCAGCACTTATGCCGTCTCGAATCATATAACCATCACCGACTCTATCGCCTAATGAAACTGAACGCTTTTCAAAAATACCATCGTCATGTCTAATAAAAGCAAATGTCTCATTGTCATATTTTTGCAATGATCGATCATATAAATAAGGATATTCTTGGCTGCTGCTGCCGCTGATTTCTGCTTGACCAAACATGCCAGGCTTAAGATTCATATTTTGATTGGGCAAGATAACCCGAGCGAGAAAAGTCTTTGTTGTGTCGCCAGCTAACGGTTGAATATAACTAATATTGCCAGTGAATTTTGCTCCGTGCAGACTATCGCTGCGGAAGGTTACTAATTGTCCTTCTTTTATTTTTTGCAAGTCCTTATCGTAAACGGCTACATCTAGCCAAACTTGCGATAAATCTGCTACTACATAGAGGACTTGACTTGGCGATACTACGTCGCCGACAGTGACATTTTTTTGAATAACAACACCACTCTTAGGAGCGACTATGGGGCTACCTGAGTTTATATGTTCCATTCCTCCCTTTTCTTCTTTTTCTAACGAAACGCCATATGTAGCAAGCAATTCTTTAGCTTCAGCTCTTATATGAAGATGATGTTCTAATAGACCTTTAAGGTCGATCTCTAAGATCTTTTGTTGATTTTCAGCGGCCAATAAATCCTTCTCGGCGACGATACCTTCTTGGTTCAGACGAGATAAGCGCTGCATTGTTTTTTTGGCTAAATCCAGACGTGCTTGCACTTGAGCGATGTCGACCTCATTTTGATGTGCTTGGTGTATGTATTCTCCATAAGTGCGAGCAACCTCTAAATTTTGAATAACAGCAAGTTGGTCGCCGCGTTTAATGGTTTTGCCTAATGTAACATCGTCCTCAATTACTCTGCCGGCAACAATTGAATTAATATGGAAGACACGGTTTTCATCTGCTTTGATTTCGCCGGTAGTAATGATGTTTGCTTGATCAGTCCGATTTTTGACTGTCAGTATTTCAAGCTGGGCCGAATCAAGAGCCCCTTTAGATAAAGAAATTCGATTAGGATTTAAAGCCGACGCAGAAACAGTAACCTTATCGGGCTGTTGATTTGCACAGGCTGAAAGACAAGCGCAACTGGTGAGGAGAATCAAGTTATCAATTTGATGTTTTATCGAAAATCGATTAAGAGCTGATTTTTGATTTCCTCGACTTTTGATCATTCTTTAGTTTAACTCTTTGGCTTTTTTCTTGTCGAACTTCGCTTGTTTAAGATCACCGACAGCACAATTAGCTTGACCACGAATTGAATAAGCTCTGCCTAAGTTTGGATCAAGCTCAATGGCTTTATTTGCATCTCTAATGCATCTTAGATATTGTTCCACTTTATAATCAAGCTCAGCACGAATTTCGTAATAGCGAGCGTTGCTAGGTTCCAAGTCTATTGCTTTACTGCAGTATTGCAATGCTTCGGCATATTCTTTTAAACTACCATTTATTTGGGCTGCTAAGGCGTATATTTTTGCGTTGATATAATTGAGAGCAATAGTTTTATTAATCTCAGGGAGGGCTTCTCCATAATTTTTTTGGGCAAATAAAATTTCGCTTTTTAGTAAGTGTATGTTGGCATGATCGAGGCCGCAGGACATTGCTTGCTGACAGTCTTTTAGTGCATCTTTGTATTCTTTCAACTGATAATAAATGAAGGCGCGCCGAAAATAATTATCGCCGACTTCCGGGTGCTCTTCAATTTTGTTGCCTAGGTCTTCTAAGAGCTGATGCTGAAACTTCTTAATGTGGGCAATATCAATATCTTCGACAGACGTAGATGCTGTCTTATGCTCATTGCTAGTGACCACGCTTAGTTCTGCAGCACAGATAGGAAGAGCACTTCCGACTGATAGCCAGAATAATAAAAGCCTTAAACAATAAATAAACACAAGCTTATAAGCGTTCATAAGCAATGCAAAGTGTCGCTTCTGGCGCCTCAGCAAGAGGGTAAGACAGCTTGATTATTCTTCGTCGTAATCAGAATAATCTTCATCTTCATCCTCATCTATATACTCTTCTGCAACAGTACTAGTAGCTATGAAGAATTTGGTTGTTACGTTGGCAGCAGTATCAGGCGAAACACCAACGTCTTTGAGAGTCTTTATCCATTGAACAATTTCATCCAGGACAGATGTGTCCATTATGGTTTGTGTTTGCGACATAATGCTCCTTTATTAAACGCCGTACGTTTTAATTGATAATCTACAAAGGCAGTCTATTATCGCACTTTTCGATCAATGTGGATAAAAGAAAACTGCTTTGATTCATTACCATTTACACACATTACTTTTAAGTTATAGTAAGCACAAAAAAGATCTATTGGCAGCTTTCATAAGTTAGGGCAGCGGCTGCATTAAGGAAGGACTAAAAGAAGGATGAAATTAAAATCTCTGGTTAATATAGAAAAACGGCCGGAAGTAATGTTAGTGGTGATTTTTTTGTGAGGTTTATACGGTAAATGTAGGGAGTTAACGTGGGAAATATTTGAAAAGTATAATAATCTTAGCGAAGATAATCCAGCTGTTTTCAGGAGATGTATTTGCCTCTGCAAGGAGCCTCAGCAAGGATTACGAGGCTGTCTACTGTTCTTTTGCTCGTAGTTTTAACGTAAACAAATAGAGCTTGTTTATATTTTTACGCCAAAGAAATTCAGATTTGAGTGTGTTTTGCCGATAAATTGGAGTAGCCGGCCCTGGATATGGAGCATATTTAGGCTTTTATAGGGTTAAACGATGATTTTAACTTGATTGTATCCAGATAAAGGCAATAATTGTATTGAGGGGCCTGTCAATGAAGGACTTTACTAAACGGTACTCGCCATTAATCATAAGTGCTAGCCTTATTACTAGCGCTGTTTGGAGCACTGTGCGGCCTGCTATAGCTGGAAACGATACAAAAAGCCAGGGCAGGCCAACTGTTCGGGTAACGACAGGTATACAGCAAGTGCAAGGCTGGGAGCAGGGGCTAGTGAGAGCGAATCCTAATTTAGCCCGATGGCATTGGGATCCTATTTATTCTTATAAGCAGGGTTATGCCAGGATTGGGCCTGAACCAATAAAACTAATGAATCTGCAAACAGGCAATAAGGTGGTGGGAAACCCAAGTGGATCTGTCTACAAGTACAATGTGCCAACACCACAAGACAATAGACCTACACATATTCCATTTTCTTCAAAGGCTTTGGCAGAAGTGCAAGCTAGATATTCGCAACCCGTGAAGCCGCGACATGAAGATAGTGTATACGGTAAATTAACCAGTAAACAGACGCAGGCAATAGTCATACCTCCGACGGTAGCTACATACGGTCATCCGTACAATAGCCAGGAAAAATTAGATACTGCCCTTAAATATAGCTCTGATGAGACCTCCGTTTATGGTCAATTGCTTAATAAGAGGCAAAAAAGTCGCTACAATCAAGCAAAGACCGTAAAACAAAGAAGCGTAAACTAAAATAGGTCCGGTGGATCTAGACCGGATTCTTTCAGCCGTAGGGAGAGAAGAAGGTCAGTATATAATAGCTGATTCGTGTTGCTCTCGAACATGTAAAGCAAGCAGGACTTGGTTAAGAGGAAAATGTGCCTAAGATTTCGATTGTAATTGTTAATTGGCGCACGCCGGAATTGCTTAGAGGTTGCCTGAACGCATTAGGTAATGACGAGCATAAGGATTCTTTTGAACTTTATGTTGTAGATAATGCTTCTGGCGACGAATCGCTTTCTATATTGTCTAATGAATTTTCCTATGTCAATGTTCTTGTCAACGAGGATAATGTTGGCTTTTCCAAGGCTTGCAATCAAGTTATTCCGAAAGCAAAGGGTGAGTATGTTCTGTTACTTAATCCAGATACAGTCGTAATAGACAATGCAGTGAGTAAAATGGCTGCTTTTTTAGACAATAATCCAGAATACGGAGCTGTTGGTCCAAAGATACTAAATGAAGACGGCACTCTGCAATTGGCTTGTAGGCGTGCTTTCCCCTCACCGGCGGCAGCCTTTTTCCGTCTTACTTATCTGAGTAAATTATTTCCAGGACATCCATTGTTTGCAAAATATAATATGACTTATATAGATCCAGAAAAAGCTGCATCAGTAGACGCATTATCAGGTAGCTGTATGATGGTGAGAAAAAATGTTATAGACAAAATCGGATTATTGGACGAAGACATTTTTATGTTTGGGGAAGATATAGATTGGTGCTGGCGAATAAAACAAGCAGGCTGGCAGATATTTTATAATCCGCAAGCGGTAATTTATCATAGCCATGGTGCTGCTAGTCGACTGCGACCTATTGGTACAACATTCGATTTACATACAGGCATGGAAGTGTTTTACCGTAAACATTTGGCCCAAAATTATTGGCCAATATTCAATCAATTGGTTTATATAACTATTCGGCTGCGCGCATTGATTTTTGTAATGGTCAATTTAATTAAAGCGCAAATGCCAAAGACGGGCAAAGTAACTTTAAAAGAAAGACAAATAGACAAGTCATCATGCTAAATGGAAACCACATTCTAGTTACAGGTAGTACTGGTTTAATAGGGCAGGCTGTCGTTTATGAATTGTTAACTAAAAACGGTTACCGTTTGCGATTACAAGTGCGCAATGCTAAAGAAGCGCGGGTCAAGTTTAATAAATTTACTGATTTAAATCGAGTTGAAATTATTGAATGTGACTTTACTAAATGCAGTGATTTGGATTCTTACAATCTAACCAAAGGCTGCGACACTGTTATTCATTTAGCAGGACTGGTGCATAAACCAAGCGCTCCTTATCAAGATTATGAGTTGTTGAACGTAAGAGCAACAGATCAGTTATTTACCTCAGCACAATCTAATGAAATTAGTACATTTATCTTTCTCAGTAGTTCTGCTGTCTATGGTAACGGACCATTCTCTTCCATTGATGAGGACGCGCCACTAAAAGGTGAAACACCGTATGCAGTATCAAAAATTAATTGTGAACAAATATTAGAAAAGCCGACAAATATTGGTCGTGTTGTTAATTTGCGGCCGGCGATGGTTTTTGGGGAAGGAGATCGCGGTAATTTGATTAAACTGATACAAACGATTAGCAAAAAACGGTATGTGCAGATAGGAGCTGGAAAGACATTGAAGAGTCTTGTTTATTCTCGCGATCTAGCAAAAGCAATTATAGGCTGTATAGATAAATTATCTAGCGGTAGATACGTTTTAAATGTGGCTAATCCTGAGGCTATATCTATGAAAAACTTGTCGACTGAGATCTGGCACGCTTTGGGCCATAATGGGAAAATTCCAAGTGTGCCGGAGCAGTTGCTTTTGGCAGCTCTCAAAATTACAGATAGAGTTATGCCTGGACGCTTGCCTGTAAATGAAGAACAGATTAATAAGCTTACGACAGAAACGACTCTAAATGTTTACAAGTTGGCAGCCATGACCGATTTTCATCCGACTTTTACATTGAGGGCAGCCTTGAGAGCAGAAATTAAGTGGGCTAAAGATCAAGGTTTGATTTGAGTTGAAGATCAAGAATATTCAACGAGCATTGCTTGATACTGGATGAATTTTATTACTCGAAATTTTCATAGGATCGTTCCTGTTGCAAAAGTTTTGGATAATATAAATCCTTTTGACATATTTTAGAGAGAGGTAATACAAATGCCAAGAGCATGGCTTTTCTCATACATCTTCTAGTAATACATGATAACTTAATATGATTTTGTTTGTCTTGGCAATGAGCAATTTTATCTAATTACAGATGGACGCATTCAAGCTTTGTAAACTCGTCGTTGTTTTCTTAAAACGTTCAGTTCAATTACTAATGCTTTGCTTCTTTGCTAGCTTACAAACGCGACCTGCTTTTGCTGAGCAGACGACCATAATATTACCGATGCATACAATTTTGCAAGCTAGTAAAAGTGGAGATGCAACCACCATAGGAATTACGGTTCATGACATTACGGCTGGGCAGAGTTCTAGCGCTGGACTGACAGCTTCGACAGCAATACCTCAGCCGCCAATAACTACTTTGCCTGCAACTACTCCAAGCGAAACAATTGCTCCATCCGCAATAGCTACCCAATCCGGTACTTCGCAGCCGGAAACACAGTCGCCTAAGGATAGTACCTCCGAAGCAAAAAAATTAAAAGGACGAGTTGTTGTACCGGCAAATCCATATCGCGGGGTAAATAATTCAAGTACTCCCTTTGCACCAGAAGGCACATTACGCCGAGCCTTGCCAGCTCCTCTTGATCCAGTATTCCCCAGTACTGAATATGTTGGCATTGCCAGCCAAATACAAATTGGTGTTCCAGATCAAGACCCAATGTTTCCTTTGGAAAAAGCTATTTATAAAGCCTGTCCCCTTTTGGCTGAATGTAGAATCAAGATTTATGGTTGGGCTAACCCAGGTGTCGATTACAGTACATCTCGCAGGGCCAATACACCCTTGTCTTATTTTACTGTTCCCAACCGAATAGAATTAGATCAATTAATTTTTCGTGCTGAACGGATACCAGATACGGTGCAAAATGAGCACATGGATTGGGGATTTCGCACTACTTGGCTATATGGGATTGATTATCGCTGGACAACGTCTGAAGGGTGGTACCCAGCTAGCAATGAGTTATTGAAGCACAACCAGCTCTATGGATTAGATCCAGTTGAGCTTTATGGACTGCTTTATATACCTAAAGTTGCTAAAGGTATGGTGCTGAAATTTGGCCGTTATATTTCGCCGCCGGATATTGAAGCCCAGTTAGCACCAGATAATTATTTGTGGACACATTCTTTGATGTTCACTTACGATTGCTATACACAAACAGGACTGCTAGCCAGTATCAAACTTAATGAATCATGGATGGTGCAAGCCGGTATTTCTGCCGGCGCAGATATTGCTCCCTGGGCTAAATCCGCCATTCCTACAGCAACAGCACTTGTTCGTTGGCAGTCACATAATAACAAAGACATGCTTTATGGTGGTGTCAATTCGATCAACAATGGTCAATTCAGGTTGTATGGAGAGCACGACAATTTGCAGCAATTCAACCTCACCTGGTTTCACAGATTCAACAGACGATTTCATATAGCTACAGAAGGTTATTTTCTCTATACATTTAACGCTCTACAGGGTGGCACAGTGAACAATGGGCCGCCCAGGAACTTCGATACGCTGACAGGACCAGGCGCCATTCTTCCAGGTTTTTCTGATGCTGCAGGCATTGTCAGTTATTGGAATTATAAGGTTACTGATAGAGACTACATTTCACTGCGCCCGGTTGATTATCTTCTTGACCCCAGGGGTTGGCGCACTGGTTTCCCTGGATATTATTCAAGCTGGACTATGGGTTGGATACATCGCTTTAGCGATTTGCTTACTTTTCGTCCAGAAATTAGATATGAGCGTGCTTTAGATAATTATAGTGCACCCTGGAATAACGGTCAGCGAAGATATCAGTTTACAATTGGCGCTGACCTCATTCAAAGATTCTGAGTATAGACACATATGGACAAGGTATGAACAAAATCTATATAGTCAGTCTAAGCTTAATATTGTGCAGCGCGTTATTGCTCCAACCCGCTTTTGCTGATTCCGATGGACTAAACACAATTTCTAAGGCGTCTTTAAGCGCAAGTAGTATGGTTGGCGGCACTGTGGCCGGAACACCAATTGCCATAGTACGTAAAACTGGCAGCGAGTATATAGGCTGCGTAAAAGAATTTAAGAAAGACAGCAATACTTATAAATTTTGGGGAGCAGCCTATTCAGCTCCTGTTGCCGTTGTTTCAGGATTAATAAAAGGACCTGTTTATGGTGCCAAAAACGCGATTCACTATTCGATTGATAAGCCTTTTGGCAAGGAGGCATTTAGCTTAGGCAAATTAGAAGACATTACTTCTGTCAAGGTAAAGGCGAAAACAACTATACAGCCAAATATGGATAAACCGGAAAGTCAACCATGGGGAACACCAAGATAAATAGCAGGGCGATGAGGATGTAGCGATGAAGCAATTTATTTTAATAGCAGCAATGGTGGCGTCCTTCTTAAACATACTGGCGGCTCAATCAGCCGAAATGTCTGACATTACCCAGGCTAGAAGCCCAAGCGTCGCTGCAGATAGTGAAAAGAATATACATGTAGTTTTTGAGGGCTATGCAAAGGGTTCAGATATTAGAGAAATTCTTTACTCTAAAAGCAGTGATATGACCCATACCTGGACGCCACCTTTAAACATTTCCAGGACTGTGGGAGTATCAACAGTTCCGTCAGTCGCTGTTGAAAACAGCGGAGCCATTGATGTTGTATGGCGTGATACAACCTCTGGAGAACTGCATCCAGATATATATTTTACTAGATCTGCTGATGGTGGACGAACATGGACTAAAGCGTTAGACATTTCGCATACTACCGGTATATGTAGGGAACCAGCTATTGCTACTGGCTTAGATAACTCAATTCATGTGGTGTGGGTGGATACAAGGCCACGCGATGGACGGCCGGATATTTTTTACTCTTATTCTATAGATGGCATAACTTGGTCGGCATGTGAAAGCATTAGTCCTACGCCGGGAATTTCAAGTGAGCCAACAATTGTTGCTTGTAATGATGGCGTTGTTCACTGTGCTTGGTTGGATACTAGCTCTGGCGAAGAACGTCCAGACATTTTTTATACGCGCAAAGTGAGTAACCTTTGGACCAGACCTATCGATGTAAGTAATAGTCCAAGAATATCTGACCATCCCTGGCTGGCTTGTGGTGCCAAGGGAAAGATATTTTTATGTTGGTCTGACAATTCCCAAAAATTAAATGCTGCTGATATCTGGTGTGTCATCGGTAAAAACGGCCGCTTTGCAAAACCAATCAATATTTCCGATACTCCAGGAGTATCCAGCCAGCCAATAGTTGTTGCAGACAGAACTGATCGTATGGCTGTTGTTTGGTCTGATACAAGCCTGAAAAGATCAAAACCAGATATCTTTGCCAGAGCGTCAACGGACAATGGAGAAGATTTTTCAAATGTTCTTTATGTTACGAAAACAACGGATATTTCAAAACATCCCACAGCTGTGTTGGTTGGTACGAAAATGATTGTTGTTTGGGAAGAAGTTACAGGATTTATTAGTATGCTAAAAGCAACAACCGTCAATCTGCACAGCATTGCTACTGGCCCAGTCGATCAAGTTGATCCTACAATCCATAGAGTTAATAGATAGCGGAAGAAAGTAATTTATGACAAAGAAGAAAATCATTGGCTTGCTGTTCGCTTTCAGTGCAGCCTGTATTTATCCATGTTGGGCCAATGACTCAGTGGGCACACCACCATTGATTAGCAAGCCTGAATCTGCTGATAACGTAAGTATAAATCAGCCCCAACCAAGTGCTACAGATGCGGCATCAGCGAATAGTCCACCTGCAGGTAAAACTAGCCAGGCAACAAAGGCGTCGCTGCCCAAGAAAGTATTTAGCGTTGCAACAGCATTTATAGTCGGTACGCCTGTTTGCGTTGTGCGCAGAACCAAATATGAGGAATGGTATGGCGTCAATGGCCTGATCGGCAATTCTAACAACAAATGCAAAAAGGTGTTGGCTAGAATAATTTGGTTTCCATGCGCTGTGATTTGTGGTACCGGAGAGGCACCGTTCGATGCTTTAGCGAATGGCTTAATGTATCCAGCTTTTAGCAAAGATCAATTGAGTCAAGGTAAGCTCATACAAAATAATTAGTAGCGCTAGGCATGTTACTTAAGGGTTTGAGTGGAGTCTTAAATTCTTTTTTCCCCGCGAACTACCATGGATAGTTCAAGCAAAAAACGCTTCATTTTTAAAATCTCGGCGCCCAATTGCTGCAGCATGATTTGTCGTAAATTTAAATTAGCTATAGACAAACCTTTTGGTCGAGCAATGCTGGCGGTAATAATGTCCAAGTCTTTAGTATGACGATCAGTAAAATTAGGAATATTTTTGTCTGCTATCCAGCGATCAATAATCAAATCCCGCCTAGTTTTATTACTGCTTTCTTCAGCAGGGGCCAAGTTTAAAAATTGCCAAACGCATTTTGGGTATTCAACCTCTGGAGTAGTTGGATAGTCAAATAATTTAGCCAGCATATTGGGATCTGATTCTGATTTGGTTCTTTTGCCATTTAATTGATATAAAGCATACATTGAAGCAACGGATGGGACCATGCCAGCTAAGATACCATTGGTACCAGAAGGTATAGAAAGTCTTGGATAACGATAGGTGGGGATGTCGAGCCCTTCGGCCACTGCCCATAAAATACCGTTTGTGATAAAGCTAAGAGCGTTGGTTTTTAATACAGCGCGATCACGATTACTTTGGTAATTGCTTAACACATCACTATAAGCCTGCTGTTCGGCAGAGATTTCGGCCAGAGTAAAGTCGATCGCTAAATTCGTCTCCTGAATTATTTGCATAGCATCAATAACATTCGATGTGAGAAGATGACTATCCCGTAAATCTTCAAAAGTAAGCAAGTCTTTATGTCCTTTTAGTTGATCGTGCTGCACTTGAATATTCTGAAGCACAGCAGTGAGGTTAACAATCTCAGCTAATTGCCGGCTATTGGGCGAAATTTCTTGCATATCTAGATTAATGCCTGTGCGCAAAATCTGTGTGGGAAGGTCTTGGCTGTTTGGCACTGGCGAAGTACTTGTTGATTGCGTATGATTAGAAGCGGCGGAGCAGGGCAAATAAAAACCTAAATTACTCAGGGTAATAGTAAATGCTGCTAAAAGTAGGCGAAAGTTCATATAAAGTTAAAACCGCTTCTCTGTAACTCGGAAGTAAAGTAATACAACTTTTGCTAAATTTATTCTTGATACTTTTTTAAAGCAATACACTATTCTAATATTTAGAATGGCTGCCAGGAGCTATTTTTGAAAACAACTAGACAAAAAATATCAATTTGGTTACTTGAAGGTATGCGTAAGCAATTTTCTGTACACCGCAGCGAACAAGACAGCTGGTGGCGGGTTATGTGCTTAACTGGGGTGGATTACTTTTCTTCATTAAGTTATGCCCCTGGTATCGCCTTTTTAGCAGCAGGAATATTATCTCCACTGGCTACAGTGGTATTGGTTTTGCTTACCTTGTTTGGCGCTGTTCCTGTTTATTATAGGGTGGCCAGTAGAAGTCCACACGGGCAAGGAAGCATAGCCATGCTTGAAAGCCTGTTGCCCGGCTGGCTGGGAAAGTTGTTTGTTTTATGTCTGCTCGGATTTGCTGCTACAGACTTTATCATCACAATAACTTTGTCTGCTGCAGATGCCGCCACGCATTTGGTACAAAATCCTTTAATTCAACAAATGTTCTTACCTTTGTTGCATCATCGCATGGCTCTCACTCTGTGTCTGCTCACTATTTTGGGCGGAATTTTTCTTAAAGGATTTAGAGAAGCTATTGGTCTAGCCGTTATTTTAGTCTGGTTTTATTTGGCATTAACTGCAGTCATTTTGGTTAATGGCTTATTATTTCACTTATCAAGCAATGCATTCCTGGTCACAGATTGGTGGCAGCAATTATTGGCTGCGCATCATGACTCAGTATGGAGAACGATAGGTCTTTCTTGCTTGCTTTTCCCGAAACTAGCTTTGGGTTTGTCTGGTTTTGAGACTGGGGTTGCAGTAATGCCCTTGGTTAAGGGTGATCCCCATGACACCGAAAACGAGCCTGCAGGGCGTATTAGAAACACGAAGAAACTTTTGATCACGGCCGCTATTATCATGAGTCTTTTCTTGTTGGTTAGTTCTATATGTACTACTATTCTCATTCCAGCGAAAGAATTTTTACCAGGTGGTGAAGCAGATGGTAGAGCGATTGCCTATTTAGCCCATCAATATTTAGGAACTTATTTTGGCACGGTTTACGATGTCAGTACCGCCTTGATTCTTTGGTTTGCAGGGGCTTCTGCTATGGCTGGCTTATTGAGTCTGGTTCCACGCTATTTGCCCCGTTTTGGTATGGCTCCCGATTGGGCTAAAGCTCGCCGTCCCTTGGTAATTTTTTACACTTTAGTTTCATTTGCGGTCACCTGGATTTTTAATGCAGATGTAATTGCCCAAGGATCGGCTTATGCTACAGGTGTTTTGGTAGTCATGACTTCAGCTGCTATTGCCTCATTTCTTACCACCTTAAAAGAGAGCCGTACGAGCCGCATGTTCTATTTTTTTCTTACGCTTGTTTTTTGTTATACAACCGCTGTCAACACGGTAGAACGTCCTGACGGAATCAAAATAGCTTCTTTCTTTATCTTAGTAATAATGATCACCTCTTTCACTTCCCGGATTATGCGTTCAACTGAGTTGAGGATAAACAAAGTAAGTTTAGATGCCCAAGCTAATTCGTTTATAGAAGCCGCATCTTCTGGAGTATTGCGCTTGGTTGCTCATCGTCCAGGGAGTGTTGACTATGCGCAAAAAGCACAAGAGTCAGTGGTTTTGCATAATATTTCTGAGGATGAAATAATTTTTGTTGAAGTAAAAATCAGTGATGCTTCTGACTTTGGCGATGAAGAGCTTGATGTTAGCGGTGAGCGAATTGGTAGTTATAGAGTTTTAAAGTGCTCAAGCACAGCCGTACCAAACGCTTTGGCCGCTTTGATGCTTTACTTGCGCGACAAAACTCACCACATTCCCCATCTGTATTTAGGCTGGACTGAAGGTAATCCGCTTGTCTATATCCTTAAATATTTAATTTGGGGAGAGGGGGAGACGGCGCCTGTTACTAGAGAAATTTTACGTAAGGCAGAGCCAAATCCTAACAAGAGACCCAAAGTGCACGTAGGCTAGGGGATTTAATATAAGCGCTGCCTCGGCTTCGTCCCTCGCCTCAACGCGCGTTTCCTTAACCGCTCAGCGATCGCACGCCTCACCGGCGCACTTGCTTAGCTCAGTCGTGCTTTTCTAATAAGCGCTGCCTCGGCTTCGTCCCTCGCCTCAACGCGCGTTTCCTTAACCGCTCAGCGAGGCCACAATAGTGCGCCAGCATAACTTATATGCTTCTGCACTATTGCACCGGCGCACTTGCTTCGCTCAGTCGTGCTTTTCTAATGCAGTAAAAAATAAATGCTTATGATTAAACAAGCTCATTTTGTCGAGGTGATTGTGCTCGCTCACAAGCTAAGGCGATTTGATTAGCAAATGACTCTAGTAAACGAAGCCGTTCAGGTGATAAAAACTCATCTTCATTTTCGGGTTTGACTGCTAATACGCCTATATTTTTTTGTGCACCGATAAGTGGTATGTATAATTCTTTAGCACCAGGTATGGTATCGGTTCCGAGTCCAGCTGATCGTCTGTTCTGTTGCACCCAGGCAGCTACGCCAATTCTTGGATTAGTTAAACTGTGTTTGCCATCTCCTTTGGAGAGCAAAGATAGTTGTCCATCAGGTGTGGTTATTAACAATGCAACTTGGCTGTTAAAGACATTTCCGATATGTCTCAGTCCGATAGATACTAGGCTGTCCATATCAAGCGTTGAGGACAGTTCTTTACTCATTGAATATAAAGCAGCAGTGCGGGTTTCTCTAACTTTAGCGGCTTCGGCCTGTTTTTTAGTTGTGAAGGTTAGATTACTTATAACAATAGCAACGACAAGCATGACAAAAAAGGTAACCACGTTCTGAGTGTCTCTAACGCTAAATGAAAAATAGGGAGGCACACAGAAAAAATCAAATGCGGCAACGCTTAATATAGAAGCAAGAATAGAGGGACCACGCCCATATCGGGTAGCTACTATTACTATCGCTAGCAAATAGGACATAACCACATTGGATAATTCAAAATAAGGTAGCATCAATTCAGCTATGCAAGTGAAGAACGCCACAGTTAATATAGTTTTTATGTAAACTGATTGCTGGTTACTGTTATGCGCCGCTGAGCTTGGTAGCAAAAGTTCGGCTTCATCGCCTGTAATTACGTAAACATCAATTGCCCCACTTTGACGGATAACGTCATCTACTACAGATCCAAATATACAGTCTCTCCATCTAGGGCGAGCCGGTTTGCCAATAATAATTTTGGTCACGTTGTGTTGTATTGCATATTTCATAATCTCTTGAGCAACATTTTGTCCTGAAGATTCTAAGATGTCTGCACCTAATTGCTGGGCCAATCTTAAAGTTTGCATTACCCTGTTTCTATTTTTTGGTAATATTTGCACTTCTCTTGGACCTTCGACATACAACACCATCCATTTGCCATGTAACGCTTCGGACATGCGCTTGGCGGCACGGACTAATCGTATGGATAATGGACTACTGCTGACACAGACTAAAAGACGGTCAGTTGCAGTCCAGGGACTTTTGATCGCATGAACTTCTTTATAGGTTTCCATTTCGGCTACTACACGGTCGGCTGTATAGCGAAGCGCCAATTCACGTAGAGCGATTAAATTGCCTTTGCGGAAGAAATTGTCCATGGCAGCTTGAGCTTGTTGTTCTACATAAACTTTCCCCTCTCTCAGTCTTTCAAGGAGTTCATCGGGAGGTAAATCTACCAGTTCTATCTCGTCGGCTTTTTCTAGAAGCGAGTCGGGCACTCGTTCATTTACGGATATATTGGTTATTTGAGCTACCACATCGTGCAAACTTTCTACGTGCTGAACATTAATGGTTGTATAGACATCTATTCCTGCTTCGAGAAGTTCTTGAACATCCTGCCAGCGTTTTACATGACGTGAATCTGGTGCATTAGTGTGAGCGAGCTCGTCTACAAGAATAATGGCCGGTTTGCGAGCTAATGCAGCATCTAAATCAAATTCTTTTAAATATGTTCCTTTATATTCAACAAGTTTAGAAGGAAGAATTTCCAATCCAGTTAAAAGGGCTTCCGTTTCTTGTCGGCCATGTGTCTCAATATAGCCGCCAACTACATCTATATGTTGTCCTTTCAATTTCTGTGCTGCTTGAAGCATGGCGTATGTTTTTCCAACACCGGCCGTGGCCCCAAAAAAAATCTTTAACCGTCCATGCTTATCTTTTAATTCCTCTGCTTTTAATCGAGAAAGCAGGACGTCTGGATTAGTTCTTTCGTTCATTGGACAGCTCCTCGAGCGCCAGATTTAATTTTAATACATTTACTCTTGGCTCGCCGAAAATGCCAAATTGGCGGTCTTCTGTGTGAGTGCGAATAAGGGTTGTTATTGTCTTTAAGGGTAAATTTCGGACTTTACCTACGCGTCGTGCTTGAAAGAGAGCGTTTGTTTCACTAATGTGCGGATCTAATCCAGAGCCGGAATAAGTTACTGCGTCAACGGGAGGTTTTTCGTTTTTAGATAACAAATTTTCGCGAGCATATATTTGCGCTAATTGCTTTATTCCAACAAAAGATTCGTCGATATCTTTTGTTGTTGGGTCGTCCAGTTTCCCATTAATCAATTTTGAGGAAGTTGGTCCCAAATTGGTGCCAGCGGAAAATTCTCCGGCATAACCCGAGCCAGCTGCTGAGGGACGGGGTTGAAAATATTCTGCTTTGAAAAATTTTTGACCAACCAATTCTGAGCCTATAACTTGGCCTTCTTTATTTCTGATTAGTGATCCGTTAGCTTGCTTAGGAAAAACGAATTGAGCAATTACAGTTATAACGACGGGAAAAATAAGGCCGATTAAAACCGCCAGAACGATAGTTGCTCTTATAGCTGGTAGTATTTGTTTTAACATCTTCCGGACCCTCAGCAAATTGTTAGCTAAACGGAGCTAGACCAAACATAACTATTATCTTGTCGATTAATTGAATAGCAAAGAAAGGGATAATCAGTCCACCTATGCCATAGATAAATAAGTTTCGCTGCAACAAAGATTGAGCATTCATAGGACTGTAAGAAATGCCACGTAGTGCTAAGGGGATTAAGGCAATAATAATAAGGGCATTGAAAATGACGGCAGCTAAAATCGCTGAATTAGGTGAGTGTAGTCCCATAATATTTAGGGACCAGAGTGGTCCATGATTAGTATTATGTGTGAGATACAAACCGCCGAACATAGCAGGCAGTATGGTGAAATATTTGGCTACGTCATTGGCGATCGAAAAGGTAGTCAATGATCCACGAGTCATCAATAATTGCTTACCGATTTGTACTACTTCAATTAATTTAGTTGGATTAGAATCAAGGTCGATCATGTTGCCCGCTTCTTTGGCTGTTTGGGTTCCAGTATTCATTGCTAAGCCAACGTCGGCAGCTGCTAGAGCAGGAGCATCATTAGTGCCGTCACCTGTCATGGCAACAAGGCGCCCTCCTTCTTGTTCTTTACGAATTAATTGCATCTTCTTCTCTGGGGTGGCTTCAGCTAGATAATCATCAAGACCAGCTTCACTAGCTATAGCAGCTGCTGTAAGTGGATTATCTCCTGTAATCATTACAGTGCGAATCCCCATCTCACGCAGATGAGCAAAGCGCTCTTTTAGTCCTCCTTTTACTACATCTTTAAGGTAAATAACGCCTAGTAGTCCTCGCACATTGTCAGCTACTACCAGCGGGGTGCCACCAGCCTGAGCTATTTGTTCTACTTCTTTTTCTATTTCGGTAGGAACATTTTTAGCTTGTTCACGCACGAAATTATAAATAACGTCGGCGGATCCCTTACGTATTTGCTTTTTATTTAAATCAACGCCACTCATTTTTGTATGAGCACTAAATGAAATGAATTTTGCTTTGACTGAAGATAGCTCGCGTTCACGCAGACCAAATTGTTTTGCTAGAGAAACAATGGATCGTCCTTCTGGTGTCTCATCGGCTAGTGATGAGAGCTGGGCGGCATCAGCTAGGATTTTTTCAGAAATTCCTGCAGCAGGAATAAACTGTACTGCTTGTCTGTTGCCTAAAGTTATGGTGCCGGTCTTATCTAATAGAAGTGTATCGACGTCGCCTGCTGCCTCGATTGCTTTACCACTCATTGCTAAGACATTATGCTGTAATACACGGTCCATACCAGCTATCCCAATTGCTGAAAGCAATCCTCCGATAGTAGTTGGAATAAGGCAAACAAGTAAGGCAATTAAAGAAAACATATCCGAAGATTGTCCAGAACCACCAGCTCGAACAGCAAAAATTGAAAATGGTAGAAGCGCTACTACGACGAGGAGAAAAATGATAGTTAGTCCAGCAAGCAAAATGTTCAAAGCGATTTCATTAGGTGTTTTTTGTCGTTGTGCTCCCTCGACTAGAGCGATCATATGATCAATGAAAGTCTCCCCTGGCTGTACTGTCATTTTAATGCGCAACCAATCGGAAAGGACAGTGGTGCCGCCGGTGACAGCGCTGCGATCACCACCGCTTTCTCTAATTACAGGAGCCGATTCGCCTGTGATAGCACTTTCGTTAACGGTTGCTACGCCTTCAATTATTTCTCCATCGCAAGGTATTAATTCACCTGCTTTAACGAAAACAATGTCACCCTTTTGCAATGTTGTAGCTGAGACGGTTTCATATTTGTTTTTGCATATCTCTCGTTGAGCTGTTGTATCCTGGCGACTCTTTCTTAATGTATCTGCTTGTGCTTTTCCCCTTCCTTCGGCAATTGCTTCAGCGAAATTGGCAAATATCACGGTAAACCAGAGCCACAAAGTGATTTGCCCTTCAAAAAGAAGAACGTTTGCGGAGGTACCAATAGCTAAATCGCGAAAAAATAAAACTGTTGTGATCAAGCTGCCTGCTTCCACAACCATCATGACAGGGTTCTTTGCCATCAAAGTAGGATTCAGCTTCACGATTGAATCTTTCAAAGCACGCGTGATAATGGACTTCTGGAAAAGCGATATCTTTTTTCTTTGTGTTTTTGGGACTAGGCTCAAATCGTCATTGATCATTACTATTTCTTATTCTCATTTTTTAGAATACCTTCAAAGTATGCATTATAAAGTGTTCTACGATAGGCCCAAGAGTTAAAGCTGGGAAAAATGTTAAAGCGCCAACGATTAAAATCACGCTGATTAATAACCCAACAAATAACCATGTGTGTGTTGGAAAAGTACCCCTTGAAGGTGGTACATATTTTTTTTGTACAAGAGAGCCGGCAAGAGCTAAGGCGGGAATCATCATTAAAAAGCGTCCAATTAGCATAGCTAATCCGCTTGTTAGATTATAGAAAGGTGTATTGCATGTTAGTCCTGCAAAAGCTGAACCATTATTGCCTGTGCAAGAAGAAAAGCAATAAAGTATTTCTGAAAAACCATGTGGACCGGCATTATTTACGTTATTATAAGTGGCTCCTGGAGAGTTCAAAGGGCACTTTGCTGGTAACTCACAAACACTGCCTAATGCGGTAAAGACTAGGATAGAAAAAGAGCCGGCTAGAACAAAAAGCATGGCCGTTTTTACATCTTTTTGTTCTATTTTTTTACCAACATATTCAGGTGTGCGTCCTACCATTAAACCAGCAATGAATACGGTAAGAATGGCAAAAATAAGCATACCGTAAAGACCAGAACCAACGCCGCCAAATACAATTTCGCCAAGTTGTATATTGAGCAAAGGCACCAAGCCGCCTAAAGGTGTTAGAGAATCATGCATACAATTCACTGCACCACAGCTGGCTGCTGAGGTTACGGTGGCGAATAGGGCAGAATGGGCCAAGCCAAAACGAACTTCTTTGCCTTCCATGTTGCCGCCAAGATCACCTAAAATTTTTGTGGAAGTTTCAACGTTCTGAGCGCTTATATTAGGATTACCAAAACTCTCAGAGCAATAACAAATGATAACACCGATAATAAATAGGACGTACATGGTGCTTAAAAGTGCCCAACCTTGGCGTGTGTCTTTCACCATTTTGCCAAACACGTACGTTAATCCGGCTGGGAGAATAAATATAGATAGCATTTCAACGAAATTGCTAAAAGGTGTTGGATTTTCGAATGGATGAGCACTGTTGGCATTGAAAAAGCCACCTCCATTAATACCAAGCATTTTGATAGCTTCCTGTGAGCCAACTGGTCCTTGAGGAATAATTTGTTTTTCCCCTTCGATGGTTGAAGCCACTGTATAAGGTGAGAAATTTTGCACAACTCCTTGCGAAATAAGAAATAAAGAATAGGCGAGCACAATAGGGAAAAATATATATAAAAGACTACGAATAAGATCTTTCCAGAAGTTTCCGATAGTCTGAGCAGATCGACGACTAAGCCCGCGAATTAGAGCCAGGCATGCGGCCATGCCTACGGCTGCTGAAACCCAATTGTGATAAGCGAGCCCCAACATTTGTGAAAGGTAAGACAGCGTATTTTCGCCGCTATAACTTTGCCAATTAGTATTGGTTGTAAACGATATCGCCGTGTTGAAAGCAAGGTCTGGTGTCATTGCTGTAGCATAACTTGGTGCTGCCGCAGTAGAAAAACCCATTGGATTAAGAGGTAAAACTCCTTGCAAGCGCAGAATCGCATAAGTAAAGAGCGCGCCAACAAGCGAAAACGCCAAAAGTGCATAGGCGTAAGTTGACCAGTGCATTTCTTCTTCTGGCTTGACGCCAGACAATTTATAGATAAGGAGCTCTAATGGTTTTAGCATCGGCTCAAGTAGAGTCTTTTCTCCCTCCATTACCCGCGTCATATAGACACCCATTGGCTTAGTGAGGAGCAATAAGACGAGGCAATAAAGTGTTATTTGGATCCAGCCTACTAAAGTCATTGCTTATCCTTAAAATTTTTCAGGAAATAGTAAAGCATATAAAAGATAAATGCCTAAACCGAACGCTACGCAGGCGACTAATAAATATTCAAGTGGCAATATAATTACTCCGAGCCGATATAGTTGGTTGCTCAAATGCGTTCGCAGCCATAAACGTAAAAAGCACTCAATATGAAAAATATTACGGTCAGAATCACATAAATAAGGTCACTCAAGATAAACACCTTGCAGCTGCTCCAATCATGATTGTCAAGGCAAGTATAATTGCAGATCGTTTTTAGTGCATTTATTATGCTATGGATTGTGCCAAAATACTATCAATGAATAATGAATCAAATTCACAGCCGTTTGGTGACCAGAAGGACTTATCCGAGCCGATGTTAGGTGAGGAGATTGAAAAGAATAAGCTCAGACGCTTTCCGATTGTTTTGAGTCTAATAGGGTTATCTCTTGCTGTCTATCTATATTTATTTCGGCACAATATGTATCCTGGGAAATCAGATGAGTTCATATATCTGATGATGAGGAATAGAAATTCATGGCAGCATTGGTACGTTTATACTTATGCAATTATTCGTTGGCTTGCATTGCCTGCTGTAATTGGCTATGTTACCTATATTATTTGGACAATGTTGCCCTGGCTTCGACGGCTATTGCGACAAAGGAAACGCATAAAGTGACTGAAAGAATGAAACGCTATTAAACAGAATAGCGCACATCGGTTACGATCACATCATTTCGGGCAAGGAAAGCTAATTTCAACAAAAGTCCAGTATTGCCGTGCAATAGAGATTGCCACCATTTGTTGGGAACGAATTCACCAATCACGACTGTTATTGTTTGATCTGGGTGTTCTTTGTGAAATTCGTCTAGATAACACATAATTGGTTGTATCAAAGAGCGGTATGGTGACGGTAAGACTACAAGCGGCATATCAGGGAAATATTGCTGCCATTTCTCTTTTAGATCTGCGGTGTTATCAGGATTTGTTTCTACATAAATGGCTTGGCAGTTGTTGCATAATGAGCGGGCATAGTCGATAGATTTTACTGTACCGGCATGTACACCTTGCACTAAAACTAATACGGTATTTTTGTGCGGAATATTACTCAAAGACTCTGGGGTAATTGTTAACTTAAGAGCCAGATTTTTATAATGGCTGGATATAGTATGAAAAAGGAAGAGTAGTATAGCTATTAATACAAGTACTAGCCAAGCGCCATCTAAAAACTTTTCAATTACGATATCAATTAAAACGATAAAGGTTGCCAGCGCTCCTATGCCGTTTATTAGTAATTTTAATTGCCAATTATTTCCCTTTCGCTTAAGCCAATGTCTGACCATTCCGGTTTGAGACATTGTGAAGGCAAGAAATACACCAATGGTAAAAAATGGGATGAGAAGATCTACGCTGCCCTTTTTGGCCACAATAAAAATAGTAGATAGTACACCTAAGGCCATAATGCCATTGTCGAATGCCAGTCTATCGCCTAGTTGAGTTAATTGTCTGGGCATAAAACCATCTTTGGCTAGTATTGAAGCGACACGCGGGAAATCAGCAAAAGCTGTTTGTGCTGCTACAAACAATATGGAGGCAGTAGCAAATTGGGTTAAATTATACAAGAAACTAAACGAGCCGTTCTTGCTAAAAACTGCTCCGGATATTTGATCAATAATGGCTGCTGCGCTAATGCCATCATGTTCCCAATAAACGATATGCAGCTTTGAGCAGAGCATGGAAACACCAGTAAAAATAGTACCCAAAATAATAGCCATGTATATTAAAGTAAGCGCCGCATTTTTTGGACGCGGTTCTTTAAATGCGGGTATGCCATTGCTCACGCATTCAATGCCGGTAAGGGCAGAACAACCGGTGGCAAAAGCTCTCAAAAGTACTGCTAGACCAATTGGACCTATAACACCTGTGAGAGTATGGGCAAGATTTGTCTCTATGTGATGGGGCACGATTTGATTTATATATTCTTTGTGTAAGGTCCAACCGAAGAAGTCGGAGCCTAGCCCTATAATAAGCATGATATATGCCATGACAATAAAGGTATAAACAGGAATCGCAAAAAGCAGCCCGGGTGTGCGCAAACCCCTTAGGTTGAGCCAGGTGATAAGAGCGATTCCGGCTATACAAAAAAAGACCAAATGGTTTTCTATATGCAATCCTGATAAAAGGGGCATGTCTTTAAGGTTTTGTATGCCAGAAGCAATGGACACAGATACACAAAGAACATAATCGATTAACAATGCAGCAGCAGCAATAAGTCCTGGCCATGTACCCAAATTATCTTTAGTAACTATATAAGAACCACCACCGCCTGGATAAGCAAAAATAGTTTGCCAATAAGAAATGGCGACAAGTAAAAGTACCAAAACAATTAAAGAGGCAATAAGACTTATATGGTGATTAAATATTTCGCTGTACTGAGGTGCCCAAAGCCCAGCTAAGCACAGGGTCAATACGATCTGTTGTGGACCATAAGCAACAGAAGAAATAGCGTCCGAACAAAAAACAGGCAAAGCCAAAAGTTTGCGCAGACACATTAAGTCATACTGCTGAGTGGCTAAGGGTTGTCCATAAATGAGCCACCGGAGGGCGCGCAAGGGTAAATTTTTGGGTTTTTCGTCAGTCATTTCTATTTTATTTTTATATCTTATTTCTGGATCCTATTTTGATCTTACTTTTGGGAATTATTATGCTAGCTTATCTTGAGTTATTTGGTTTAGAAAATCAATCCAGCAAGGGCAAGTGATCAAAACGAAATGAGTAGCCGGTACCAACAAATGCGGCGGGGGCTGTTTTGTCCATACCAAAGCCGAAATGTATATCGACTTGATTGTGAGCATTTAATTTGCGTACGATACCAAAAT
>Ga0206843_10063_pt1 | contig 38306 bp, 24 predicted proteins | sample Alteio_BWOrgCont_21_FD_152869 | JGI IMG/M metagenome (GOLD analysis project Ga0206843, IMG submission 152869) | Enriched cells from forest soil in Barre Woods Harvard Forest LTER site, Petersham, Massachusetts, United States -... | ecosystem: Environmental > Terrestrial > Soil > Temperate forest >...
CTTTACAGCTAACTGTTAGGTGGCTCGGGGAAACCCAATTAAGCTTGATATCGTATTTACCTATTGAATCAAAAACTTCTGACTGCTTGTCAGGATCGAAAGGAGAGGCATATGCTCGAATGGATACATGTGTACTGTAATCAGTTGTAGCTCCACAATCTCTAACAAATACGGAGGCTTTGAGCTTATTGTCCGGGGAACTTACTTCGGTTATTAGAGTGTTTACACAAGGACCTGTGAGCGGCAGACCATCTTTCAGTAAATATGCAAACCAAAGCACGAATAGTAATACAATTCCCCCGGACAACAATAATGGATTGTTGGCAAATGGGTGCACATGGCTAGTTATAGTCTTTTTAGCGTCCATAGAAATACCCTCGCCTAATTAATATTTGATCATTGGGATCATCGCCGAAAGATCCTGTTCCAGCATAAGGGTTCCACTGCGGTCCCGGATATCCCCATTCTTGTCTAGAGTGCCCATCTTTTCTTTGTTGCCTACCAGCCTCGTTAAGTAATATGCTCAAAGAAATACCTAAAGCTCTACCGGTCGCACCATAATTGAAATTGCCAAAATTTTGATATTTGCGGAGCCGGCTATTGTCTCTACTATCTTTGCACAACGACCTAATGCATCATACGTGAATTGACTATAGTTATTGGTGCCTGGATAAGTGATTTTGAGGAGCCTATTCTCTGCATCCAGACGTAAGTATTAGTTCCATCGCCGGTCATATTACCATGGCATCATTAGTAAATGACTGGCTGGAGCTAGTCTTTACCGAGATTTCATAGGGATTAGTAGAACTGGTTCTTCTGTATACACTGGTTCAGTCGGAAATAAAAACCCTGTGGTCACACAATATGTTATTCTATTTTACTTTTGGCGGATGAGTTCTTGACCTTGGACGTACTCCCTATGTTAAAAATTGTTCAACAGTAATGATGATGGAATGACAAAGACTGGAATATGGAGTGAAATCTCCACTAATAACTGCCAACAGGTTGTGAAGTTTTGGTGCGCCGAATATAATGACCGTGGACTCTCTTAGCAGATGGAGGTGAGAATGACTAAATTGGCTAAAAAGAATCAAATATGGGTTCTCATTACAATGCTCACGACAGGCACATTCTTATGTGCAGTAAATCCTGCAGAGTGCTATCCAAGAGTCGATGCCGAGCGGACATATGTAGGATATTTAGAGAACAAGTTCCTGCATAATTTCTTACCACCAAGGGGCGAGTGGGCATTGTCAGATGGCGCAGCCAAGGCAACTCTTGAATGCGACGGACGAATAAAAAATATTATTGTCACTAAGCCCTTATCCAATCCCTTTAACAAACGATGTGGCCAATCGTATACACATTTCCCCATCAGCCATGCCATTGAGTTCGCAAGTCCGGTCGAAGCGCCTCCGAAAACAATACGTTGTCCAGCCACGTTGGTAATCAACTTTTTCTGCAAGGATAAAAAAGCTCATGGCGGCTACATTTGCAAAGTCGTACTCAAATAACAAAGAATTCGCCGCACCTAATGACTTTGCTCGCTTTACGGATTGACTCTATATATTCCGGTGGGCATCCCCGCGTAATTAGGGCTGCTGGTAAGCAAAGAGAGTGAATCAGTGGCGACATTCTGAGTTTGAGTAGATCCTCCGTATGTGACTTGAGCTCCTCCCGAGGCATCAACAGACGTAACGATTGCTGAATGATCCTTGAACAATACAATATCGCCCACTTGTGGTTGGTAAGACGAACCATATGGGACTTGTGCGTATGGGGGATTTTTATACTTCGTCGGATCGGTGCTATCCTTAAAGTATTTCGATAGCTGTGACACTAATAGCGGATGTGTATTTGCTGGCCACGGTAGGGGCGCTTTGGCCTTCCTCAGCGCAGCATCAATAAACTTAGCACAAGTGTAATAGTGTCTCGACTGATCATTCTGAAAATCTCCAGAATGGAAACTTTGCAAATTAGATGCTGCTCCACCAATATCATCGCCCATTTTACTCAACCCGAATGGATCAAACCAATCGATCGGATCGTTTTCGACATACGCATATAAATTCACTCCATCATCTTCCGCTGCCGGATCTCTATTGATCCATCTGCCTAAATTTGCGCTATAAGCCCTATTCAGCGTTAGATTTAATCCACTCGGTGTATGATAATAATATCCTGCATATTGGAAATCTGAGCTTTGACTTCCTTGCAATTTGGTTACTTGTCCATAGGGATCATAACTGTACTGCGCTACGATAACCCCCGAGCTATTTGTCCCTTCTCTGTTTGAACCTAAGGCATCCTTGGTGCAGTAAAGGCTCGTTCCACTAATTGTCTCACCTAGTGGGAAATATTGAGCTGTGACTGCACTACTGGCATTTCTTGCTTCGCACATCTCACTTCCACACCAAACAAATTGTTTGGTGCTTGTTACTGTGCCTGCGGTTGTCTCTACTATCTTTGCACAACGACCTAACGCGTCATATGTGAATTGACTATAGTTGTTGGTACCTGGATAAGTGATTTTAATTAGTCTGTTTTCTGCATCCCAGGCATAAGTGTTCGTTCCATCACTTGTCATATTGCCATTGGCATCATTAGTAAGTGCCTGACTTGAACCGGTATTTACTGAGATCTTGTAGGGATTAGTAACAGTATTATTACCACCGTCCACCGCTGATACAGTTGCGTTATTTACTCCTGTACTTAGCGCAGCGTTACCAGTAAAGTTCTCTGACCAATTCAATGTCGCTGGAATTGTACTGTTTATTGTGGCTGACTTAACTGCCTTATTAGTACTTCCTTGAAATCTTGCTAGTCCTCCAGCTGCTATTCCTGTTAATTCATTTAGGTTGTTATAGCTATATTGCTGAATGCCCGTACTTAGTCCTAATGTTATTGTTTCTGTAGCACCGCCACTTGTTGATGGAACGTAAGTTGTGTTATTCAACGACACAGACTTTATGTTCACCACCGTAGAAACTGCAACCGCGCTAACGCCAATTGCTCGCAGACTTGTACTAGCATTTATTGCTGTTGCTAAACCGGATGCTATCGTCGTTAATGTGTCTCCAGATAATACTGTGTAAGTTATTGCTGCTGAGCCACCTGATAATCCAGAATCATAGACCGTAATCGTTAGAGTATTACCTGTTGTTTTAGTACCACCTATTGCTGCTGTTTGAATGCCATTAGTACTTGTACTTAAAGTGATAGTTTCTGTAGCACCGCCACTTGTAGATTCAATATAGGTAGTGGCATTTACAGATGTTGATTTAACGCTCACCACTGTTGAAGCTGATGTTGCAGTGACTCCTATTGCTTGTAAATGTGTATCTGCATTTATTGCGGCTGCTAATCCAGTTGCTATTGTTGTTAATGTATCTGCAGATAATACTGTATATGTTACTGCTTCTTGTCCACCGGTTAAGCCAGTATCATGTACTGTAATTGTAAGAGTATTGCCAGTAGTCTTTGTACCGCCAATTACTGCATTTTCTGTACCATTCAACGTACCACCGAGAGTTACTGTTTCTGTAGCTCCACCACTTGTTGAAGCAGCATATGTAGTTATTGACTTAGATGCAGATTGAATCGTAACCAGAGTAGAAGTTGAAACAGCATTTACTCCAATAGTTTGTAAATGAGTATCTGCTGTTATTGCTGCTGCTAAACCAGAAGCTATTGTTGTTAGAGTATCTCCGGATAATACAGTGTAAGTTACAGCTTCTGAACCACCAGTTAATCCTGGGTCAGAAACTGTTATTGTAATAGTATTGCCAGTTGTTTTAGTGCCACCAATTCTTGCTGTTTGGCAAGTTGTCTTTTGCACACCAGTGCGATTAGATGCATTATCGTAATTGTAGTAATACTGATTTGCAAAAGGTGGAGAGGCAGAACCATAATTACTTTGCACTGATGATAATTGCCCAGCTAAATCGTAGCCAATATTATTGTAAATATTGCTGCCGTTTTGCTGCTGTTGCCATTGCGTTATTTCACCAGCAGAATCGTAAGTGTAATTAAATTGAGAAAGAGTACCTGAGCTTGGATTAAGGTTGCTTATTTGCTGTAAGCGTTGATCACCAGTATTTCCGTACCAGCTAAAATTTGTAGTTTGGCTATTTGGATAATTGATAGTTGCTAGTCTTGTTGTTCCTTTAGATGAGCCAGATGTATCATCAACATAATGGTAAGCAAAACTACCTAGAGGATTACTTTCAGCTGTAATTCGACTCATTGCGTCATAAGTCCAAGTAGTGGAATTGCTTGTGGTGTTTATTGAACGATTAGTTGTTCTGCCAATAGCATCATAAGTGTAGGCAATGGCAGAATTTGAAATTACATTATTTGTGACACCACTTAATCTGCCACCACCTGTAATTGGCGTAGTAAAGGTAGCTAGAACATAGGCATTATAACTATCAGTTATTGTTCCCCAGCCATTTTGCGCTGTTGATAGACGAGGATAATTAGGATCATAGGTAAGGTTAACCGTTGAGGTCGGGTTAACTGCATTGGTATAAGCAGCTTGTGACAATGTATTGTCTAAATTATAAGTATAAGTAGTGGTCTGATTGAGAGCGTCCAACCGAGTCTGCACTCGGCCAATAGTATCGTACGTATAAGTTAAAGTGCTTGTATCAGGATAAGTTTTGGTAACTAGCCTGCCTTCTATATCATGGGCCCAGCTAGTTGTATGCCCTGCTGGATCTGTTAAAGCACCAAGTGAACCACAATCACACCAACTATACTGTGTCTCTCTACTTAATGGATCTATCTCAAAAGCCAACTGATCCATTGAATTGTAATTGTCTTGCGTCCAGCGCCCAATGCGGTCTTTTTTCATTACAGCATCTAGTTTGTCATAGACAATTTGGTCATATGTACCATCCATATAAGTTATTTGCGTTAATCTATTGGCATTATCATAGCTATATGTAAGAACATAGCCTTCAGAATCTGTAGCTGTATAAAGACGTCCGTAGCCGTCATAAGCAAAAGTTGTAATGTCATTGCTGCCTGATAGAGGTCCTTGAATCTGAGTTAAATATCCATTGGTATTATATGTCCAAGTCCAAACATTACTACCAGGGTCTGTCAGAGTTTTTAGTTCACCAAAGGTATTGTATATGTATGACGTTGTTTGCCCAGAACCATCAATGTATGTAGCAGGCAAATGCTGGCTGTTATAGCTTGTCCATTTGCCATTCAGGTCATTATTTGTCCCCTTAGTTTGAGTCTTTTCTAGCAAGTCTATATTATTAGCAGCATATGTATAGGTAAAAGTACGCCCTACAGGATCTATAGCCTCAGTCGGATAACCAAGAGTGTTATATGTATATTGCCATTCTTGAATGACTGGAGCACCAGAAGGATTGAGGTTTCTGGTAATTGAAATTGGTCGGTTATTTATGCCAACAAAATTGTATGCTGGATCAGTAAAAGGTGTTTCACCTTCATATGCGTAAGTTATTCTGGATTCCAGAGGCGGCACAACAAAGTCCACAACCGGTGCTTCAGTAATGGTTGAATCATCTAGAAGTAAAAATTGTGTAGTGACACAATTTGTGTGAATATAACTTGCCGGGTCACTCGGGTGGAGCATGAGTGCTTCTCTATCCCAAAAAAATGTTTGTACCACATCTCCAATCCAGTTTTCTATTACTGAACATGTGCCATCAGGAAAAGTAAAGCGTAAGCCCGTTCCGAAAGCTGTATAATGATAAAAACCCGTTGTACCATAAGGCGTAGTCATCGATGTTATCGCTGACGAACTGGTATCAACAGCAAATTGTGATACCAGATTTATCACATCAGTTATAGATAGCAAAAATGTCGTCGTAGAGTCATAAGTAAAAGTGCAATAACGTGAAAATGGATCTGTGATTTTTGCTACTTTATAAAAACCAACATTACCCACCGTATTAGAAACATAAGTTATTGTCGAAGCTTGACCAATAGTATCAGTTACAGTAATCAGCCGAAAATTAGTATCATATTGAAGAGATACTGAATTTGCTTGCGGGTCGATAACCTCAGTCATAAAAATTTGACCAGCAGTATCAGCCTGATTGAATACTTCAACTGTGCCATCTGGCAATTGACGATGCCAAACACCGCTTCCTTCATTGACTATTAAAGCCTGCGACGTGAGATTGGGCACATAGGGAGTAGTGGGCGAGCCATAGTTATATAGTTCATAACCACCACCACGCACTCGAACAGTAACATTTGATGAGCCATCTACCGTTAAGTAAGATACCCAATTCAAACTCCAATCAGAACCTAAATTAGTAAAGGTAAATGACGTAGGCTGTTGAGCTTCTAGATAATTGTAATTAACTAAAAAATCTATAGAAGGACCAACTGGCGGCGTATAGCTTAATGGTATATCCTGAATATTTAATGTGGCTTGCGTAAGAAATGCAGAAGCGTGAGCCATGCCGGTGGTATTACAGTCACAATTGGGGCCCATACATTGTTTGGGGTTACTTGGCGTTTTGGTCTGATCGGTGGCTTCTGCAGCACCTTTACCCCAAACCTTTTCACCCTCGCTATTCGCAACAGCCCGCCAACCTTTTGGCAGTGGTCCTTGCGGTATCAGAAAATAACCGTCAGTTTCTTTATCAAATACATCTGCCTTGAACCAGAAATTGCCACTGATGCCAAAGGTAGGATCTTGCACATGATAACGTCCATTTTTAAAAGCCGTAACACCAGCAAAATGTCCAACCTTCCAATGCATAATTGCTGGAGTGATTAGCTCTGCTCCCGGACTACGTTTGGCCATTTGATACTTTAAGCCTGACTGCTTAGCCCAATCTTCTAACTGCGCAAGATTAGTGCCTTTTTCTGTCGACTTTATTTCTCCTATAAGCTTAGTTCTGCCTTTTGTCTTCTTAATTGTGTTCAAAATACTATTAATAGCAAAAGGTCCACATTTATAAGCTGCTTCTGGATGTTTGTTCATGCAAACTAGACCTTGTTGAGCTTCGTGCACTTTAAGCTCAGTAGAACCATATAAATTGCGCTTATTAAACTTTTTGAGATTTTCCTCAAGCTCAGTCTTTTTTCCTAAATTTGTCTCTAAATGTACTAGGTTTGCTAATGTTTCATTAGCCACAGCTTTTAGCGCAGGCGATTTTTCATCTTTAGATTTTTCCATGCAGATTGCCAATAAGATAAAGCCTCGCTAATATAGCCCGCTTCGAGGCTAAGTGCACCTAGATTCAATTCCAAAGCAGGCCGCCAACGAGAATTAGGATAACTAACAATAAAGTGCTGAAGGTCTGATACATCTTCTACGCTAGTTTTAGTTCTAAACGCCACAAGAGCATTAGCTAAAGCAGCGTTCTCGCCTTTTACGCCACTGCCAGACAAGGGCACTAAAGGCTGTAGGAAAACGCGAGCAGTTTCTAGCTCCTGATCAGTTGGACTTTTGGAGAAGGTCAAATTTGGTTTGAATATAGTAACTTTACGAGATGCTTTGGTTACTTTAGGCGGCATCGCAGGCGGTGGCTGAGGTATTGGCATTACCTTAGACACAAAATCACCAGCCTGTACCATAGGGGCACAATTACTGAAAATAATAAGCAAAGTTAGCAGCCAAATTATTGCATTTCTCTTTCTATTCGACCTGCTAGATAACTCTTTTCTTTTGCTTTGCATTGTCTTCTATTTGGCTCGCTTTATTGAGGTACAGAATTAGTGGGGATTTGTAATTGTATTTGTAATGGTGTCATATCACCAGAATTAGGCGCTGGCCATTGTGTTGAGTTTAAAGTATAAGTAGCGCTACTAACACTACTGCTATTGCCATTTGTCACTGCAATAGCTTTTAAAGTCTGCGTATAATATACGCTCACCGGCCCAGTGTAAAGTGTCGAGCTCGTTGTAGGGGCTGTACCATCCGTTGTGTAATATATTGACGCACCATTTTGACCTGCAATAGCTATTTCAGAAGGACCAGCCAGTGTGCTTGTCGCTACACTAATTATTGGAGCCGGCGGCGATTGTAAGATAAATTGATATTTTTGTTGTAAATAACTTTCTATCGCTGTGCGCTGAGAAATAGTTATTGGCGCTCTGTAAATAATCATTTCTGCTATCTGCCCAGAATAAAAACTGCCACCAGCTGTAGATTGTCCAAGATAATTATTTGTGCAGGTTATGTCTGGTCCATAACTCAGCGCTGTACTCTGCGCAGTTTGATTGCCATTATTAAACAAAGTACCTGTGCTAACACCATCATATAAAATCTCTACTAGCTGATATTGCAGCGATACCACCGTAGTGTTGCTTACAGAACTGCCAGTGGTACGATAATAGACAGAAAAAGAAGTATCACCGGAATTTTGTCCGAATGCCAAACTATTCGTTAGAGTGCCAGCCCCAGTACTGATAAACTGACCAGTAGCAGTAGCACTTGCTGGCTTGGTGACCACAAACATAGTGGCACCTTCAGGCCAATAAATAAATTGAGAGGGAAATTGCAAGTACTGTGTTGAGCCATTGAAGTTTACGCAAGGCAAGCCATTAATGGCATTATTGACTAAAGTTGGCTGATTAGAAGAATTTGTTTGAGTAGCAACATTACTATTGCCAGAAACATCCAACCATTGATTGACTGCTCCTGCTGAGCTGGTTATTCCAAAATCACTCCTATACCACCACTGTGGGGGGTAGGGCCCAAGTACGGCAGCCGCATTGTAGTCGATTACTATATTAGAGACCGTTACAGTACTACTAACACCAGACAGCACAGCAATAGCTTTAACAACAGTAGAGCTATAGAGAAGAACTTCAGCGGTGTAGAGCGTAGAAGCGGTAGTGGGCGTGCTGCCATCCAAAGTGTAATAAATTTGCGCCCCTGCGCCGGCTGTCATATAAACTGACTGCTTAACTGCATATGTAGCAGAACCACCCGGAGTAATAGTAGGAGGAGCAGTCACGGCTTGAACAGCCGGTGCAAAACATACACAAGCACCAACTACAAAAAGGGCTGCCAGAAAAAATCGAAACTGCTTTAATAAAGTCATTTGGATAATATCGCCACTAAATAGGAAAAGCATCGCTTTGATTTTTGAAGAGCAGCACAAAGTATTTTGCAATCAGTTTTTGGAAGATGCCAAAAACTAGTGCCACTCACATACGATATGAGGAATGCTACATTAGCAATTATAGAAATGTCTAGTGCATGTCCAAAATGTACCTAGAAACACATCAATCTGTATCTGCCTTTGTCTATGCCAAAATTGCCAAGTAGAATTTCTGCTCAATTAAATGTGACCAGTAAAATTAATTAATTCATAGTAGTAACATGAAACTATCAAGCCCCCATAGAGACAAAGGCACAAGAATTCATGGTCTCTAGATTACTCCTAGCAAAGTCAGGATAAATTCAACACTTCAGCTTTATGACGATAATTTTTTCTTCTTAGATGGTTTGTCCACTACTTGACCGTGTACTTTAGCTTTTGCTCCAGCAATTAAACTTGCTTCCGTGGCTGGTTCACCTGTAAATTCTTCTTTGAATTCAACAAGAAATTCGTCACCTGGTTTAATAATAGATTCTTGCCCTTTTATAACGCAGTCTTCAACTATCCAACTACCTGGAACACCACTACAAAAGCCTACAGCAAAGCCTTTAAGGCGACGATGCCGTACATTCAAACCAACCGGCTTCGTGAAGGCAAAAGATGGATTAGCCGCTCCAATTAAACCTAGAGCAACAGGCATTGCACCAAAACTAAATACACCAGCCGGAGCCAAAGCACAATTCAATCCCACGCGTATTGCTTTATAACGTAGTTGTTGTGACCAGGGTCCCACAACTTGTCCTTCGTGATTAACACCTAAAACGCGTCCTTCCCCTTTGTTTTGCACAATACGAGCGATTTGGGCAGGAGTAGCGACTAAAGGCAAGTGCTCTCCTTTATCATTTATAACTTCATCGAAAGAAACACCTAAACAACCGGAATTTCTATACCAACGTTCGGTGGAAAATAATGAGCGCATAGTGCAACGGGCTTTTAGAACATAATTTAAATGTCCATAAACCATGCTTCCCTTTTTGGCAATTAATCTGTCACCTATTTTCAAGTCGTACTTTAATCTTGCTTCGAAAGGATCTCCTGCTTTTGCAGTTTTACTATTAATTTGCGAACAAACTACCACCGGAAACTGTGCTCCAGTCAAAATTTTTGTTTTGCCACCATCTGTAGGTAGATCTTTATATTTAATGGTTGCCTTAACTTCAACCATTTCATCATTATCAATAATTATTGGCTCTTCTTCAAGCACCAAATTCGCTCTTTCTTCAATCGAGCTAAATAATGTTGGCGTAGGAACAACTAAAGCCAAATTATCAGTAAAAATAGCATTTCTAGAAGCAGCTTTGACATTTCTGTGCACTTCAACCTGCATGACTTTAGATAAAACTTTGGATTCAGGCACTATAGATTCTGGTCCAGAAACTGCCTGTTCAATTTCAATAAATTCTGGCACCGCGGTACTTTCCGGTATAACTGCAGCTTTAGGCACAGCTTCACCGGTACCCTTATTGACAGAAGGAACAGCAACAGTACTGCTTGCCTCTGCTTGATCAATCACTGCCATATCAGCAGCCATATCAGAAACTGCATACACTGAATTGCTGCCAAATGACAACAAACTACTAATCGTCAGTGTAGTAGCGACCGATAACTTATACAAGTTTACTTTTTTTGTTGCCATGAGCTAATAACTCCATTCCTAAGAAGTTGTCCAAAATTGTACTGTCAAATAAATGCCAAGCGTATACTCGATAAATATATGAAGCACTATACTTGGTATTAATACCCAGAATAAAGTGAACTTAATACATTGGTCCAAAAATTTGCAAAGAAGCCCAATCGGCAGGATTAATATTACGACCTATTTGGGAAAGTTCTGCTTTTCTTAGAGCAACAATCGGAGATACTCCTGACAACTGCGCCTTATAAAAATCAATTATTTCTTGGTTTTGATTACTATTAGATTGCCAAAGACTAATAACGTTATGACGGGCTCCCGCATAACGTAAAGCACAGGCAATTGTAGACGCAGGTTGCATAACATTTCGTGTTTGCTCATCAACCTTCTTTACTTCTGATCCGTTAAGAATCACAGCATCACAAGACAATGTTGTAGCAAGCAAATCTGATGCTTTGGCTTCAGACTGCTCATCTTTGGCTTTAAGAGGCAAAATGGCATTTAAACCATTTCCCGATAAGTCAATTCCACCACCGATCTGAATAGATGCTTTTCCATTTCCTTGTTCTTGCAAGTTTTTTAAGGTCGCCTCTTCGCCTATAAGATAAGTCACTGCACTTGGTGGCAAAGCTTGAGCAATATCTTTTGCTTGAGCAATATTATCTATTTGCTCCCCTGGATTGACAGCGCCAGCTGCAAAAAGAAAACTGGGACTCTCTGTATAGCGGGGAGGACTGTCTAATAAAGTGGCTAGTGAAGGAGACAGACTTATTGTATGGCTAGACACAAGAAATTTATTTTGATTATCTATCAATGCGCTAAACGGCACGCTATCCAAAGGACCGTCTGGAATAATTACTAATAAGTCATCAGGATTCTGTGGCAATAAGGGTCGAACTGATTCTGGCAACAAAGCAGAATATAAGGAGTGCAATAATTTACCGCTCAAAGCATTTTGTGGACCATTACTGTTCGGAGCAGAGCCAGGCAGTATAGAATTTATTAGTCCTACAATTTGCTTACTACCTATGTTTAAAGTGGTGGCAGTAATTTTTCCTCCTGACCTTATCGTAAACAATATTGACGAGTCTTTACCAACCACATAATCAAAAATCGTGCTGTGACTTGTATCAAGTGCTCGCGTTAAATCTGCAACAGCAATCGGCACAGGCGCAATCAATCGAGCAGCTGGCTTATTTTGTTCGCTCAGAGTGCGGAAGCGTCCTAACCAATTTTGCCATTGTTTAGTAGCTTTACTCGGTGCACTAATTACTTCCACCGCATGCAAATGTACTTTTTGCAAACTCAGATCTTTATATAGTTCGGCATCGGAACCAGCCAAAGGTGCACCAAGATCTTTCCAATTAGCAAGAAATGCTTCTTGCTTTAGCTGGTCGCTAACAACCAAAGCCTCATCAATCAATTTTTGTTGTACAAGCAAACGTACTAACATATAGGCAATGTCTTTGCGCTCACTTGGATAATACATATGCTCGGGCACACAAAATTCTCCTGCTTGGGGAGAACGAAGGAAAGAGGTGGCACTTAGCAACGAATCATGAACACCTTTTTCATTCCCTTGAGCAAGTTGCATTTTGGCTAGCCAAGTATATTCTTGCCACAAAGCAGAATCATCTCCAGCTTCTTGTGATAACTGCATAGCACTATTAAGATAGTTCTCCGCTTCCGTCTGTTCTGCCAATCTCAACATAACTTCTGTCAGAGCTAAGTATGTACGTCCAAGGCCAGTATTATCTTTCAATTTCTTTTCATTAGCAGCAGCTAAATCTAGATTGGACTTTGCTTGCCTATTATCACCCATACGAGATTCGATTGAAGCTAGATTTTGCAAAACAGTATTCCGGAAATATTCTTGTTTAGGTGTAATAAGGTTATGCAAATCGAGAGCTTGCTGTAATAGGTCCAGTGCTTTTTCTTTATGACCAAGTTCCCATTCAACTAAACCAAGCGTATTAGCTGCTTGTGCTTGGGGTAAAGACGCTCCAGCTGCCTTAAACACTGATAGGGCAGAATCTAAAGCTTGCTTAGCTTGACTATATTCTCTTAAGGCCGCAAGCGTTGAGCCATAACCAAGATATAAATTTGCGCGACCTAAGGAACTTAACTGATCACTCTGTAATTTTTTTATATAACCTAAAACTTGCAAATATATTTTTTTGGCTTCACTATATTCTCCAAAAGAAAACTTGCAGTTAGCTAAGCAGGCAAGAGCAGCACATAAATTGGCCACTTGATCTGGCTCAGTGCGCGCCACCGAAATAGCTTTTTCAGTTTCTTCTTCAGCAGCAGTATAAAGACCAAGGACTAGCAAAACATTGACTACCCGTATACGGCTAGCAATAGCATTTGCATTATCTCCAGCTTGCCCGTAATACATTGCTGAAGCTTGTAAGAATTGCAAAGCTTCTTTTAACTTGCCTCCCTTCAAAATAATGCCAGCTGCCAGATTCATAAGCTTTGCTGTGTCAGCCGCGTTGTTGCCACCATCAGCCGTAAAAGCTTTCATAGCCAAATCTAATTGCTCACCGGCCCAAACCGGATTGTCCAAACCAAAATATGCTTGAGCCAAGTACAAGTGTGCACGCCCTAAAGCTTTTCTGTCGGACACTGTGGCTAAGACCTCAATGGCATTTTCACCCATGTATTTAGCCTTTATAAATTGACCGCGCTCTATAAACACACGACCCATATTGGTCAAAGAACGTCCTTCGCCTTCTGAATATTTCATCTCTAATGATGTGCCGTAGGCTTCCTGCCATTTAGCCAAGGCCTTGTCAAGTAAATGCTGCTTGAAATATTTCTCGCCTTCTTCTTCGAGTTTGCCAACCTTTTCTATGGATTCTGCTGTTTGAGGAATGTCAATCAAACTTGGTAATTGCTGCAAGCTTAAAGTGCTTTGCTGCTGGGCGCTACCATCTGGCTTAACAGTTGTCATGCTAGACTTTGAGCCGGGCAATTGATCATTGCTTACGGTAGGTAAACTATCAATAGCCTTTACACTGTATATCGAACCGCACCAAAAAAGATTTACACTTAGACCAACTGCTATAAGCGTTTTATTTAGTCTTCTAAAAATCAAAACCAACACCCCAACACAATTATGTTATAAAAAATTTGGCAACAGACTTTAGTTCTGCCGAACAAACCATAACAGAATAAAGTAATTAGTACCTGATATTGGCTGAATGTAAATGCACCTTTTCGACAAATGGATAAAATCTAAGCTACAGTGGGCTAACATAATGAAGTATAGCTTGAGAAATTTTAAACAGCCTATATACAATTGAGAAACAATGCTACTTTTAAGCATATTCAACGGGAATGCCTTTTCGCAAGATCCGCCTAAGACCCCCTCTTTTAGATAATGAAAAACAGAGAACGAACGTTTGAACTAGCTAAAGCAAGAGAATATGATTTAATCATCATTGGTGGCGGCATTGTGGGGGCAGGTATTGCTCAGGATGCGGCTTGTCGCGGACTATCTGTCTTGTTGATAGAGAAAGATGATTTTGCTGCTCATACTTCGAGCAAAACTACAAAGTTAATCCATGGGGGGTTGAGATACTTAGAACAAGGACATTTAAAACTCACTTATCAGCTTAGCCAAGAGAGGGCCTTACTTGAACAATTGGCTCCCCACCTGGTTAAAGATATAAGCTTCGTGTTACCTTTAACTGATAAAGATAGAATATTTGGCTGGAAGGCACGTATAGGCCTAACTTTGTACGACTTACTTTCTTCTGGTTTGTTTCATGATGGACAACACCATGAAAAATTAGAACCGAAAGAGATATTTGAAGCAGCGCCGGCCCTTGCTCAAGAAAATATTACTGGTGGCCTAAGATTTCATGACGCAATCACTGACGATGCGCGATTAGTTCTGACCGTTATCAAATCGGCAATGAGTCAAGGCGCTCATGTGTTAAATTATTTAGAAGCAGTCAATCTCAAATATCATGACAAAGTGGTGCGGGAAGTTGAATGCCGCGATCGACTAGACGGTGCCACAGCGACCTTACGCTGCAAAGTTTGCGTAAATGCTGCCGGAGTATTTAGTGATCAGATTATTGGCATGGTCAAAAAAAATTGGAAACCTCGCATTATCCCGGGTAAAGGCATCCATATAGTTCTCCCATTTTCTGCTTTTCCCACAAACACAGGCTTATTTTTACCAACTCCAGATAAGCGCTATGTTTTTGTTTTGCCTTGGCAAAGAGCCTTAATGGTTGGTACAACCGACTCCGCCTATAGCGGGGATTTAAATAATCCAGTTCCTACTAGCGACGAAATAGACTATTTACTGCAAATACTGAACAAGTATAATGGTGGACGCCCTCTTAATCGCACTGATGTTAAAGCCGCTTGGGCTGGTATAAGACCTTTAATTAGCCCCGTTGATTTAAATAAAGCACCAGAAAAATCAAAACAACCAGAAACAAAGGTCGATAATAATGGTAACTCTCTGTCAACGTTTAAACTCTCTAGAGAGCATGAGATATTTATTGGACCAAAGGGATTGGTCAATGTTATTGGCGGTAAGCTAACCAATTACCGCCTTATGGCTGAACAAGTAATAGACCGTGTTTTAGAACGATATCCAGATCTAACTCGAGTCGAAGGTAAACGCACCCGGACAAAACGTCTTATGCTGGGCGGTTGGCTAGATAAAGAAGATTTTTTAGCTAGCACAGCAGTTATAGCTTCACGAGCAAGAAAATTATTTCTTGACCCAGCCACAATAGATCATCTAACTTCTACTTATGGTAAAGAGGCGCTTACAATTTTGGATCTTATAGAAATAAACCCAGAACTAAAAGAAAGAATATGTCCTGATTTCCCGCCTATCATGGCAGAAGTAAATTATAGTGTTGAACATGAAATGGCAGTATCTCTGGAAGATGTATTATCCAGGCGCACACGATTAGCCATGTTAAACCAAGAACAGTGCCTAGCGTCTGCACCAAAAGTGGTGCATTACATGCAATCCCTTTTAGATTGGGACAATATTCGAGTAGAGGCGGAGCTAATTGCGTTGGAAGCCTCTTTTTATAAAATCAATTAAGTCTTGTGTGGTAAATTACCCTTCTGATGTTTCGTTTTCCAAAACTTCAATATCAATTTTACCTGGACTGTATTGCTGAATTTCTGAACGTCTTGAGATTGCCCGATAACGCTTATTCAAGCGAGGAATTTTCTTAGCTCGCTCATCTTGTTCATTTTTGCCACCAACAAATTTTACTTGTTCTTCCTTTTTACTAGACTGGCTTAGCTCATTTAAATATCTTTCTTTAGACTCACTCACTAAAGTCATATAACTCAAGTAGCGATCTTTATTGATTGAGCTCAAGTTTTTTAAAACATTGCAATCCTGCTCAACCAAGTGCAAACAATCCGCAAACTTGCATAAATCCGCCAAAGCTCTAATCTCAGGAAACAACAACGGAATATCGTGCGGTTGTGAATGTGTAAGCTCGGCTATACTAAATCCAGGTGTATCAGCTAACCACGTTGGCTTATTTTCAGAATTCAGTGGCAGCCTATAGATTTCGGTAGCGGTAGTTGTATGTCTTCCTACACCATATTCGTTTTCCATTATACCCACTTTCAAATTCAAACCTGGCTTGAGAGCATTTAGTAAACTAGACTTACCAACACCTGAAGGTCCAGCAAAAATAGAAAATTTACCATTCAATTCATTTTTGAGTTCTTCAAGCCCAAAACCAGTATAGGCAGAGGTTATGTGCAATTTATAACCCAGACTCTCATAAACATCACGCAATGACCGAATATCGTCTTGATTAGCAAGATCACATTTATTGAAGCATAAAATGAAAGAAGCTTCCGGCAGCTCAAGCTGAAAATGGACAAGAAAACGGTCACACCAAAGCGGATGCCACTCTGGCTGGTGAATAGCCTGCACAACAACTACCTGGTCAACATTAGCCAATGGTGGACGTGATAGAGAGTTTTTCCTTGGTCTGCAGCCAGATATTACAGCCTGTGATAATTCCCAGTTAACATCTTCTAACTGGACGATATCACCAGCAAAAATAGACACACGCTCTTTCTTTAAACGCCCACGGGCGGCACATTGCAGCTCCCTATTAAGCTTACTTTGGTAAACCAAATAACCACCAGCATGGCTTCTTAAAACTGTTCCCGTTAAAACTGTATCTTTATGGACTTTACCTTCAACCATTACAAACATTCCGAACTAAATTATAAAGACTTGGTATCATTAGCGATTTTGCCCTCAAAATACTTATTCTGCCTCTAAAATGCTTATTCTGCAATCTAAAGCAACTTAAATTTAGTCCTGACTGATAAATATAAAGACCGCCAGCCCCTAAACTGTAACATCCAAGCTAGCACATAAAGCTAGCTGACACTTAAAATATATAAGAGAATCCAAAATGCCAGTACAAGAAACAACAAGGGAAATCATGGACCAAGAGAACACATCAGATACAAATGTGCAATTAACTAATTCAACTACCGCACTTCCCTTTAGCGCCAATAGCGAAGGCGCATTTCCTTTGTCTCGTATTCGCAATATTGCTATCATTGCTCACGTTGACCATGGCAAAACAACTCTTGTAGATGGCTTTTTGCGTCAGACTGGTATTTTTAGAGATAACGAAGAACTGGTTGCCTGTGTAATGGATTCCAACACTCTCGAAAGAGAACGTGGGATAACCATTCTTGCCAAAAATACAGCTGTTAATTACAAAGACCAATTAATCAATATTATAGATACCCCAGGACACGCTGACTTTGGCGGCGAAGTAGAACGCATTTTAGGCATGGTAGACGGTGCTTTACTGGTTGTAGATGCTGGTGATGGTCCTATGCCACAAACTCGCTTTGTCTTGCGCAAAGCCCTGGAACGTGGTTTAAAACCAATTGTTGTAATCAACAAAATCGATCGTCCTAACATTGATCCCCATATTGCTGTAGATAAAGTATTTGATTTATTTGTTGAATTAGGGGCCCATGACGAGCAACTCGATTTCCCTTATATATTTGCCTCTGGGCAGAACGGTTTTGCTATCCGCGAGTTACAGGACGAACAGAAAAACCTAGCTCCTCTTTTAGATCTAATATTAGAGCACTGCCCGGCTCCAGTAGGACAAATCAATGCACCACTGCAAATGCAAGTAACCATTTTGGACTACAGCGATTATTTAGGACGCTTAGCCATAGGCAGAATTCATAATGGCGCAATTGAAGACGGACAGCAAGTTGTTCTCATTAAAGAAGATGGCGAACAAGTACGTAGCAAAATAAGTAAACTATTTACTTTCAAGGGACTTGACCGCATCGAAGCGAAAAAAGTTACTGCTGGTCAAATCGTGGGCATTGCTGGTTTTGCTAATGCTAATGTCGGCGACACAATAACCAATGTCGACCAGTTAGAAGCACTGCCACGTATAAAAGTCGATGAGCCCACTATGAAAATGGCTTTTATGGTTAATAACAGCCCCTTTGCCGGACAAGAAGGACAATATGTTACTTCTAGACAATTGCGAGCCCGTTTGATGCGCGAGCTAGAAACAAATGTTAGCTTGCGTGTCGTAGATACCGATGACACAGATACTTTCATGGTTAGCGGTCGTGGTGAATTACACTTAGGCATTTTAATTGAAACAATGCGCCGCGAAGGCTATGAATTTCAAGTATCGCGTCCTGAAGTTATTGTCAAAACTATTGATGGACAAGAATGCGAGCCATTTGAAAAATTATTCCTCGATTTAAGAGATGAATTCACTGGTTCAGTCATGCAAGAACTGGGCTCCAGAAAAGCGGAGTTACAAAACATGCATGTTAACCGGGGACAAGCACTTTTAGAATTCTTAGTGCCCACAAGAGGCTTGATTGGTTTCCGCTCTGAATTTTTACGCTTAACTAAAGGCACAGGGGTAATGAACCACGCTTTCTTCCAATATCGTCCATGGTGCGGCGAAATTACAGGTCAACGCAACGGCGTCCTCATTGCTTGGGAAGAAGGAGTAGCAACCGCTTATGCCCTGCAAGGCGCTGAAGATCGCGGTGTATTTTTCATTAAACCAAGCACAAAAGTTTATACAGGCATGATTATTGGTGAAAATACTCGCCAGCAAGACTTAGATATTAATATCTGCAAAACCAAAAAACTAACTAATATGCGCAGTGCCGGTAGCGAAGTACTTGCCACATTGCAAGCGCCCATGGAAATGGGACTGGAGCGTTGCTTGGAATATATTCAAGCCGATGAATTGGTAGAAGTAACCCCTAAAAGCATACGTATGCGTAAACGCAATTTAACTAGAAAATAAAACTAAGATTTGCGCTTAATCAAAATAAGGCCGGCTACTATCCAAACACCATTCCATGCAGCCAGAAATATATTCTGCCATATTTGTTGATGGTCAATCATAACAAATTTTGGCTCATCAATTTTATAACGCAATGGTATTGTGCTCCCTTCTTTTAATTCATCAATCCAAGGATCACGGGGAATAATTTGAGTGCGCGTAAATACTTTAGAATCAGCCTGATAAGTATAAGTAATAGCCCGTCGGAAACGCATAATCAACCCGAGCACTTTGGATAAAGTTACTGTACCCTTTACCACTGGCCAATCACGACTATTTTCATAAAAATAAATAGGCGACAACGTATTTATAACAGCCAACGTTCCAACTATAATTAGAATGCGACCTAAAACAGAGTTATTCATCCAAGATTTCATCGAGCTAAACCTAAACCTCAGTCCAATAATAGTACGGATACTTACATGCTTCAGTCTATTCTAAAGCCTTTTACAACCGGTTGCAAAAATGAGTAAAAAATACAAAAAAGATAAACCTAGCGAAACTCGCATGGTAAAAATGGTTTTCCCTAACCAAACAAATCATTACAGCACTTTGTTTGCTGGTGAGGCTCTTAGCATGATGGATTTAACCGCTTTCATTACTGGCTCGCGCTACACGCGCAAGATGCTAGTCACCGCTTCATCTGAAAAAATTGACTTCAAAGTGCCAATTAAACATGGTCAATTAGCAGAATTCATAGGACGTATCGTTAAAGCTGGTACAACTTCAATTACCGTAGAAGTAGAAATGTATGGCGAAGATTTGCTTTCCGGTAAGCGCCAATTATCAGCTCGTGGCAATTTTATCCTCGTAGCAATAGATAAAAAAGGCAAGCCTGTAAAAGTTTAACTGCTGGTATATATGCTAGCGACAGACAAATAGATAGATTAATGCCTGCCGCCCCAATTGCATTTTTAGTATATGTAAAGCATCTCGCGGAATTTAGGCAGCGGCCATAAACCATCATCAACGACAGTTTCTAACTCATCTGCTGCGTGACGCACTTCATTCATTGCAGTTATCACACGTTCTTGATAATAGCGCGCATGCGTATAAACATCAGAATGACCGTTCTCATCATCTTTGCTGCCTTTGATGAATGAGTTCAATACTTCTATAGCGTTGTGCAATTCACTAATTTTATGGCAAAGATCTCTAAGCATGCCTTCCTCAGCAGTTATTTGTGCACCACCAATAGCGGACTTAGTGAGCACGATTGTCGAAGCGAGTTGATGTTGATATTCAATTGCAGCTGGCAAAATCATTGTGGATGCAATTTCAGCAGTTAGCAAAGATTCAATATTTATTGTCTTGCAATATGCTTCCAACATAATATTGTATCTGCTTTCCACTTCGTCTTCTTTCAGCACACCTTGCCTAGTGAAAAGTGCCTTTGCTTCTGCGGTTACAAGTGCTGGCAACGCCTCAACAGTATTGCGAGCATTAGGTAAACCACGCTTTTCGGCTTCTTTGTGCCATACTTCTGAATAATTGTCGCCGTTGAAAATAACGCGCTCATTCTCGGTAAGCACTTTCTTAACGACAACCTGTACTGCTTTTTTCAGTTCAGTTCCTTTCTTCGTTTCAGCTTCAATAGCATCAGCTACATATTGCAATGAGTCAGCCACTATTGTATTGAGAATGGTATTTGGCCACGCAATTGATTGACTAGAACCAACAGCTCTAAATTCAAATTTATTGCCTGTAAAAGCAAATGGCGATGTACGATTGCGGTCAGATTCATCTGGTGAAATCTCAGGCAACATAGACACACCAATTTCGATTACACGCTTAGCCTTTTTATCATCTACCTTACCAGTGACAATTCCTTTTACCACTTCAGCTAATTTATCACCTAGATAGACACTCATAATCGCTGGCGGTGCTTCATTAGCCCCTAGACGATGATCATTGTTAGCGCTAGCGATACTAGCACGCAACAAACCACCGTACTTATTCATAGCGCGAATGATAGCAGTTAAGACAACCAAAAATTGCTCGTTTTCATGCGGTGTTGAACCAGGTTCAAGTAAGTTGTTGCCTTCATCGTCAGCCATAGACCAATTGTTGTGCTTGCCACTGCCATTGATACCACTAAATGGTTTCTCGTGTAATAAGCAACGCAAGCCGTGTTTAAGAGCCGTCTTACGGAAGATTTCCATAAGCAGCATGTTGTGGTCACAGGCAATATTGCTGCTTTCAAAAATTGGCGCCACTTCAAATTGACCAGGGGCAACTTCGTTGTGTCGTGTTTTTACTGGCACACCTAATTTGTAAAGCTCGTGCTCTGCATCCATCATAAAGGCAAGCACACGCTCACGAATGGTACCCCAATAATGGTCTTCCATCTCTTGTCCTTTAGGTGGCTTAGCACCAAACAAGGCACGACCAGCATTTATTAAGTCAGGACGAGCAAGATAGAAAGTTTCATCAATAAGAAAATATTCTTGTTCAGGACCAACTGTGCAGCTTACTCGTTTAACAGTTTTGTTGTCCAATACATGCAACAATCTTACTGCTTGTTTGTTAATTGCCTCAAGTGAGCGTAAAAGTGGTGTCTTTTTATCGAGCGCTTGTCCACTATAAGAACAGAACACTGACGGAATACACAATGTTTTACCATTCGTTCCTTCCATTATAAAAGCTGGACTGGTTGGGTCCCAACCTGTATAACCACGTGCTTCAAAAGTGGAGCGTATGCCACCGGATGGAAAACTAGATGCATCTGGCTCACCTTGCACTAAAAATTTGCCAGAAAACTCAACCAATGCTTTATCATCAGCGGTCGGTGTAACAAAGGCATCATGTTTTTCAGCAGTCAATCCTGTCAATGGAGAAAACCAGTGACAAAAGTGGGTCGCACCTTTTTCAACTGCCCAATCTTTCATTGCGTTAGCTACTATATCTGCCATAGAGGGGTCTAGGCGCTCACCGTTATCTAAAGCACTGACAATCGCTTTATATATAGACTTAGGCAAATAAGAACGCATAGTGACACGATTGAAAACATTGCTGCCATAAATTTCTGTTACCGGTGTCGTTGTGTAATCAATTCCAGTTGTCTGTGGACGATGCTGACGCACACTTTGCATTAGATTTGCACGCCCAGTCCCACCGCGTGAATTTTTAAGAGGTTTAGAGTGAATTGTCATTGGCGTGGTTGATCCTTCAGCTTGTAGAGTTTTGGTCATTGTATTAGCCTCTAGCTTAGTGTGTGTGGTTCTATTAGTGATATTCTGTTCGTTCAATTTCTTTCTTTCTCATTGCTTACTAACGGTCGAGTTAAAATTTTTATGGGTCTAAATTCCTAAAGCCTTCAGTATGACTCGCTTTTCCCTCTTCCCATCGAATTCAGCATAAAAAATCTGCTCCCATGGACCAAGGTCTAGTTTGCCATCTGTTATGGGCACAATAACCTGATGATTAATCAATAAGCGCTTTAGATGGGCGTCCCCATTATCTTCGCCAGTATTATGATGCTTATAATGCGGATTAGCTGGCGCTAGTCTTTCTAACCAGGCATCTATATCCTGTATCAAACCTTCTTCCCAGTCATTGATATATATACCAGCTGTTATATGCATGGCAGACACAAGTAACATGCCGTCTTGAAGACCACATTCGCTAATAAAAGCGGCTATTTGGTCTGTGATTCTTATATACTCACGCCGAGTTTTTGTGTTAAACCACAAATATTTGGTTTCAGCACGCATTGTCGCTGTAGGCTTCACTAGTAACTCCAGGACTGGATAGTCTCCAAGAAGGTTCGACCAATAACGCTGTTTACATCCTTATAAATATAACCACAAATGATCAATATCGGTTAAAGTTGAACTGTGATTAACCTAATTAATGCTGTTTTTGTTGCATTTCGCTAAGCCTTTTCCTGATATCTTCTTGATCCGGGTCAAGCTGTAAAGCGCGCTCATAAGCTTTCTTGGCTTCAACCCCCTTGCCTTGTTTGTCAAGCAATTTGGCCAATTTTGACCACAAACCAGCATTGGAATAAATGGTTTGTTCTTTGTGATAGGTCAGCATTTTCAAACCAAAAAAGTCATGAGATGAAGTGGGCACTTCAATATTACCCACCACATAATTAGGCGTCAGGTCTATTGCCTGAGCAATTTCATAAGTTGCCCCCGATAAATCTCCTTTGGCTTCTAAAAACCAGGACATATCCGCATGCAAAGCCGGAGATTTAGGTTCAATAGCAATCGCCTTTTTCAATTCTTCAATGGCATCGTCCGAGCGTGATACCCGTCCTAACATATAAGCAAAATCAGCATGCGCATAGGCATCTTCAGTAGATTTATCACTATCTGGAGCAACAGTAAAACTCTTTCTATAAAGCGCTTCTGCCTGGTCAATCTGTGAAGCATTAGTCAAAGCAAAAGCAAGCGAACGCATGATAGTAGGATTAGCCGGTAAATAATAGCTGGCCCAGGTGAGTTCAAAAATTTCTCTATCTAGTCTATTCTGCCCCTCATATCTTAAAGCCTTCCGATAATGTGCTTTAGCCGCGTCTCGGTCTAACTCTTGTTTTTCTTCAACATTCAAAGGAATCGCCTTACCCAGACCACAAGTAATCATAAATTCGGCAATAGCCTGAGCAATATTTAAATGAGTCAAACATGTGATCATATAATCGCGATGGGCCTTACGTGAATCAGGATCTCTAGCAATTGCTTCTTGCAGCTCTAATTCAGCAATATCAAAATCAGCCCGCTCAAGGTAATGATGAGCTAAGCCATAATGCAAATCAAAATTGTTTACATTATCAAGTTCCGTTGCACCAGATGCGCTACCAATATTTATTGTTAAAAGCAGAGCTAGAATTATATTCTTTTTCATTCGTCTATCTTTCTACGAAACAGCAACCATAGTCATATCATGGTCATTGCAAAATCCAACCATCTGCTCTTCCTCTACTACCATGGTTTCTTCTGCTTCAATTGCCAATACGCCGCCACTTGTTTTACCCTGCTCGGGCAATAACATACTATTTAAGGTGCTCATACCAACTGTAGGAATATCAAAACGCTGGTCTTGGTTCGGCTTAGCCACTTTAACCACTACCACAGGACCACGAGCATAATTAACTGCTCTCTTTATAGCTTCGTCCGTTCCTTCAATAGCCTCAATAGCTAAAATCATACGATTGCGCACTATCACCGTTTGCCCAATATCAAGCCGGGCAATTTCTTTTGCTACTTTAAAGCCATAATTTATATCCGCATATTCTTCTACACTAGGCTGTCTTTTTGTGAGAACCCCTACCTCTGGAAATAAATGTCGTAAAAACTCAGATTGAGTCAATACTTTTATGCCATTACTTTCTAAATAATCGCCAACCGCAAACTGTATGGCATCGTCATTCATACTAGGCAATTTGCTAATAATTTTAATTGCCGTCCAATCAAGCTTAGTTATATTGCGCAAAAGATTTATCTTAGGCACTTTGCCCACAAAAACCGCTTCTGTAAGTCCTTCATTATCAAATAATTGTCTATTGCGCCCCATTTGTCCCGGCGCTATCTGATAAATCTTATCTACAATCTGATCAATCTGATGGGCGGCGGTATCCGAAAGGGCAAATCCAACCACTCGATATCCTCTTTCCTTAGCAGATTGAGCCAAAATAGCAGGCAATTTCCCCTCGCCCGCTACTAGCCCTAAAGCCTTAGTTGCCGTTTGTTTTTCAATATCTACCTTTTGTATTAGACTATTCATATAGGGAATATAATCTCAAGTATAATGTTTAATTTCGTTCTGACACTCTAGTCTAACATTGTCTCTTGCATCCTGTCTTAGCTAGTTCTTTTTGGCAGCTAGAAATCTTGACAGGATGGCAAAAAATTGATTAAACTGACTTAAAATTGTTTTCCATACCTAGTAATTAGGGTGCTTTGAACATGTTTTCTCGCATTTTTTGGCCCTCCACAAGTTTTTCGATAAAAATTGCCCTAAGCAGTTTGGTTTCGCTTAGCTATCTAATACAACCCGCTTTTAGCCAACGCGATTATAACCCCAACTTCAACCATTTTTATATGGGTCGTCAGGAATGGACTGTTGAAGATAATTCACCGGTTATTATTAATAAAACTGGCACCGCTTCCGATGGCATGAACGGTTCGTTGCCAAACCGCCCACCATTACCTAAAGCCGGTTGGCAAGGCTACGCACCAATTGATAATCCGCCCCCCAATACTAATCTTCCTAAGGCTCCAGGCGGCTCAAGACCTAAAGGCGCAGCACATGCCAAACCAGGATATAGGGGACACACGGGAAATTTAACTGGCGCCAAATCACCTTCAGGCATAAATGCATACAAACCATATGCTACTTACTCTAATCCTGCCAATGCACCCAATGCTGGCATCGAACCAAGCACCAGCACCCACGTAAAGGGTGACCTTTTGCACTGGGCTCGCCGCACACCCAGGCAACAATAGCCAACAAGAGTCATCCATACACTAATATCACAGCAACGCAAACTTTATAGCGCTTTAGTATCCACTATCCAATATTTATCCGGATTCCAATCTTTCCCGATTTTGGACAAAGTTTCTAAAGTAGCAGGATCTTCTCCAAGCTTGCCAAAAATAGCATATCCGCGATCTAGCTGAGGAGCATCTTGCACTAAAATAAAAAATGAACTAACTCCACTGTCTGCCCTGTCGTCATAATGTGCCATGCCTAGTGTATATTTATGATGACTCAAGCGATTAGGTTTTTGCACAGACACTTCAAGCGGGATGCGTCGCAATAAAGCTTTTGATGTCTCCGATATAGGAGATTTTTCTTTCGCCTTATCTTCGACTGCTGCAATTTGCAACATAAAATTGGATGAATAATTGCATAATCGAGTGTCATTAAATGCTCCCGACATAAGCAAGCGATAGACCTGTGTAGCTGTTACCGGTGCTAAACCTGGATCAATATACAAAATAAGCGGTCCAGCATTTGTTTCTAGCTGAATAGATTGCGCCTTTGTTAATAGTGGCCCGTCTTTGTTTTTATCAAATGCAGGCAAATCAATTATTTCTTGTGGGGTAGGTATAGCTGCAGGTGCAGTGGGGGCAGCGTCTACAATATTGGTTACTGGCTTAACACTGCACACATAAGTATCTTTTCCTTTCAATACCCATTCAGGTCTAGCAAAAGTAGGATCTTCAAAGAAAATGCCGGCTGCTGCCATAGAATCTTGCGGAACATGTGTGGTATTTTTATACGTAACTTCAAGCTCATAATTCACTTTCTTTGGTAGAACAATACCTTTTTCTGAATTCCAATTCTCTATATGTTTGATTTCTAAACCGTGGGAAATATCTGTTTTAGTGCCCACACTTATTAACCTCTTGCGTGAACTGCCTGTGCATTCATATAAACTTAGATTGCTGCACAGCGGATGAACATGACTCCAAACAGTATGAACAATACGAGGCTTTGAGGCAAAGCCTGGCTCAAACTCATCGTTAATCACCGAACCATAAGTATGGGTTCCTGGCGGAATGACCCAATGTCCACTCATGCGTCGTCCGTTGCTGTCTGTAAAAACGCCGTTAGCAGTATTATTAGGGGCATTAACACCAATCGATGTGCCTAAGCAAGACGGACAATTATTTTTCTCTTCCTCAGCCGCCTGCTCAGAATTTTTATCTATCACTACGTGAATCCAGGGTACATGCCAGGCTAATGCTGTTATAGGATAAACTAGGTCCTGGTCTTTAATAAAATAGAATGTACAACGATGTTTAACCCGTCTATGTTCATCTGTGGTTCTATTAGCTGCTTGGAAGACGGCATTCCATATTTCGTCGCTAGCAACTGGTACTGCATAACCTGGTGGAAATGTTATTTCTGTCTGTCCTTGTGTAACAGTAGCTAAGCGAAGGCTTTCACATTTTTCGCCGTCAGTAAAAACTTGATTACGGAAAGCAGGCTTAACATCTAAATTCCAGTGACAGATGAATTCTGCTGTAGGTAAAACATGATCATTCTCATCTAGCACTTCAAGTTTTACTCCTTTGAGCCAAAGCAAGGTTCTACGATCTTGATCGGTATGAATTAAGCCTTTTACCTCACGAGGCATTGTTTGGTTAGATCCGCCACCCATCATTGATGGCGCGGTACCACCATTCTCAACAAAGACCTCCATTCCCTCCGGTAAAAAAATTTCCTTGGATGCCACAATATCTCCAACCTTAAAATCATATGAAATATAAGGGCCTTCCATAGATCTGTATCTGCGATGGAGATCGAATGGTCCTGCCGTTATGAGAGCTGTGGTTACCTTTCCTTCAGAAAAATTAAAAGATTGTTTATCATCATGACTGCTAGCAATAGCACTGACATTGCTCATAGAAATTGTTGCCGAAATAAATATCAGGGCAATAAAATTGCTGGTAACTGATTGGACTAAATTTTTTAAGTCTCCCAAATTCATTTAATCTTTATTCCTTACTTCAGGATACCGGTTGTCCGCCATCAGTCAAAGCATACAGTAGAAACAATAAAACTTTTATCTCCATTAGCAGTTGGATATTATCTATAGCAAAAGAAAATTGGATTTTAGCTGCACAAGGCATCATCGTAATAAAAGCACCTATATTTACCCGTGCCCGTTTTGCGCCATTAATAACAATAGAATCAGTAAATTAATCTTATACTAAAAGCCTTAAGAGCAAAACGGGCATCCAAGAGCATCTAGCAATGGCTCAGAACATAAACAAAACCATGGAAAGAAAGTGAAAAAGTTCTTGCAGAACATTCATAAGAATTACTCTTCTATCTAATTTATTTTAACGCTTTAACGGAATAACAGAGTTATTCGTCGAGCTTGAATATCACTTTGGTGTGATTCTTTAATTAATGCTTGTTCGGCATTCAATGATTAGATCTTTGACCACGGCTGCTGGCGATAATGAAAGTAGCCAGCGTACCGTAGTAACCAGATCGGCAGTGCTTATCATTTCTTCTTTTGTCAGCCCAGAATTTTCGGCCATATCAGTATCAACCCAGCTTGGACACAGGGCTGTAACTTTTATCCCTAGTGGTGAGAGTTCATGATACAACGATTCGCTGAACCCGACCAGAGCAAATTTTGAAGCCCCGTATACTCCATATTCTGCAAAACCTACTTTGCCAGCTCTTGAGGCAACATTAATAATAGTGCCACTACTTTGTGCTTTCATTATCGGCACTATCGTTTTTAAAAAAGAAAAGGCTCCGCGCAAATTGATAGCCAATGTTTTATCAAAATCTTCTATCGAAACATCTACTGTTCCTATCATGCCAGTGCCAGCATTATTGAAAAGCAGATCGATGCGTCCAAATTTGGAATGCACATCTGCCACCATCGCCTGAACAGCGTCATGATCCTGTACATCTAGCGGATAAACAACTACGTTCTCGGCCTTGGCGCCGCTAGATTTTGTTCGACTGGCAAGCTGTGTCAGCGCATCCTTAGAACGAGCTGTTAGTGCCGTAATATAACCGTCTACTGCCAGTGCTTCAGCAACACTTGCTCCTATTCCTCTACTTGCACCGGTTACGATTGCAACTTTTGTATTCTTGTTCATTTAACTTAGCCTTTCTGGTTTTCAAGTAAATCAAACGTTACCAACGGTTAATCATCATAGCCACTTATCATTTCACGTATTTGTCCCAGCCCGCGTATCGTTCGATAATAGGGCCTTTTGGCAACGAAACAACAATCAGAATAACGCCAGAAATCAATTCGCTAAAAAATACTATTGGCAATTGTCTGGCAAAAAGCAATGCACTAATAATAAGCAATAAGCCCATAAATACATTAATAAAGCGAGCAATCCTGGTCACCTCAGCAGACGCCACCGCAGCAACCGTCACCACCATCGCACCCAACAGATGATCCGCGTCCGCTGTTCTGCCAGCAAAAGGCAAAATATCCGGACGCACCATTAACCATACTCCGATGGACAGTTGGGCTATTATGGGCCACGGTACTGTCACTCCTTGGACACTTGCTATCCAACGTTGCAAAAATGAATAATTGGTACGATCAGGATCTTCAGCGCCTGCTCCAACAGTGCTCCCACCCATCCAGAATAATTGCCAGAGATGCTTTTCTTGGGCCTTTGCCGCAAGCAAAAACTGCCCGACTGCCACTGCTTCATGCACTGCAAGAGGAACTGACATCAGCAATGCGGCAGCCGATATCAAACAGAGTCCACACCAGGCGCCAACTACAACCGGCTGCATGACAACCAAAACTATGCTCGTCACACCCAGAGGTATTACCAGAACCGCAAACATTACTGCTACAAACGGTGCTGTGCGCCAGCGTGCTCGGTCACCCATAAAACCGGTCAGAACTTCCAGAATATAAGCAACCGAACCAAATCCAGCATCCGAGATTGGAAAGGATCGCGAAACAATTGAACTCGTTACTTTGTCGGTGCCGTTGCCAAAAAACGGATCCCAGGCATGCTGTATATAACCGAGTTGGTGAGCAGCCAAATAGCGTGAAATGAAAAATCCAAGCAGCGCCAGTGCGATCCCCAGCCATCGTCGAATCCAGGATGATGGATTGTACGTCCAGCCCGGAGGTTGATCCGGACCCGCCAGCTCTATTCCGCCTTTTCCCGGCGTGCCCGGTATTAAAATAGAAAACGTTATTACAAAACAAGCAATCAAAGAATCAATCAAATAAACCGCCGGTGTCGGCGACCAGAAAACTAATGGTGCAAAAAGCAGCCAAAAAGCGACTATAGGTATACACCAGCGCAGGAGCGCCCGGCATGGTGAAAAAGCTAAGAACTCAAAAAGAATTATCAAAGCACCGCATATAGTATCACTCATTGTAAGTGCTGGACATTTGTAATCAAAAAGAAAAGGACCTGCTATGAGCCAAAGACCCAAGATACAGTTGACTACATAGGTCCATAGAGTTTTATAATGATGAACTCTGACGACATGTTCATACTCGCTAGAAGTTTTCCCAACGACCTCTTTGAAATCTTTGATCTGAAACGCGCTTTGAAGAGTATGCTGGCTTATCATGTTCGTTCCTCGCCGCGGCACCAAACTTCAGTAATATCAGCAAGATTAAGATCGTATTGATAAAGTTCAGGATAGCGCAAAGGGGTGGTCTCGGCATCGTCAGTGCGCTTTTCTTTACCGGCATTCTCATGACGCAATATATTCAATCCCTCAGCATAGGAAGCCATAATACCATATTCGATACCATGAATCATTTTAACGAAGTGTCCCGCGCCGCTTGGACCGCAATGCAAATAACCATATTCAGCAGTACCACCAATTTTATCCCGCCCTGGCATGCGCGGTGCTTCTTCGATACCTGGTGCTAAAGAGGCAAAGATTGGCTGGAGACGTTGAACAGGCATTTCTTCCCCACCAATCATTAGACAATAGCCACGTTCCATCCCCCAGACGCCACCGCTGGTGCCCGCGTCTACATAGTGTATGCCTTTCGGCTTAAGCTTGGCAGCACGGTGAATATCATCATGATAATACAAATTGCCACCATCGATAATCACATCATCTTGTTCTAGAAGCCCAGCTAGTGCATCTAAAGTGAAAGTGAACACGGCAGCCGGCAACATCATCCATACCGCGCGCGGCTTGCTCAATTTATGCACAAAATCATTTAGCGACTTAGCGCCCACCGCCCCTTCTTTGACGAGTTTCTCTACAGCTGCGGGGTGGATGTCGTAAACAACGCATTTGTGACCTGCCTTAAGAAGACGCTTGACCATATTGTTTCCCATGCGACCGAGTCCAATCATCCCAATTTCCATCTGACCCCCTCTTTGGCGCATCGTTGTCCTTTAGTTCTCTCACGAAGATATATACTTTTTGGCAAACATTTTCGACAGTAAATCCATAATAATGTGCTGCATCTCAATTACAAGAACTAATCGTTCGTTTCATTGAGCGTTCAGAATCGCGCCGAAAGCGATTTTGAATAAAACGAACTAACGGATACGCTAGCCATCCCAATAAAGTATTAGGATTAGAGAAAGCTAGAATATCGTAAGACACTATGTCTTGTCTTCTATCCCACTCTAGCAAAAACCTTTCTTCCCCGGTCTCTGCATGATCAGGTAAAGTTCCGTATCCGAATCCAAATCTGCTTATCGGTCCTTGCTCGTTTATAACATAAACAATACGGCAAGCATTAAGCGACCAGAAACAACCGTGCCAGGCTAAAACTGCTACCACTGAATCAGGGATGATAAGAGCATTCCGCGGATAAATTTCCACCCAATTTACGCTGAATTGCTTCCATTTCTCAAATGCGGCTACTGCTATCTTAAAAGTATTCGCACCACTACCAAGTTCTTCTCTTACTTGGTCTTTGCCGTATCCGCGCGGACAAATACCATCTTTGGTAATTCCAACTTCTGCATACGAAAACGGAAGGGACCGCTGCCCATTAATGAATTGCCCTATAACTTCTTCTGATGGTTTTTTTAACAATAACATCGCTGATAATATAGCAGTGTTTTTACCAACAATAAATCATCCTCAAGGTTAAACCGCGATTGTTTAGAAAGGTCACGTCAAAAGTTTAATTTGCAAGCTGAGCTTGAATATTGTCTGTTATGTTAGCTTAATACTTATAAACTCCATTTATTTATAGGTTGCAAATTTTTCAATTCTGAAGCGCACAACTGTGTGACTGGATAACTGTGATTTGGGTAAGAGCCAGACTTCAAGATGACAATCGCAGAAACAAAAACTCTACAAAATAGTCTTGCCAATCAAGTGGCTGATCCGTGTACTTTAGTTATATTTGGAGCAAGTGGTGATTTAACCAAACGCTTACTTATACCAGCACTTTGCAATTTAGGGGCCAGGAATCTCTTACCAAAGAATTTTGCCATCATTGGTGCCGGCCGCTCCGGAATGACAGATGAAGAATTTCGGTCGCAAATGACTGCTGATATAAAAACATTTGCTACCACAAATATCGAACCAGAGTTATGGCAGTGGTTTGTGGAACGACTTTACTCTGTAAAGACAGATTTCACATGTGCCAATGGTTGCGAAACGCTCAAACAGCGACTTGATGAAGTAAAAGAAAAACATCAAACTAGAGGAAACGCGCTTTTTTATATGGCGGTGCCACCAGATTCGGTTCCTGAAATAGTAGAACGGTTGACTGAAGCTAATTTAATCAAACAGACAAATGATTTTTGGCGACGATTAATTATTGAAAAACCATTCGGTCATGATCTTGATTCTGCTCGCGCGTTAAATCAAACACTTTTGAAAGTGGCTGAGGAAACTCAAATTTTTCGCATCGATCATTATTTAGGCAAGGAGTCAGTTCAAAATATCATGGTCTTTCGCTTTGCCAATGGTATCTTTGAGTCTACTTGGAATAATAAATACATAGATAATATCCAGATCACTGCAGCAGAAAGCCTGGGAGTTGAAGGGCGTGGTGCTTATTATGACAATAATGGTGCCTTACGAGACATGATACAAAACCATTTATTTCAAATGCTTGCTCTTACAACAATGGAAGCACCCAAGCGCTACGATGCTGAATCCGTACGAGAATGCAAGCAAAACATATTCAATTCAATACGACCTTACCAAAATACAGACATCCCTTTAACCGTAGTGCGGGGTCAATACGCTGCAGGAAAAATCGATGACCAAGCTGTTTGTGCCTATCGCGAGGAGCCATCTGTCCGCAAGGATTCAATGATAGAGACTTTTGTTGCCCTTAAAGTTTTAATTGACAATGATCGCTGGTCAGGCGTACCCATCTATTTACGGACAGGGAAACGCCTGTCAAAACGAGTTACCGAAATTGTTATTCAATTCAAAGATGACAGACTGACAGACTTTGGTGACATGCCTACTAAGAACTTAACACCAAATACGCTTGTGCTAAAAATTCAGCCCGATGAAGGAATTTGTTTGCAGTTCGGTGCTAAAGTGCCTGGAGAAGTACTTTCTATGCAAATGCTAGCAATGGATTGTAAATATAGTGATTATTTCGGCAAGCAAACTAAAAATGGCTATGAAACTCTTTTATATGACTGTCTTATTGGCGATTGCCTACTATTTGCCAGGGCAGATAACGTGGAGACCAACTGGGGCATAGTTGATCCAATCCTGAAATACTGGCAAAATGCTGCTCAAGATACACTGCAAGTTTATTCCTCTGGTACTTCAGGACCTATTGCAGCTGATAAACTACTTGAACGTGATAGTAGAAAATGGCAAAAATTTAGTAAGTAACTCTAACATGTGAGAAAAAATATGGAAAATAATAAAGAAGTATTCCTGATTACAGGCAGCAGTGGTTTCATTGGTCATGCTCTTTGTCATCATTTTGCTGCAGCAAAGCGGGAGATAGTAGGTTTTGATAAGGACGGCCCACCGGATCCACCCGCACCTGTAGATTGTCTATTTTGTGATTTAACATCAGATGAAAGTGTACAAAAAACTTTTCATATTGTTCGTTCACGCTATGGAAATAAAATTAAAGCGGTTTTTCATTTGGCTGCTTATTATAGTTTCTCAGGCAAAGACAGTCCGCTCTATAAGGAGTTAACCGTAGAAGGAACAGATCGTTTAATTCGCGAACTCCAAAGTTTTGAAGTTGGCCAATTTATTTTCTCCAGCTCAATGCTTGTGCATAAACCAAATGAGCCTGGACATCCACTCACCGAAGAGTCCCCAGTGGCACCCAATTGGCAATATCCACTTTCTAAAGTTCAAACCGAAAAGCTGCTCAAAGAAAAACATGGAAAAGTTCCGGTTGTCATTCTGCGTATTGCAGGCGTTTATGACGAAGTTTGCCATTCAATTCCAATAGCGCATCAAATTCAACGTATTTATGAAAAGCAATTGGAAGGGCATTTATATTCTGGAAATACTAATGTACGCCAATCATTTGTTCACGTTGCTGACGTTGTTAAAGTCTATGATTTGGTGGTACAAAAAGCGGCAGAACTTCCTGATCTGTCTGTCTTTTTGATAGGAGAGGCTGACGCAATGAGTTATCAGGAAATCCAGGAAGAAATTAGTCACCAATTAGATGGCCATGATTGGACAACATTTGAGGTTCCTAAACCAATTGCAAAGGCTGGTGCTTGGGTAGAATCTACCTTGCCGCTGCCCAAGAAACCTTTTATCAAACCATGGATGATCGATCATGCTGATGATAATTTTGAATTAGATATAAGCAAAGCACGCTCTGCCCTCAGCTGGGAGCCAAGCCATAGCTTGCGCAAAACACTTCCCAAAATGATTGAGGGACTCAAACTCGATCCAAGAAGATGGTATCAAATCAATAAACTTCATCCGCCACATCCGCTAGAAGTTAAGACGGGCCAAAAGCAAAATTCAAACGCTTAACAACAAAATTGAAATGTTTGTACCTCAGCAAAAAGTTGCTCTGAACCTATACCATTATTAAGGATGAGTCTATGACTAAGCAAAGACAACAACTTGAGGCACAACCTAAAAAGCAAAAGAACTATGAGAGTCCGACTTCGGCAACTAAGTCAGTAATTCTTACACACGATCAGTTTGATGCAGTCCTTTTTGATATGGACGGTGTTGTCACTAGAACAGCTGATGTCCATGCTGCTGCATGGAAAAGAGCTTTTGATGATTTTCTCGCCAAACATTCTCCCTCTAGCACCGCCCCTTTCAGCATCGAATCAGACTATCACAAATATGTTGATGGTAAGCCGCGTTATGATGGAGTTAGTAGCTTTCTCAAATCGAGAAACATTGATCTGCCCTGGGGTAAGCATGATGATCCGCCAGGCTTTGACACAATTTGTGCGCTAGGCAATCTCAAAAACCAGATTTTTCTTAAACAATTGCAAGAGCATCATGTACAGCCCTACGAAACAACGGTAGCCCTCATTCAATCCCTTAAAAAAGCCGGAATAAAGATAGCAGTAATTACAGCCAGTGAAAATGGGACAGAGGTTCTTAGGGCAGCTAACTTAGTCCATGTATTCGATGCCAAAGTAGATGGGCTAGACGCTATTCGCTTGAAACTAAAGGGGAAACCTGAGCCTGACACCTTTTTAGAAGCGGCCAAAGAACTGGGTGTTCAACCAAAGCGAGCAGTAGTAGTTGAGGATGCCGTAGCCGGCGTGGCAGCGGGTCACAATGGAAAATTTGGATTGGTAATCGGCGTTGACCGTAATCAGAATGCCGAACGCCTCAAGCAAGGGGGCGCTAGTGTAGTAATCCGCGATTTAAGTGAAGTCGGCTTGCAAGGCGACTCTAATAAATTGCCCAGTCTGGCAGTAGCTGATCTGGGTGTGAGTGATAAAAATTGGGTTGTAAGTTATAACGAGTTCATCCCCAAGTTAGAAGGGCAGCGCGAAGCTCTTTGTGCTCTAGGCAACGGTTATTTTGTCACAAGAGCTGCTGCGCCTGAATCTAATGCTAATGGCATCCATTTTGCAGGCACTTATCTTGCCGGTGTGTATAATCGCATCACAACGGATATCGCTAATTTAACACTGGAACATGAGGATCTGGTGAATACGCCTAATTGGTTGTCTCTGACTTTCAAGATCAATGAAGGTCCGTGGTTTGAGTTAGAAAAAACCCAAATCATTTTTTATCAGCAAGATTTAAATTTGCGAGAAGGTATACTTTATAGAAAGATCCGCTTTAAGGACCAAGAAGGGCACGAAACAAGTCTTTCAGAAAGAAGATTCGTTCATATGCAACATTGCCACCTTGCTGGCCTGGAAACTAAACTTACGGCGCATAACTGGTCAGGTACACTCACAGTTCGCTCTGCTCTTGATGGACGCGTCCTAAATGCCATCGGTATGTACACCTCCTCAGAAAAAGATAAAAAACATTTAGAACCAATCGAGACTTCTATAACCGACGACATTCTTTTTCTTAAAATGCAAACTACGCAATCACATGTCACGATTGCCGAGGCAGCAGGCGTTCGCGTTTTTTGCAACGATAAACCAAAAACTGTTGAGCGCAACGATATCATAGAAACTAATTATGTAGCACAAGACATGCACATCAATATTTGCGAAGGTGATCAAATCACCATTCAAAAAATAGCTTCGTTATTTACTTCGCGCGATGATGCGATTTCAGAAGCAGGTATCGCCGCACATGGAGCAATTATTGACGCACCAAGCTTTGCAACATTAGTAGATGATCAAGTCAAAATTTGGCGTCATCTTTGGAACCTCTTTGATTTATCACTTGAAACAAAAGAAAATACACCGAAAGTTCAACCCTCATTGCTCTTGCACCTTAACAGCTTCCAGGCTCTTGCCACAATCTCATATCATTCCATTGATCTTGACGTTGGCATTCCTGCACGTGGATGGAGTGAGGGTTATGAGGGACATATCTTTTGGGATGATTTATATGTTTTCCCTTTCTTTAATATGCGTGCACCAGCCATTAGTCAGGCGGTGTTGAAATACAGGTACAGACGCCTTGATGAGGCCAGAAAATTAGCCAAGGCTATGGGAGTTTGCGGAGCACTATACCCCTGGCAAAGCAGCAGCTCGGGACGCGAGGAAACACCAAAAGGGGGCTGGGATCCCGAGAAAAAAGTTTGGAACCCAGATTATAGTCATATGCAGGTGCACGTTACTGCCGCTGTTGCTTTTAACATATGGCAATATTATCAGGCTACTGGCGATCTGCAGTTTTTATACATGTACGGCGCAGATATGATACTTGAGATTGCACGATTTTTTGCCCACTTCGCCAAATACAGCCACAAACGTGATCGTTATGAAATACACGGAGTTGTTGGTCCTGATGAATTCCATGTTCGCTATCCGGGCGCAACCGAACCTGGTATCAACAACAATGCCTATACAAACTTGATGGCTGTTTGGGTGTTGTGCCGTGGGCTGGAGCTTCTTAAAATTTTACCCAAGATTCAATCTAATGAAATTTGTGACCGCTTGAATCTTACCAACAATGAACTCAAGCTATGGGATGATGTCAGCCGTAAAATGTTTGTTCCTTTGCAAGACAACGGCATAATCAGCGAATTCGAAGGATATGAAAAGCTAAAAGAATTTCCTCAGCAAAAAGATTGCTTTATCGACATGGAGCAGCTTCCACAGATATTAAGAGAGGAAGCCGGTTTACCTAATCAATATCAAGTATCCAAGCAACCGGATGTCTTGATGCTATTCTATTTGTTCTCTACGGAAGAACTGAAAGAGTTATTCGCTCGTCTACATTATGACTTCGACCCTGAATCAATTCCTAAAAACATAGACTTTTACGTTCGTCAAACTGCAAGCGATTCTAGCTTGAGCCGCGTCGCCTTGGCTTGGGTCTTGTCACGTGGGGATCGCATAGGATCGTGGAAGCACTTGCAAGCTATGTCCAAAAGTACAACCTCTGAGAAATCGCCAGAAACTAAAGTTTTTCCACATTCCTGGAATATTTGGCAACAAGCATTAGACACGGACTTCCTTGACATACAGGGTGGAACAACGGCTAGTGGGTTACACATGGGTGCAATGGTAGGAACAATTGACATTGTTCAACGTTGCTATACAGGAATTGTGATCAAAAACGACGTTCTCTGGTTAAATCCGTGTTTGCCAGAAGAGTTAACGCGCCTATCTTTTCATTTTCATTACCGTCAACATGCTGTGCAATTCGAAATTACACAACAAACAGCCAAAGTAAGTTCAGCTGAGAGCAACGCTCCGCCTATTGAAATCGGGTTCAAAGATAAAAAATATGAGCTTGCTCCAGGCACCACTAAAACTTTTAATATTGCCACAGACAAATAAAATTATACATTTTTTCAACGCAAAACTAAGTTCATCATCCTGTTCCAATTAGGAACTTAAGAATCAACATTTCAATCAGTAATTGAGCAACCAGAGCCGCGGCCATATGCGCACTCATACTACTGCTTTATAACAGTACAAATCACTACTGCTTAATAACACAATACTTATGAATTTGAGAACCAACCTTACCAATCAGCTGAAATTTCCAGACTATATTTTAAGTCCTTTCACTAAATATTGGAATGCTTCGCATATGTTTTTCTATACGCATAATCATTTGTTTAGGAAGCGCTAGATTAGATTTAAAAGTCGGCCATACTGATTTGGTAGCATCAATAATTTCCTTTGCACTCTTCAATACCAGTGTTTCCGGCAATCTTGCTTTTGC
>Ga0206843_10064_pt1 | contig 38265 bp, 31 predicted proteins | sample Alteio_BWOrgCont_21_FD_152869 | JGI IMG/M metagenome (GOLD analysis project Ga0206843, IMG submission 152869) | Enriched cells from forest soil in Barre Woods Harvard Forest LTER site, Petersham, Massachusetts, United States -... | ecosystem: Environmental > Terrestrial > Soil > Temperate forest >...
ATTTAAAGCGCACCGCAGAAATTGAATTTAGTGTAGCCAGATCAACCAATGAGCTTTACGCTTCAGTAGATAATAATCAACCAGACTTGGTTTTATTGCATATCGACTTTCCGCAAACAAAAACCAACAAGCTAATTAAAAGCTTGAGAAAACATAGTCCTAATATGCCGACTATTTTAATTGCAGATGACTCAAGTCCTGCCTGGCAGCATACATTAGACCCGCTAATGGATTTAGTAAGGAGTCCAATAAGTCCAATAGAATTGCATTGGCGTATTGCCCATCTCATGTCCCGCGTCCGACCAGTAGCTGAACAACCGTACAAGACCAGAGTCAAAGTATTAGCACTAAAAGAATTGCGGAATAAAAAAACAGGCAGATTGGATGCTGCTCTTATAGCTAAGGCATTTGGATTATCTATAGCAGAACTTGGTCGTAGTATTGGTCGATCCAGAGCCTCGATTCATAAGACACCTGATTCAACAAGTTTGCAACAGCCGTTATATGCATTTGAGCGGATTGCATCTGCCATTAAACATATGACTGGTTCATTGCAGCCAGGACTAAAAATATGGCTCAATGCACCAAATGAAGCTTTTGCAAATGAATTACCAGTAGATATAATTAAACAAGAGCACATAGCGTTGCTTGCAGATGGACTTGAAGATGCACTCTTAGGGCACCCAGACTAAAAATGCACAGCCAGAAAAAACTTGCAACTATTTTAGTTAAAATACCTTCTATTTCCATAAACCAAAATTTTTACCGTTCAGTGGATAATGATTTAAGAACGAATTTCGTAACCCATATCTTTATATTCCTTGGCTCGTTTTTCATACATCTTATATAAAACACTGCTTTGCCAGTCAACATAATCATAAATTTGTATCTGATTCTTTCCTTCATATTCTCTGTGCAACCGTCCGGCATATTGTCTAACTGTGCTTTTCCATGAAATTGGCCATACTAACAATAAAGTATCCAAACGAGAATCATCAAATCCCTCCCCAATATATTTGCCGATAGCTAAGATCAAGCGTTGCTCTTCTGGTAGCACTGCCCGGATAGCAGAAAATATTGCTAAGCGTTTCTTCTTTGTCATCCCGCCTTGCAGAACGAAAATATTTTTCACCTGCCCATTCAGCATTCCCGCAATTTTCTCAAGATGTTCCTTTCTTTCTGTAATAACAAGCGGAGAACGTCCTTGTTCTATAACCTTGATAATATCTCCGATAATAAATTGATTTCTTGTTTCATCTCTGGCAACTGCATCATAAACTGGGTGAATATTCACACCATCTAGCATTGGTGGTGGCGTAAAGCCAGTTTTGCGCAGAAACACCACATGCTCTCTAGTAGAAGTCTGTTTGTCCTTTTTTAGAGCATCCCTGAAAACCGTTGGTCCGCACTGCATCATAATAATAGGATGATGTCCGTCTTTGCGAACAAGTGTGGCTGTTAAGCCAAGTACATACTTAGCTTTTGACTGCTTAATTACCTGTTCAAAACTAAAGGCTGGCAGGTGATGACATTCATCAATTATTACCTGACCATAATCAGCAATGGAATTAGATACAGTGCCACTTCTATTTAGTGATTGAATGGTAGCAATATCTATTATTCCTGTAAGCCTCTTCTTGCCACCACCTAATTGTCCAATACTTTTATCAGGAAGATCAAGAAATTGTCTAAGTCGCTCATGCCATTGATCAATTAATTGTGCGCGGTGTACTAAAATAAGTGTGTTTGTTTTGCGCTCAGCGATTGCATAAGCAGCAACAACTGTCTTGCCAAAGGCAGTCGAGGCAGAAAGAATACCATTATCAGCAGATAAAACAGCATCAGCAGCTTTTTGTTGCTCAGGTCTGAGAGTGCCTAAAAATTTTGTTCCTATTGATCTTCCAGAAAATCTTTCGTCCTTTATGTTAAGCGGCAATTTATTTATTTTGAGTAATTCTTGCAAAGAAGACAGGCAGCCACGTGGCAAAGCAATGTGCTGTGGATGATCATCTGCGCAACAGATAATCCTCGGCTTATCATGGGTAGACATTCGCAAGGCCTGGGCACGATAAAATTCAGGGTTTTGAAAAGCTGCCAGTCTCATAATTTTATTCAATGCTGCCGAGCCAAAACCCTCTTTCCCCAGATAAAGCATATTGCCTATTATTAGCTGCGCTTGATCTGGCAATTGTCCTTTGAGAATGCTGTCTGCCGTCTTTCCCGAAGGTGGGACTTTCCAAGGTTCCTTTGCCTCTTCACTGTCTGATGCTTCCAGCACTGGCAACAGTGCCTCTTGCCCGATTGCCTGGCGAACAACTTCCTCAACTTTACTTTGATTGATTTGGATAGCTTTTGCTAACAAAGTCCATTGATCATCAACCGGCTGAAAATTTCTATCAACAAAAACACTATTGCCAGACTTGGCTGCATTAGCTTGTAGCGGAAGGGCAATCAAATTGCCAAATCCACCTCTGGGCAATGTGTCTTGATTAGGAAATAGTCTGTCATAAGAATCAAAGCTAAGTTGATAATGCCTTTCCTTAGTTCGGGTAACGATGTAAGTGCCAAGTTTACGAGCCAACGAAGCTGAAATTAATTTATTGAAGAAAATCCAGATATGTCCGCCAGAGCCAGAACGTGATCGTTCCAAATAGGCAGGAACAGATAATTGATCGCATGTTTCTAAGAAAGCAAGACAATCTTCCTTCCAGGTAGATTTGTCAAAGTCAACAGCTAAAAATTTGCAACTATCATCTGGCAATAACGGGTAAACACCAATTATTCGTTTTCCGCTCAAATGTTCGGCAATAACTTTATCCGTAAGAGGTAAGAGTTGGCATGACTCACTGCAAATCTTCTTTTTTGTCTTCGGGTCAACAGCATGCTTATTCCAGTCATGAGTTTTAGCAGGCGAATAATTGGATTTGCCATCTTTACCACACCAGTGTTCAGCATACACATCATCTCGTCCAACAAACAAATCGCGAAACAGCTTAATATGAAGATTGGCATCAGCCTGAGCTGATTTTGCAGTAATATAAACTCCACTATCTTCTTTGACAATAGAAGCACTACTGGCAGTTGCATATGGCGAAGAATTTCCCTTGGCTCGAAGCAGATTTAGTTGCTCTTTTAAACGAATGTTTTCATTTTTAAGCAAAGCATTTTCTTTGCGCAGATGCCTGCACTCTTCGCATATGTTATTTACAAATGGCAATTTTAACTGAGTCACAATTATCTACCGGCAACTCTATACTTCCTACTCAAGCCAGCAAAATAACTGTGCCCGGTGTTGGTATATCGAGAAGCTATATTATAGCGCTTCAATATGTCCTGGATGTCTTAGCAACGCTTGTCTAGGCAGTACAAAAATCAGACTTACCTTTTGAGAATGACCGGTTATTTTAGCGAAAATATACCTATCCCACCATCAGTTTAGATATCTTCCTATTTGTTAACTTACGGTGTACGAAATGCTGGAACTGTACACTATCCGCCGACAGGTACTTATATTAAGCGTGTATAATCTTCATTTATGGTAAGATATTTATACGAAATGGAGATTAACTACATGAAAATGGCAGTTTTCTTACACAACCATCCTATCTTTCGCAGTGAAGAGTTTGCTGAAGCCAAGCGCAGCAATAAGCAATCGACTCATACACTAGCAAATGGAAGCAATGAGCAGCTATTAAAATATCATGTTCAGCAGGGCCATATTGTTCGCGTTCGCAATGGTGTTTATTGGACAGTTCCACCAGGTACAAATGCCGATGCCTGTGCTATTGATCCAGTACTCGTTGCTGCCAAACTAACCGATGATGCCATTATTGCTTACCACGCAGCCCTAGAAGTACACGGGCTCGCTTATTCTGCCTGGAATAAATTCACATATCTTACCAATCATAAAAAGGCAAAACCGCTTAATTTCCGCGGCTCTCTCTATCAGCCAGTTATTCAACCAATTGCTCTCCGTTCTGAAAAACTAACATCGTGGGGAATAGAAACACGTGATCGGCTGGGAATTGATATTCAAGTTACATCATTAGAGCGAACCATGGTTGATGTTTTGGATCGAGCAGATTTATCAGGTGGCTGGGAGGAAATATGGCGTTCTCTTGAAACAATATCTTATCTGAAATTTGATTTGCTATTAGAATATATTCTCCTTCTAAAAAACGCCAGTACGGTAGCTAAGTTAGGATTCTTTTTGGAACAACACAAAGATCAATTTGGTATTGCCGACAGTGAGTTGGGGAAATTGCATAAACATCAGCCACTTAAAACACAGCATATGCAGAGATCCGCCAAAGAACAAATCCTTATCAAAGAGTGGAACCTTTATGTTCCTAAAGAAGTAGTTGAACGTTCCTGGGAAGAATTTTGATGATTGTTTCTAAAGAAAGGCTGCTTAGCTCAGCTGCTGATACAGATTTTCGTCCTGCAATGCTTGAAAAAGTATTTTATTTGCTTGCTTTGCTTGAAGATATTTTGGCACATCCCAGGCTTAAGGGCAAACTTGCTCTTAAGGGAGGAACAGCCCTCAATCTGTTTGTTTTTGACATTCCAAGATTATCTATTGATATTGATTTGAATTATATTGCCCATGCTAATTGGGGCGAAATGAAAGCTGATCGTCCAGTGGTAGAAGAAGCAATTCGATCTATCCTTAAAAAGCATGCTCTGCCAATAAAACGTGAAGCACCTGATCATGCCGGTGGAAAGTGGGTGATTGGTTACCAGAGCGCATTGGGTGGCACAGGTAATTTACAAATTGATTTAAATTTTCTATTGCGGGCGCCACTCTGGCAAGTCATTACCACAAATTCAAAATCTATAGCGTCACAGCAAGTGCTCCAGGTACCAGTACTTGATAGTCATGAATTATTTGCTGGTAAACTCAGTGCACTCATGTCTCGTCAAGCAAGTCGCGATCTCTTTGATACATTCAATTTGCTAACTAAAACCTCTTTTGATTTTGCTAAACTCCGGCTTGCTCTAGTGATATATGGTGCCATGAATCCGAAAGATTGGCGACAGTGTTCACCAGAAACAATAGGTTATACCGTTAAGGAAATAAAAGAAAAGCTCTTACCATTATTGCGGAATAATGAATTGAAACCGTCTAATGATCTTGCTGCCTGGGCAGAAGAGCTATTATCTACTTGCATTGAAAAATTGAATAACTTTTTCCCGTTGGCTGAGAATGAGACTGAATTTATAACACAAGTGAGAGAGAAAGGTGTCATCAAGCCGGATCTCATTACGGACGATCAATCCTTGCAAGACATTCTGGCTACACATCCATCATTGTTGTGGCGAGCTACCAAAGCCAGGCAATGAATTTGATAACGACTTACTTTATCAAAGGATTCCGGCACATTTAAGAATATGATGCTCAACTTGATTAAGTGGCTGACGCAATTTTTCTACTTCGATAATTGCATACCCCTGGGTTACATCACTTTTATCTATGTGATTTGTGAGCCTCTTTTCCTCTAAGATGTGATCATTATGAAAGAAGATCACAGATTAAAGAAAAAGTCGATCCCTCAAAACCCAGTCCCTTACACAGAAAAGCAGGGATAGGCTTTTATTTACCATTACACAGCGAAGATCAATCGTTGTCCACCGGCAGAACGTGACATACAAAAATTCTTCAGGGTCTCCCCGCCTTCAGTTCATCGCATGCTCATCGATCTCGAAAAGAAAAAACTTATTAGCCGAGTACCAGGACAACCAAGAACTATTACTATTCTTCTACACCTCGATCAATTACCCATACTGCTAGATGTCAATTGATCATTTTCCCTGTGAAACAGTAGTAGGTTTCTTTTGGTACTGGTTCCAGAATTTGTTCGACCAGCACCTCATGCATCCAATCGTCACCAAAGTCATATTGGTAGAAAAATTTATCACCAGGCTTAAGATCCCTTAGGGTAAAGCTAAATTGTTGGCGAGCATGAGCTATTCAACCACTAACTGCTATTAACACCGGCAGCTTCGTCTTCTAGCAGTTTTCTTTCAATCCGTTTTGCCAATTTCCGATAATCATCAACTGCTCTGAGTGGCCATAGGGGCCGCCTGCCTCTGGTGGTTTTCATGTCTGAATGTAGCGACATGTACACTCTAACTTTAACGACAGGCAATAAACCTAGAACGGTTTAAGATAAAATGTTATTCTGTTTTCTTGACAGCGCAAAGGGCCACAATACTACAATAAAACTCTCAAAGCCCCATGCCGAAGTGGCGAAATGGCAGACGCAGTTGACTCAAAAGACTTTGGTCATGACAGATTCGAACTGTCAACCAATTGCTTAAGAGGTGCCGGCAAGTAATTCCAGAACATCGCCATTGATTAAACCACCTATAATATCTCTAAACTTAAAATATATCTAATTATTTAGCCTATCAACCCAATTTCTTAATACAAGGCGACATAATAAAGGTTCAGGCAGAGTCTCCAAAAGTTCAGCATTTACCCGGTCCTGTGGCATTTTTAAGGTTTATTTTGATAAGTTGGGCATATAATAAGCACAGTAATGTTTTGGAGCTAATCTTATGGTGGATTATTCGGTATCTCGCACAGCAGACGGAGAAATTTTTGTCGACGACGATAATGGCTTCGTGGCGTCTTATATTATCGTTAACCCACAAACAAAAGAAAAGAAATGGTTTCCAAAAATCATGTTCGATGTATACGACATGCGTGACAGACTCCTAACGGTCGAACCCGAAGAAGCTGCGCACTTATATGAAGTAGCTAAAGAGGCTATTGCTACTAGCTGCGCTCCGGCAGCATAATTGTTTTTAGTTATTTGATATAGCATTATGTAGCTCTATCAAAATGGATGCTACTTGATTGTCTGTTTGGGATGTTCTTTGAACATAGGCTTGCCAGGCCTTGCTATAGATATTTTTACTTTCACGTCTGTCTTTAGCGTACTCAGCTCTTTGTTTACCGTTTAATTGTGATAAATCCTTGTCGCGCCATTTTTCAAAAATTTTATGGCCCTCAACATTGGCCGCAGCCATATCCTCCACAAGTATTTGATATTCAATAATCTGTCTGTTTTTGAATCTTAAATCTAAAGTTATCATACGCCAACCAAATCTTGTTGGTTTCAACATCGTGTCACCATTTGTTCTAATAACTTCAACTCCAGCTATCTTAAGCTCCTGGACAATTTTAGGCACAACATTCAAATTACTAACGATAGTTTGAAATCTAAACGTGTCCGTCACATGTTCTATTCCAAACCAGGGCCTAATACGGATAATTGACAGCCTGGTAGCCTTTTCGACAATCCGTTGTGGTTCTTTAATACTGTACTTTGATTTGGTGCCAAATTTAGTATCAATCGCCGAGTAGGTCAGGCGCGTTACCGCGCCTTTCCCCTCTAAGAACCGGACGTGATAGTTTCCCATCATCCGGCTCGTGCCCCCAACCTTGTCAGTGACAGGGCTTTTGTTACTTTTCGCTGATGCACTTTACAGTTTTTCTGCCGTTTCTTCCAGTAATCTTGGAGGATTGGGTCATCTGGGCTGGCGGTACCTTTTACTTTAATATGTCGCTCGATTTTCACCGAACTGCACTTAAACAAGTATATGGTTTTATCTCCGCTGTAGGCTTGAAATATCCAGCGTGCATTTTCATGGAAGCCAAAATATTTCTTACCCACCCAGTATTTCCCTTTCTCTGGATGGCGTCGTAAGCACCATTTCCAAAGCATCTTCCAAATCTGATGCGAGACGTAAGAGAAAACATGTTTGCTCACCTGCGTTTTGTAGTAGTTAGTCCATCCGCGGAGAATTGGATTAAGATGTCTAATGACATTCTCGGCTGTTGCTTGCTTGTGTTTGTTCAGCCACCAGCGTAATTTAGCGAGAAAAGCGAGCACCTTCTCTTTTTGCGGTTTGATAAGGCATTTGCCTCTGTAACGCTTTATTGAAAAACCCAAGAAATTGAACCCATTGTTGATGTGAGCAATTCTGGTTTTTTCTGGGTGCAAGGTTAGTCCTCGCTGTTGCAGCCATTCTTCGATAATTGACTTGGCAGCTTCTATCTGCTCATGCGTGTTCGCGCAAACAATCAGGTCATCAGCATATCGGATGTAACCGTATGTTGACCCCAGTGTTTGTTGCAAACCGTGCAGCGCCACATTCAGAAGGCAGGGCGAAATTATCCCGCCTTGAATTGTGCCGCTTTCTGTTGCATGAAGGACTTCTGCTTCTACATATCCTGCTTTTAACCACTGCTTAATGAGTGCCCGACCTGGTATCGGACCAATAGCATTTAGAATATGGTCATGCGAAATGTTGTCAAATGCACTTTTGATGTCGGCATCTAAAATCCAGGGACGCTGACCCCGTCCATTCAGAAGTATCCAGCAATGCTGAATGGCATCGTGGGCACTTCGTCCAGGTCGGAAACCGTAGCTGTTAGACTCAAATTGAGCCTCCCAATTTGGCTCCAGTGCATTTTTCATCATTGCCTGTGCTACTCGATTACGAATGGTGGGTATGCCAAGCGGGCGTTCTTGACCAGGTTTCCCAGGTTTTGGAATATATACACGTCTGGCTGGTTTTGCCTTCCAGAGCGTGTATTTGCCCATGCTACGGATAAGTGCCATTCTCGTTTTTGGGTTAAGAGCCATTTCGCCATCAACGCCGGCAGTTTTCTTGCCTTTGTTCTTTTGAGTGACCCTTCGCACAGATTCAAGCAGGTTAAAGTAACTGCGGAGCATTAGTTTCATGAGGCTGCGCACCACATTCCACTTTTGCTCACGCGATGCGCGAAATATACGCCGTCTTAGTTTTCTGATAGACTTTTCAATTGAAAGCCATGGTAGTAGCTCCCATTCTGAAATCTGTCCTTCTGCTCCGATACCAATTTTGGTTCTATCTTTCACAGTTGTTCGAATCCTTTACATTGTTATTTCGCGAGAGACCCTCTGGAAGTCAGCTGCCTTTCAGCATGGACATATGTCCTATCATTGTCATTACAACAAAGCATTTGCTTTCTCCAGAATCCGTTACCTCCTGAGCAATTAGCCGTTGCTTACGCTCTGATTACTTGCTGAACTAGCAAGAGCCCATGAGGTTTATCACGTTCCGATTAAATGATTTACGACCGGTTTAGGTTCCATCTGTACTCCGGCGGGAGTATAGCCTCCGCGTTACCTGCAGTGCAACTCAGGTAGCCAGCCCGCTTCCCTTTTGGACATGGTGTATCAACCACTTTCACCATTTCACATATGACAGAGCTTGTGATGATTCGCTTGCACGTATGTGCGCTAACCATGCCGGTCTCCCCTTGACCCGTCGCTTCCTTGTGGTTGGCAGCTGTGGTCTTTCGTGCCCTTCTATTAACCGCTTTCATTACTTATCGGCGGCGCGGGCAGACTTATTGAGTCCTTTACGCGGGGACAGAAGGTGGAGGGCTTCTGGGATTTTCTCCATTCATTTATTCGACCTCGTGTCGATGATGCTCCAAAAATGCACGAACAAAATCTATATTTTCTTGGGTAAGCTTTTCCAATACCTTCAATTTATCAACATCTGACAAGGCTGGATTTATGGGATTCACAATGTTTATTTCATCAACGTTTGTTGAAGTTGTTATATCCATTTTTATTTCCAAGAACCTGTTTGTTGAACATATTTATTGTGCAGAAGATTTTGCGTTTATATCACATTTTTATTGTGACCGCACCGTACCGTTAAATTTTCCTGCAAATTGGACAGCCATGTTTTAGATGACTTATCGTTTATCTAGCCAATAAATAACGCAAACATGAGTTAATGAGCTAACCATTAGCTAGTTGCCTTATTAATGTTACCGTTCGTTGATTGGCTTCCTTTACTGTATTATCTATAGCTTTTTGATAAATAGCAGCAGCAGCCAATGACTTATGTCCTAGTTGCTTTTGAACCACAGCCGTCGGCGTACCAGTCGATAAACTATAACTAGCAAAGGTTCGCCGCAAATCGTGAATGTGCAGGCTATCTATGCCAGCATTTTTCAAAATTGTTTTCCAGGATTTTTTCAATTCACCTACATGTTTTGTGGTTGGCTGATGCGCACCACCAGGAAATACCCATGGGTTCAATTGTCTACCCTTAGACCGTTGTTTGAGGATTTTTAGTGTTTCATCAGATAACTGCACTGTTTGGCTTTCGCCATTTTTTGTTTTCGGAATGTGCCAAGTACCAGCCTGTAAATCAACTTGATCCCAGCGCATGGCTTTGATATTTCCAGAGCGGATTCCTGTATATAAGCAAACTAAAAAGAAATCACGCGCACGCTGTTCTGGATACTTGTTAATCGCATCTAACAGCGAATTTAATTCATGTGGTTGTACAAAACGATCACGTGACTGCTCTCTAAATTTATCAACACCAATAGCTGGATTAGTGTGTAGCAGCTTTCTTTTAACACCCCAATTCAAGATAGCTTTGATTAGGGTCAAAGCGGCATTAGCACTGCGCAATTTATTCTGCTTGGCATATTCGTTAATGCGACTTTGAATGACATCGGTACTAATTTTTGATACTGGTAACAGTTCTTGCTTACCCCAGTACAACCGAAAATTTTTGTGCATATCAGTAGCAGTCACACAATGCTCATCTGCGTATTGGTTGAAATATAAGTTAGCTAAATCTTTCAAAGTAAGTTGATCTTTTGGCTTGGCCAGCCTTTCTCCGTTAATCAACTTAGCCGATAGTAAGATCGCTTGATCCCTGGCTTCATCTAAAGATAGAGCAGGGTGCTTACCAATAGTTACGCATTGCGCCTGATAATTGACCATCTTGTAATAGCGATAAATTTTAGAACCGGAAGGCATAATTTCCAATACTAAGCCATCGATCTTGGTATCACGATATTTGATTCGCCGTTTTCCCGGTTCGAGTTTTTCAACTATAGCTTGGGTCAGTTGTTGCATTTTTTGTTTTCGCCTAGTTGCTTTTGTTCCAAAATTGTTCCAAAATGATGTCATAAAAGCCCCCAAAGCCTGTGAGATTCGGCTAATGTCAAGCGCAAATTTCCTGATAAATACGTCAATTACGGGTTATCGCGATATATACAAAGCCTATATACACGATATTCTTGACAATTAAACATTGCTTTGGGAGCAATAGGTCGCAGGTTCAAATCCTGTCGTCCCGAGGTTTTTAAGACTATACAGCATAAATTGTTCCAAAATGTTCCAAACTAATTTGTTTAAAAGTGTGCGGATTAATTCCCGTTATATTTTGCTTGATTTTCCGTTTGTGAATATCAACATTTGATATGCGTATTGGGAAAGACAGAATTACTAGCCATCCAATAACAACATGGTGGCATCTAGCCCTAATAAAACCTACCAAAAGACCTATTGTGAGACTATAATTGTGGAACGTTTAATTTACCTGTCGAAGCTTTTTACTGAGGTCAATCATTGCTTGCTGATTGGCTTGTAGAAATCCTCTTCCGGGTCGATCAAGATCAACAATAAGAACTATAACTGTCGAAAACATTGTGGCAAGCATAATGCTGGTAATCCAACCGCGGCGGCCAACTATTCCACAATTGTATCCCGTGCCCACCATTGATATAGCAGCAATAAGAAAAAGAGCAAACCATATACTTTGCGGAACACGAGCGCGTAGTCTTGCTGCAATTCGCTTTGCATGAATATCTATCATGTGGTTCAATGAATCAATATATAATGCACCAACTTGAGAATATGGATGTTTTTGTCCTATTACGGCTGCTTGCTGCCAAAGTTGATCTTGTATTATCTCGGCTTTGGATTGTGGTGTGTCAGTGTTTTGCATAACATCTTTTATTCGTGTATCAACATATTCCCGCAGAAGATTTTTAGCATTACTTTTGATAGGTTCTTCAATAATGTCGGTGCGTAAATAAGCAGTACCAATTGCATTAGATTCTTCAGTTACTAACACGCGCCTATCGTCAAAGCGGGCTGCTGCAAAGCCAAACGTAAACGTTACCATAAAAGCCAGTAAGCTAAGCATCGAACTTACCATAGGGCCAACCGCCGCTTCTTGTTCTTTTGCAACGTTCTGACTTCCTAACCGAAAGCCGCCTTCTACACAAAGCAGACATAAAGAGGCTGTAATTACGAAGAAGCCAAAAAGAGGGGTGTGATCCAATATTTGCATAAATATCTCAATATCCATTTTTAGGTTACATCATCAAATAATATCTGCTTGACAGATTGCTACTAATGGCAATGGATTTATTTTAAAAAGTCAGATTGCAAATTACAATTCTTCTCCAGGAAACCAAGGGCCTTTATCATATACACAAGTATATTGGCTGTCCTATATGTAGAAAATCAACTGTACGGCTGCCAAAAAATGATACATTAGCAAAAGAGCAAATATCGACAGACCCTGCTTAAGTATATAAGTCAAGCTTGATGATTTCTATTATAGGCTGAAATCAATACTGAGTACCCATCAATTTTTTTATGCGTTTGAGAATCATCAATTTTTTAACGGACTTGAGAAGGATATGCTTACGGTCATTATTTGTCATGGTTTGTTTACTTGCAATCTTAAGCAATAGAATCCAGGCATATGCCGATATTCTCTCCCCGGCCGCCCGTATTCAACGATCTGGACTGGACGAAATAGAGCATATTACAAACAGTGCCTTGGAAAAAGAATTGTTATTGTTAGATCTCGATACTAGATTCAGAATAGAAAATACCAGACAAAGTAAATGGAAACCGTGGCGAATTTTTACTTATAAATTAGCTGCCTCTGGTGTTACAGAAGCTGGCATCACAACTGTTGCCATTTCGCGGTGGAGATATTATACCGATCCTAAACAGGCACCTCGTAATTTATTGAAAGCTGGACCAATAATGAATCTTACTGGAGCTAGTATTGTCATTGGTGGCACCCTGATAGAAAGTATTTTGAGTAGGTTGAGGGATCATCAGCTTGCCCTAGAAGGACTAGATGCAAAAGCTACATTAAATCACTTTATAAAAATCAAATTGCAATTAGATAATTTGTTGACGGAGCGAGAACAAATGATCCTAGTAAGCCAGAAATTATCTCCTGTTCAACAAGAAATTCTCAAAGCAGACGGGATTGTTTTAAAGGATATTAGAGATCTGGAATTAGCGCGCTTTACTAATTATTATGCGCGCGCCAGTCAAGCAAAAGTCACAAGAGACGTAGGCGCATTACTATCACTAGCTGGCGCAGGGACAGGAGGATTTCTAGGTTCACTAAACTCCTTATTGGCAGTAAGTAATCATCAGCCAAGAAGAGGTGGAACGGCTGGCATTGGATTTATCATTTCTGGTTCAATAGTCGCGCTTACTCCACTACTAATTAGGGCAACAAGTCAAATTGCTGAAAATAGGGCAGCCCGGCAAGCACAAAAGACTCTTGGAGAACAAACACAATCGCTTGATAAACTTGAGACTGATCAGCAGCACCTTCTTGATTTATTGGCACAAGCGGATAATTCTGAGCTTGCCTTTCTAAACGGCTTATCTGCGCGTACAGCAGCCTATCAATTGCATAAAGAAATATTTGAAAATCAAAACATAGTTGCCGCTAAGAAAGCAGACCAAAGTAAGCGAACTTTTCGAGAGCAGCTAGCATTTAGCAGCATAGTAGGTGGCACCAATTTGGCGCGAGGCATTCAAGTAGCAATAGCCGGATTCGGGTATCCCAACAACGCTAAAACCGGATTCTTACTTACGGCTACAGCCTCAACCACTTATATGGTGGGAGCGGGCGCATGGATAATCAATACCCTACAAGAACGTACCAGAGCAGAGATATTGGCACAAAAAATAAAAGCAGCAACATCATCAACCCAGGCTCAGTTACAAGATCGGCTTGAAAGACTTGAAGAAATGGAGGAAATTGTCAGTTTGTATTAATGATAATTGGCAAGTATTTAAGAGTGATCGTAAAAATAGATTTTTGCGGTTAATACAAACCTTTTATTGTTTGTATCTAATAGTAATTAATTGCATTCCAATCCAAGCCCAAAGCCAAAATACCTATTCATCAGAAGTACAACCAATATTGTTATCTCAGATACATCCTCAATCTCAAGTAACTCAATCCCCATCTATAGTGACGCCTATGTCGTCATCTCAATTTCAAGACCCGAATCAGGTTGAAACTTTGGCTCAGCCTCAGCCCCAATCTCAATCTCAAAATACATCTATACCATCAATTGCTACAGATAGACCAACTGTAACCCCATCGCCAATGGTGGTGCCAATAAATTATATTCAGGCAGAAAATGGCTTAGCCTGGCGAAAACAATCTAGTGGATCTCAATTCAATGTCCCTCAAACTCTTGTCAGGTTAGGTATTTTGCCACGAACAGAATTGAGGTTAACAGTTCCAAATTACTTTTTGAACTATGGCGCAATATCGGGCACAGCAGATATGTCTGCGGGATTAAAAGTGCAATTAGGACCGCTCTTTAATCGTTTTCAATTAGCAATAATACCTGGTTTTACAATACCTACCGGTAGTAGAAGTATGACGTCTAATGCGGTAGACCCTTTCGGGCAGATTGTGGCATCTTATAAATTATCAAATAATTGGACATTTACTAGCGCTCAATCCATTTTCCAGCAAACTATAGAAGAAGAAGTACAAGCAGAAGACATCCTTGTGCACCGTAAACAGCTAATTTATCAACCTACCGCGCTGCTCTCTCGGAAATTGGGATTGAAGGCTGATACATTTATTGAATATGCGGGTAATTTTACAAGGCGCCAATTATCTGATCAAATTATAGATATAGGCGCTATCTATAGATTGAGCAGTAATCAACAATTAGACCTTCGTTTTGGAGCCGGATTAACAAAAGTAAGTCCGATTGCTTTCGTTGAATTTGGATACTCCTTACGACTTGGTAAACTTTTGCGGTGAAGTGAAAATAGAGTTTTATCGATTTTAGATCTTGATTGCTATGAATGAACCTCTATCTGTAATTGTATAAGCAAGATCTGTATAAATATTATCTAGAACATCATATTGTTCATAAATAAGCTGAAATCCAGCTGATCTGACAGACTCTAACAGAGCAGTCTTGAGAGGCCAGAACGATTTATCATTTTTCCATGATGACCAGCTGGCCTCTTCCATTTGTGCAAGAGGTATTTCGGCATCAAACTCACGCAACCATCGACCCGGTAGTCCTTCATTTTCTGTCAAATCTGATAGCGGAAACTTGGGATTTGGAATTTCTTGGGCAAAATGAGTATTGAGAATTAAAAGCGACTTTGTCACTTGGCTTAGTGTTTTTAAAAAAGCTAATGGTTTATCTAAATGATAGAGGAGTCCGCAACAGAGCACAGCATCGAATAGCCCATAGGCTTCTATATTTCGAGCGTCATCTTGAATAAATTGCAAGTTAGGCAGAGCAAATTTGTCAGCAACATATAAACATTTCTCATAATTACTCTTGCGAACTTCAAGTCCTAATACATTAAAGCCTTGCCGTGCAAACTCTATACTGTGTCCGCCCTCCAAGCACCCCAAATCAGCTATACGTATGTGATTTTTATTTCTGTGGCGAAAAAGCAGTGAAAGTGTTCGGAGGAATGCTTGGCATTGAGAAGAATTTGCAAGCAGGTGATTGTTTGTCGGTATAGTTTTGCTACCATCCGGCAAAAGTATATTATGTGCGGTGAATTCAGGTAAGGTGATTTTCAAAGCATGTTCTCCCATAACTTATTTGGATCAAGAATTCTTTAATACCATCAGCTTAAGCAAAACACATTTTATAATGGACTAGTTTTCAAACCGATAATATGTCAACATAACCTAATCTCGCATATACAGAATGAAATATTTTTATAGCATTAATGCTTTTATCCATAGGTTGAACTGTAATTATGAATCAAATCAATAAAGCTGGATTTATTCTTGCCACAGATACTCGCATATGGTTTCTGCAATTATTAAGGGCTTTGGCAATACTATTGGTTGTTTTTAGTCATACAGGGCTTAATTTCTGGTGTGCTAACAATCTTTATAGTACGGGGTTGCACGTTAATCCATTAAAAGACTTCATCCCCCCTTTCTATATAAGCCAATTATGTCAATTAGAGAATTCTTTGCATTGTGATATTGGCATTATAGGCGCTGCTATATTTTTTATTGTTAGTGGATTTGTAATTCCTATATCGATAAAAAAATATGGTTCGTTTTTTTTCTTGATTGCTAGATACTTTAGAATATTTCCGACTTATGCAATTGCGCTTGCTTTAATTGCTTTGATTTCTGCTATTTATTGCTGGGTTACGCATGCACAATTTCCCTACTCAGCACACGAATTTGTCTGGAGTTTTTCGCTAATCAACATGAACTTACCGCATGGGTTTATTGATCCTGTTATTTGGACATTACAGATAGAAGTCGAGTTTTATCTTCTGGCCGCAGTGATTGCCACGGTATCTTCGCTAGAGAAATTCTCGGCAATTCTTGTTACTGCTATTTTATTATGGATAGCAAGTGATATGGTAATTAACCCACATAATTTCTTATCCCCATTAATAGGTCTCTTAATAGGATCTAGCAGCAGTCTTATTTTTATATTAATTGGGACTGCTTTTTATAACTATTATGAACGAATTTGGTCACTAAAACAGTTTATTATTGGAGCAACTGTACTTTATCTACTTTTTATAGCTGCTGTGCAATCTATTGGACCCAAAGCGGTTGTTGAAATTTCATACAGCGTTGGTTTATTGATATTTCTTTTAGTCTTTAGTTTTCGAGAGGCTTTTGTAAAAAATTGGTATATGAATTGGATAGGGGAGATCAGTTATCCTTTGTATCTTATCCATAATATTTTTGGAGGTATACTAATTACATTGCTTTTCGCGATTATGCCCAATATGTATTTATCTGGCATAATCGCTATGTGTCTTATTCTTTTTGTTTCCACCGTAGTACATTATGCAATAGAGCAGCCGGGCACTAATTTTGGTAAATCATTTATAAAATTGCCGAATAGAAAATTAGGCAAACAATACGAAAGTGGCTTAACTGGCAAGACTGAGGCTGTGGCATCTACCGTTTTGTTACCACGCTGAATAATTAGAAAGAGCCGTTCATTTATTTGTATTGATAGTAAATAGGCTTTTCTCTAATTCTAAGATCTGCTGTTTTCTTTCCCCTATTATTTTCATAGGATTACCGTGAACAATTGCAAATGGTGCCACTGAGTTTCGCACAAAGGTCAGTGCACCTATTGCACATCCTATACCTAGTATAATGTTTGGCATAATAATGCTTCCCGCTCCCACAATAACATGTTTGTCTAAAACCACTCTACCTGAATGAATACCCCGCAATTCTTGGGGGATAGTTGGGTTGGTTAAAAATTCGCCCGAGTAATCATCGCTGGCAGAGTATATGCTTACACGCCCAGAAAGCCCGACAAAATCATCAATTTTTATTCCTGCTCCTCCAAACAAATACGATCCGGCACCTATATGTACATGATTACCTATAATGACGCCTGGTTCACCGGCAGTAATCATTACAAATGCATCTATACGCACGTCGTTGCCAAAAGAGATATTAGCAGCACCAATTATAATAGCGCTCCTATCTATCAAGAGATTTTTTCCTACACTCTTGAAACCAAATTGATCAATTTCTCCTGTACTAAAATATCTTTGATTCACAGCAGTCTTTTTAATTCAGCTTGGTATGGAACGTCATTCATAAGTTGCAATTTAATGACTGTCTTTTCAAAATAGCCAGTCATTAAACGGATAGGAGAAGTCATCCACCAAGAACGAGAAGCCCGAATTGCGTCAATGGCCTTCTGTAACTGAAAGGCATGATTAAGTAAAACCGGCGCAGGCAAATCTTGAAATTCTAGTGGTTCAGACAAGTAATTACTTGATTGGCGTCGAGTAATTGCTGCTTTTGCCAGACGGAGTGGCTTTGTTAATGTCCAAGAGTATGAGCTAACCAGTCGCGTAAATTCTTTACGCAGATTATTTAGATGATTTCTAATTTCTTCATCGTCCGAATTTTTGGCATAACTTTGATGAACATATTCTGTTCTTTGCTGGCCTCTAAACAAAATTTCCTGCTCTTCTTGTGAACAAACTTCTAGTAACAAGCTTTTTTCTATATCGTTAAAAGGACCGAGTGATTGTCTATTCAGCCATGGTGAAGAAAGCCCCATAATAATGTGATAAGCATCATGCGGTAATCCATAAACTTCTAATGCTTGATCAGGATTTTCTGCACTTTCTAAAAACGCGTGAAGAATTTTTAGTCCAATACTCCGAAACATCAATTCATTAAAGTCCCCTTTTGTTATCAAATATAAAACCTTTTCCAGCGGTAAGCAGAAGTTACCGTCACCTGGTGATTTTCTGGTACCAAATGTACTGGCAAAATTTTCTATATTTAGACGATTAAAGCAGTCAGCCAAAATCATTGCCCTTTCATTGAGTGTGCGTGCTGAATTTGCTGGAGTGGGAATGCTCGTATTTTTTTCTTGTAGCCGAAATCGTATTGTTTTTTCCTGCATAACGAATATCTCGTATCTTTCAACAACACGCAACCACATATCAAAATCAGGAAGTTGTCTATAGTGATTATTATAGACACCACATTTATCATATACTTCACGTCTGATAAGTACAGATGGATGACAAAGACAATTACCATTTTCAATCAACCAGCGAAGCCATGCTAATCTAGAACGGTTGCCTTGTTGAAAAATATTACTAAATGGAATTTCTGAGCTTTCTTTCTCTTTCCCATTTGCATCAATCCATTGGACATTAGAAAAAATGGCTCCCAAATGTTGATCCGCATTCATAATTTTCAGCTGATCAGTAAGTTTCGTCTTCAGCCATTCATCATCAGAATTGCAGATGGCGACAAAAGGAGCCCTAGCTTCAAAAATGCCTGTGTTTGTAGCTATGCCAGCACCACAATTTTTCTCAAATAATATGGAACGAACTCGTTTGTCTTTGATACTTTTAATATATGCCGCTGAGCAATCTGTTGAACCATCATCAACAATGATCACTTCTATGTCTTGCACGGTCTGAGACAAAATACTTTGTACAGTCTTGGGTAAAAAGCTCCCATGATTAAATGAAGGTATAACTACGCTAATTATTGGCGTTGGCATTAAAATCACGCTGGCATCATTCTGTTATTTAAAAAATCTTGAAAGAAAGAGGAATATCTGTCTGGCAATAGGGCAAATACTTTCTCCACCGATTCCATAGCAACTTCATTTTGCCTGGCAGGCGCTAATCCGTTCCATAGTCCATTTTCATGAACTCTATAGACAACTGCAGCGCCGGGCACAAATCCAAATCCACCAGATTCAGCCACCAGCATGTTTGTAGCCCAGTCAGCCACATTACTTCCTTTTAAATTCGCCAGTGCTTTTGAAAAAGCTGACGTTCTATAACAGCACGTTGAGAATGTCGCGGAAGGATTCCCATAGAGAATGTCAAGCAAGTTCAATATTCTGTATTTTCCATTTGCCCAATGCGGTCTTTTGGGAAAGACACCAGATGTTTCGTCTAACAAATAAAACTCTGAAAAACAGCCATTTACCTGCTTATTCTCTTGCAAAAATTGTAGTTGCTTTCTCAATTTGTCTGGAGCAATCCAGAGATCATCTCCTTCAATAATGGCAAGGTACTCTGTATCACAGCGTTTTACCAATTCCTCATAATTTTTCAGTAGACCAAGATTTGATAAATTGCGAAAAGTATAAATATTTGGATAACGATCCGAATACTCGGAAGCTATTTTAAATGTTTGATCAGAAGATGCGTCATCACTAACAAAGACTTTAACGGAATCAAAAATATCTTGTTGAACTATGCCTTGTAGCGCATCAGCTATAAAATTTTCGTGGTTATATGTAGGTACAATGACCGAAATTGATTGGTTCGCCATACTTTTTATTATTTTGCTTGCGCTATTATTTCTTGGCAAATAATCCAAAGAAACATCCTACCATTTATATAGCGATAAAATATAAACTTTTCAGATGATAGATATTTTGCTTGCGCAAATGGCATATATTTAAGCCGTGTCAATCTTGGTCCGAATGTATTAAAACAGTACCAATATTATTTTTATGTCAGTAAAAGTGAATTACGTTGTCGGTAAACCAAATGTCTTAGACCGCAATGCTTTCATTGAGTGCGTTAAAGAGATTTTGGATTCAGGTATACACACCAATGATGGTCCTTTCGTCAGAGCGCTTGAATCTTTTATCAGCCGCATGATTACTACTAAATATTGTCTAGCCGTTTCAAATGCCACCATTGGACTAGAACTAGTATTGCAAGCTCTGTCGTTGAGTGGAGAAGTTATTGTGCCTTCTTTTACTTTTACTGCCACCGTACATGCCATAGTACGCTCTGGGCTTAAACCTGTTTTCTGTGAGGTGGATGCTCGCGGACAAATTGATTGTAATCACCTGGAAAGTCTCATTACTAAAAACACATGTTGTTTATTGCCGGTCAATCTATATGGTTACACTTGTAATTTAGACCGTCTTGCTCGTATAGCTAACCAAAATAACCTCCCACTTATTTATGATTCGGCTCATGCGCTGGGTGTTAGATATAAAAATCAATACATTGGCAGCTTTGGAAGCGCAGAAGTTTTTTCGCTACATAGTACAAAGTTTATTTCTGGATTTGAAGGTGGGCTGATAGTTACAAACTCGGACATGATTGCGGAAGCGGTTAAACTCTTAAGAAACTTTGGCTTTGTCGATTATGACAAAATTGATTGCTTGGGAACCAATGGCAAGCTTTCTGAAATACATGCAGCAATGGCTCTTACTAATTTAAAACGAATGGATGAGCTAATTGAGCATAATAATACTATTTATCAAACTTACAAAGCTGCAATAGCATCCCCTCTTTCTTTACTTGGACCTTTACCCGAAGAATATTCCAACTATCAATATGTGGTTGTTTTGTGCCCTGAAAAAAATAGAGAATACATTTTAAGCAAGCTTTGGCACGAGGGTGTACTTGCCAGGAGATATTTTTATCCCGGCGTGCATAAAATGAAACCTTATGAAAGGCTTCATAGCAGCTTGCCAGCCACTGAGCAATTGGCAAATTCAGTGATTTGTTTGCCGACAGGATTATCAGTAACCATATCAGACGCCCAGAAAATATCAAAGATTTTAAATAACGCCGCTAATTCATTTGGTCTGGCGCCGGTAGGTGCTTGAGTTGTAAACAATGGCAGATAATTCGGAGCGATATTTGACAACGCTAATGCCAATTCATCTTCAGATAACGAACCTATTTGACTTTTTTATGGTGATGACCGGTGCCAGTACTCCTCTGGTGCAGTCACAGCTTGGGCATAAATCCTTGGTGGCAGCGGCAATATACCAAAGGGCTAATAGCACACCTGTTAAAGCAGCTGCTGATGAAGCCATAAAAGTCATGCAACATTATGCTGAAAAGCAAACCATAAAGAAACTAACCAAGAAGATATCGACTTCATCTAAAAATAAGCACCGTATATAATGCCAATGGAATTTATTTTTTTCGATGCCAAAGATTGAGAAGTGTTTCTCCTAAAGTCGGCTTATCTTCATAGCCATGGATAAAAGCCTGTTCCGTCGTATCAAGTAAAGTCGACAGGTCGGCACGGCTAAATTCCGAATATGATTCAATCTTAAAATCACGAATTAAAAGGCGTATTATAGATTCAATACTGACACGTCCACACGGAAAATGTTGTCGCTCCAGTTTTAATTTGTAAAGACTGACATTTTGTTGTTCATCCAGTTCTGCATGGATTTGAAAGTGAGAAGGAGGAGGCGCGTCTAATGTATTTTTGTCCTCATTGCCCGCAGCGGCTGGACGACTAAATTCATACCTAAAAATTTCCTGCCAATTATCAGGGTCAGCACTCAACTGATATTGAATTTTCGATGACATTACACTAGGTCGGCCATGTCGATCTAAATCAATTACATAATTAACTAGCAAGAAGTGTCCACCGTTCAAACTCAGTGGTCTTGTACGTCCCAAAGCTGCAATTTTCCATTGGTCGGAGCTAAGTTTTGAACATTCAAGTCTGTTGTCATGGTTATTACTGACCACACAGGAAAGTATTATATTTAACAGCTTGGAGAATGCCCGTGGTGACCTAAGTCCACCGTGCTTAATTTCAGCTATTAAGCTTCTCGCTTGCTCAAGAGGCTGCACTTAGTTTATGCCGTCTAGACTGAAAAATAGCATTATCTGGATGAATAGCGCTTAACGATGAACACATTATCTCAGTGACAACCCGCTTTTCCTCTGGAAGCTCTTGGGCATCAAGTTTTCGGATGAACTCATCTAAACCACACTTAAAGTAAGTCCTGGAATCTGCTTCCAGTCTTGCGATGATTTCATCTTGACTCGGTTCACTATAGATAGGTTCAAGCATAGTATTACCCTCTGAACTAATCTCTTATTATAAAACCTATTATGCAGCCCGGCAATGGGGTTCATACCGATTTCAAGAAAATTGAGCCAATGGGTTATGAAATTTGCCTTTAACAACAATGAATTGTTTACTTTAACTATACCATACAAATGTAGTATAATCGGTTGCACAGAAAAATACGGTATATGCAACATATGTCTTTGATTGGCCATGCACACAGCGCAGCACTCCCGACAGAACAGAGTATTGAAACATACTTTGACTCGCATACTGCTTTCAAAGGGAAAAGCTATTTTGATATTGGACGGGTTTTATCTTGTCATTATGAAGGTCCTGAAGACACAGAATATGCAGTTGTAAAAGGACAAGTACAGGGGACGCACTCAAGCCCTTATTCGGTCACTATCATTTTTGATCCTGATAACGATGAGATTCTATCTTCTGATTGTTCTTGCCCAGTGGAAGTTGACTGTAAGCATGGCGCTGCCCTTATGTATACACTTATGGTGGCGGAATCATCCGGTCGTTTCACTAATGACAAAAATAGTATCAATAAAGGCGCCGTTAACGTAATCACTGTTAATAAAAACACAATTGTCGAAAGCAAAGCATCTACAAATGTTTTAAAACTAGAATTAAATTTAAGACAAGGCTCAGATATAAGTACTGAAAAATCACTTGACTGGCTTACTTCTATTCGTACCTTGGTAGAACATACAAACGAGAGGAAAGTAAAAGAATGTGTGATTTATGTCTTACAAAAGCTTCCTCAAGGAAGCATTTATCAGATTACAGCCGCTACTCATCAGATTACGGTCTCGCTCATGATAGGCCGGCAGAATCAAAATGGTGAATTTAAAATAGTACGTTCAGGTTCTAATTTTGCTCAGATGTTAAATGGGACCGCTTCTTATATCGGCAAAGAAGACAAAGAAATAGCCAGTCTCTTTATTGAGAAACAAACTGATAATTCAAATGGCTCAAGTGCTTTTCCTAAAGATCACAAATTAGCAGAATTTTTATTGCATAGAATCATTTCCACTGGCCGCTGTTTGTGGGCTAAGGAAAATTCTATTCCTGGAACTAATTCTGCTCCAGATAGCGGAAAAGCATTGTCTTTGTCTCCTGCCAAACCAGGTAAAGTTATATGGAAAGAATATGACGATGGCAGGCAAGAGCTTATTGGCTTAGTACACAAGGCATCTGCCCTGCAAACTTTCTTTTTATCGCGCTGGTATTATATTGACATACATGAACATTCAATTGGTTTGCTTAATTTGGATTTACCAGATCAGTTATTGAAAAATCTGGCGAGCAAAAGAGTTGATCCCGAAGAAGCAACTGCTATTTATATTGAATTATCCAAATCCCGGCGCAAATTAGCTATACCGTTACCAAAAGCCAACATTAGTACAGAGCTTATACATAAGCGACCAAAACCGGTACTAACTCTTTTAACTCAAAAACGAGATCATAGCTCTTGGTTATTCAGCCGTGGTCTTTATGGCCATTTACAGGATATAACAATAGCAATGTTGTCTTTTGAGTATGACGGCATAACCTTTAATGAAAAGACAAATGAACATCGTCAATTAGTAGACAATAAACTGAAAATCATTAGACGTCATAAAACTGCTGAATATGAACTTTTGGCTGAACTTTCAAAAGAATCAGGTTTAATAATGGCACCATTCTCTTCAGCCATGCCTGAGAAGAATGTGGTTCCCTTTATTTATGTAGGATCAAAAGATGAGGAAAGTGGTAACGAATATGATGACGAAGATCCAGTGCAAAGATGGATGAAATTTTCCCATCAAGTCATACCCAAGCTTAAGGAAAAAGGCTGGCAGATAGATTTCGATCCATCGTTTAAGTATATAGTGGTAGACGCTGATGAAGAATGGGAGAGCGATGTCACCAGTGGTGGCTCTTGGTGGTTTTCTCTTAAACTTGGCATAAGTGTTGACGGCAAAAAGATGTCCCTTTTTCCAATACTGTCAGCGGTGCTGGCATCATTACCCGGCAAAGAACGTAATCAGATTGAGAAGTTGAATTATGATGGTTATTTTTATGCTCCCCTTCCAGATGGACGTAAACTGGCTTTGCCTTTTGAACGGGTACGAGTGGTTGTGCAAGTTTTAATCGAATTATTTGACCGCACTTTGATCAATCAAGATGGCTCAATAAATATCTCAGCTCCACAAGCTTGTGCCCTTCTGGATTCTCAGGTTTTAAACAATCTTCGCTGGCTGGGCGCAGAAGCATTAAAAGAAATTGCCAGTAAACTAAAAGCATTTCAGGGCTTAGAAATAATCAAAGAGCCAACTCAATTTAAAGGTGATCTGCGTGATTACCAAAGAGTTGGTTTAGGTTGGTTGCAGTTTCTTGCCCAATATAATCTCGGTGGCATACTTGCAGATGATATGGGTTTAGGCAAAACTGCTCAAACTATTGCTCATATTCTTAAAGAAAAGACCAGTAAGAATCTTGGATCACCAGCTCTTATTATTTGTCCGACAAGCATAGTGCGCAATTGGGAAGCAGAAGCAAGGCGTTTTGCTCCTAAGCTTAAAAGTCTGTGTCTACACGGTGGACAGCGCTTTGCTTATTTCAAAAATATAGAAAAATCAGACATGGTTATAACTACATATCCGCTTTTGCTTAAAGATTACTCTCAATTATCTTCTATAAATTGGCGGGTCATAGTGCTAGATGAAGCTCAGGCTATTAAAAATCCAGATAGCAAAGTAAGTGTATTGAGTTCAACTTTAAAAGCCGATCATAGAATTTGTCTTACCGGAACACCTGTGCAAAACCATCTTGGTGATCTATGGTCTCAGTTTAATTTTTTAATGCCTGGCTTGCTTGGTAATCAAAATACTTTTAAAAAATTATTCCGTACTCCAATTGAAGCACATCAAGATCGTGCACGAAAACAACTTCTTGCGCAACGGTTGCGTCCTTTTATTCTGCGTCGCACAAAAGACGAAGTAGCTAAAGAACTGCCGGCAAAAACTACAATGTTAAGGCACGTGCAATTAGAAGGCGATCAAAGAGATTTATATGAAACGGTACGCCTTGCCATGCATGAAAAAGTCAGAGAAGCCTTAGCTAAAAAAGGCATGGCTAAAAGTCAAATTATTATACTAGATGCTCTTTTAAAACTAAGACAAGTGTGCTGTGATCCACAGCTGGTCAAAATCGTGCAAGCTGGCAAAGTAAAAGGCAGCGCCAAACTTAATTCCTTACAGGAATTATTGAATGAATTGCTGGATGAAAACCGGCGTATTTTACTCTTCTCTCAGTTTACCAGCATGCTTGATATTATAAAAACGGGGCTTGCGGAAACAAAAATTCCGTTTGTTGAATTACGTGGTGATACTAAAGACAGAGTCACCCCCATTCGGCAATTTCAGTCTGGAGATGTACCGCTGTTCCTTATTAGTCTTAAAGCTGGTGGCACAGGCTTGAATTTGACAACAGCCGATACTGTAATACATTATGATCCTTGGTGGAATCCAGCTGTTGAAGACCAAGCAACCGATAGGGCACACCGAATTGGCCAAACCAAGCCTGTTCTTGTTATCAAACTTATATGCCAAGGCACAATTGAAGAACGAATGGTGCAACTTCAAGAACGTAAGCGAATAATAGCTCAAGGGCTATATGACGATAATGATGCTACTAATCTGGCCTTAACTGAAAATGATCTTGAATTTCTATTTAGCCCAATAAGTGAGGTTGTCTGTGATCAAATAGCTTAGCTATTCCATACAATGAATAAAGTTTATACTCAAAAATCAACTATCAATGGCACAGGCGTCTTTGCTCCTAATGACTTACAATCTGGCAAGTTAATCCTCCAAATTGATGATTCTCGAATTGTCTCCAGTGAAAATCCTCTTCATGAAGGAGAACTTTCATATCATTGCGATTATTTGGCTGGCGGTGCAGCAGTTTTGATGCAAGAACCAGAACGATATATCAATCATAGTTACGATCCAAACACCTAGGTCAAAACTATTGACGGTATTCGCCATGTTATCGCATTGCGACAGATAGCTAAAGATCAAGAAAATGCCTGAACAAGTATTTGGGGAGACTACCCTTCCTGTTGTTGCTCTCGATAGCAAAAGACAGTTCAGGCAAACATCCTTCAAGAGCACATTTAACAGGGCTGGAATAGTTTTGGTATGGTCGTGCCAGAAGAAAGTTTATTTAAGAGCCTTTCGAACGCGTGACTGCATCAACATGCTGGATCAGATAGTAGGATTTAATCTATTTATTTGTTGTGAAGAAGAGTTATCTGGACAAAAAAATCCGAGGCTTAGAAACCTAAATTATGCTTGCGAATATCAAAAGTTAACAGGAGCTCTCACGAGCAATGAATATGCTGAATTCGCTAAAAATTTCAGAACCACTTCTTAATTCAAAAGAAGTTGCATTTCTACAGCCTCATTCTAATTTCGTTAATCTCTAAAACATTAAAACCATTCAAGTAATACGGTGGTTTTGGAGTTAGTCATGTTACAGGAAAATTTTAATATTGATTTCGGCAATAACCAGCCGATGGATCGACTTTGTAAAATACAGAACAAAATCGGCGAAAATGTGTATCCCCCAGTCACTAGATTTAGTGCCAACAATCAAGCAAGGCATTTAGAAGCTGAAAGCCGCATCTCGTCATTCATTCAAGGATTTTTTGCTCGAAATAATAAATGGCCTTCGAAACGCGTGATTGAAAAGGGCGCACATTGCGACTGGGGAACAGCAAAGCCTCATCTAGACGCCATTAGGCGAGAAGTTGAACGACAACAAAAAAAGCAACGCTTCTTTAATTTATATAATGTGTTTGCCATAACTAATAAAAATTACAAATCAAATAATGCCGATATGTCATCAAATGACGACGCCCTACCCAGAATGGAAACAGAAGACCATAGATTTTCAAGTAACAAGAATTGGGATATAGGCAAAAATAATGCACCAATCAAAGAGCACGACTTGCCCGTAAGAAGGGCTAAAAGTAATATACTTTCAAGCTCTGTATTTTCAAGTAATGAAAATTGTAAAACAAGTAGTATCGACGATGAGCAAGCAAATCTGACTGGATTGCCTACAAGAAAGGCCAAAGGTCATCCGTTTTCAAGTAATGCTATGCAGCGTTTAGCGGATGCGTATAACATCCTCAAGTGGATGTATCCGCATGACATATACCGTCTTACCTTTACTTTTCCATCTGACACCGATGAAGCTCATTTGGCACTATCGCAAAATTCCAATCAAGCCGTCAAAGGGCTAATTAGGAATATAAGCGAGTTATTGCCAATCAATGAGCGGTATTGGTTATGGTGCTGGGAATTGCAAAATAGACAAGTTCTGCATCTCCATATTGATCTATTTATTCCTTTGTCATCTATACAGATGTTTACAGTCGATCGACTACGCTCCGCATGGATTAAAGAGTTAGACAAGATCGATGAGCTGACTGGAATTGATCTATATGCAATGCAGAATGATCACACGCATAGATTTAATAAAGAGGTCCTTCATTTACATATCAATAAAGCAGAAACTTGCTATCTCCCTAAACCTAAATCCAAATATGCCAGAGAAATTTTCGGTGGATTGAAGTCATCGCCCCAGCAATGGGCAGGAGTAAGCCCATCGCTTTCTGCAATGGTCAGAAAGCAGAGAATAAAAAACATTATTCCTGTAGATACCCTAGATGATGCAAAGCAAATTGTTAAAGATTTGCTGCCATTAATACCAACTAATTGGAAAGAGCTTTCTGATCCCTATAAACAAATAGGTTTTGTCTCCACTATAAAACTGGAGCAACTCTCCTATGTGAGAAAGCTATTAGGGGAAGTTGGGCGTCGATTGTGCAGCCAATATAAATCATCAGCCGCAGATGCCACCTCTTTTGTGATCTTTGAGTTATTTCCGAATAATTTTGTCAAATTGCGTTGGCGGCAAAAATCAAACCCTCTTGCTAGGGAAGCCAATTCAAAGAAGAGAGAAAGAAAGAGATTTGAAAATTAATGGCGCTCATTACGAAAAGAAGCGGGGGGATTAAGTGGTTTTTAATCATCCGTATTTGTCTTGGCGTTAATGTTACTGAATCTCTAAAGATAGGTAAGAACTAGTCTTAAGATTAATACAAATAAATTGCATGTTTCACTTATGAGTATTGATTATGAGAGCCCTGAAACGCCAGAGACGAAACTGGTCAAATACCGAAAAAATAGCTATTCTTTCAGAGGCATTAGATTCTAGTATCTCTAACGTTGCTAGAAAATATGGCATTCTACCGAGTTTATTGTTTGGATGGAGAAAGCAATTCCAGACCAGTGGACCAAATCAACAAAAGCCCATTGTTGATAAAGTAGCCGTCAACGGACCAACCCTTAATCGCGAGTATAGAAAACTAGCAAAGATTCAAGCTGCCCTTTCTACCAAATTAAAACGAGATTTAGCAAATGATGCCATCAGTGCCTACAACGCCGGCAACACGCTGATCAGTTTATACAACGGCATGTCTAAACTGGAATCTCTTCGCAATGTAATGTCCGACGCATTAGAAAACACAGATCGCCCGGAGATAGAAAGCCAAGAAAAATCCCCGGAACTTGAGAGGGCTGCTGAACAATTATTATCGATTTACGCAAAGGAAGTATATGGAAAACATTGATTTAATCGCCGCTCTGAATCAAATAGGGAAAGAACATGGGGATGAGGGCTTGCTGAAGAAGCTAGCAGATGAGGCCGGCTATGCAGCTGTCCCACCAACTATTGATGAATTTCTGGATAACCCTTACTATGCCGGCAATTTTTTGGGTAAAAATTTATATCCACCATGGCGGGAAGAATTACGCTTAATCTTCCCTGATCCATTTAATTGTTTGTATTTGCAGATTTGCACTACTGGATCAATAGGGATTGGTAAGAGTACCGCTTGTCTTGCCGGAATGCTCTACGATCTTTGCCGACTGTTGTATTTAAAAGATCCTCATAAAACTTTTCAACTAATATCAAGCACGCAAATTGTTATTGCTTTTATGAATACCACCCTTAAAACGGCCGATTCTGTACTATTTGGCCAATTCCGAGATTGGATCAAACAATCACCTTTCTTTCAGGAGCAGCTTGCTAAAGTCAAACAAAAGAAAAACAGTAATAGTATTTACTTGCCGCATAACATATATATCTGGTTCACGTGGAACACATGCCTTAGGAAGAGCAGTGGTTTCTGGGATTTTGAGTGAACTAAATTTTCAAGGCGAGCATCAAAAGCTTCAAGCTAAAAATCAATACGACATGATTAGAAGACGTATGGAGTCAAGATTTACGCGAGGAGAGGGCTTGATTACCCCCGGTCGTTTATGGCTGGATAGTTCAAAAAGTGATGAAGCGGGATTTTTAGAGACCCATTTAAAAGAAGCTCAGACCGACCCACTTTCTTTGATAATTAGTAAAGCTATCTGGGAGGTCATGGGTCCAGCAAATAAAGTCAAATATTCGGGTGAAAAATTCTCAGTTTTTATAGGTGATCAAAATCGTGACCCATTTATCTTGAATAGTGAAAGTACTGCATACAATATATCTGCGGATTTGATTTTGGATGTTCCAATCGAATACAAAAAATCATTTGAACAAGACATCTATGGCTCCTTAAGGGATTTGGCTGGCATTTCTACTTGGAGTTCCTATAAGTTCTTTGCTCAACCTCAAAAAATTCGTAATGCGTTGGTTCTTACAAACCCGATTTCTAAGGCCATTATTGAACTTGATTTTAATGATCAAAGCGACAAGCTAATTAATTATGTCGATTTATCAAAACTGGCTCAATCAGCTGGTTACTTCGTACATTTTGATCTGGGTTTAAAGCATGACCGTACCGGCATTGCTTTGTCGCGTTGCATCGGACAAAAGCAAGTAAGCCGCACTAATGAACAACTAGAATCGAAAATCGCTAATGATAATATCTACCAAACAGATTTAATCCTAGCAATTGTTGCTAAGGCAGGTGAAGAAGTTCCTATATCTAAGTTGAAAAATTTTGTAATAGATCTCTGTCATAAAGGGATACACATTGCCTTTGCTACGGCAGACGGCTTTCAATCAGCCAATCTTTTGCAAGATTTAAAACAACTTGGAATTCAGAGCGAAGTGATTTCTGTCGATCGGAAAAGAGATGCTTATGATTTATTTAAAAATGCTGTACTAGAAGATAGATGGCGTGGTCCAGCTCATCACATACTTGAGCGGGAATTTCTTGAACCTCTTGATCTGGGTTCAAAAGGAATTGATCATCCTGTTTGCAACAGCAGGAACAGTAGTTCAAAAGATTTAGCTGATGCTGTCGTTGGATCGGTATGGCAATGTGCCCAAAAAAGCGGTGGGCAAAAGGGAATAACAGCCTTCAACCAATATCATGACTATGCAATGAGGGAAGCAGCCCATCAAAAAGACCCTTTGTTGGAAGAAATATCTAGACTCCAGCGTGAAGCAAAAAAGAAACCAGATTGGTATTTAAGTACCTTAGGATTAGATCGTGCTAGTCAGTTGAGATTCGGGCAAAGCCAGCGAGATAATCGGTTTAAGCGCTAGCTGATCAATGCACAGTGAAACGGTGACAAATTGTCACCAACTGAAACGGCAGCAACAAACTAACCCAATCTAATTATTAGCCTGTGATAAATGCCGATAGAGGGTTGCCTTCGAAATTCTTAACTGATGGCAAACATCTGAAATTGATATGTCTTTATCTTTTAAAAGTTTTTGAGCTGACAATTTCATTTTGTTGTCAAATTTAACTGGCCTGCCACCTTTCCTACCGCGAGCACGCGCAGATTCTAAACCAGCTTTAGTTCTTTCTCTAATTATATCCCGCTCAAATTCTGCCAACGCCCCAAAAATATGAAACACTAATTTTCCACCGGACGTGGTGGTATCAACACTTTCTTGCAAACTTTTCAAACCGATTTTCTTATTAGCTAATTGTCCAACTATTTCAATTAAGTTTTTTAGTGAACGAGCAAGCCTGTCAAGCCGCCAAACTACTAGGGTGTCTCCTTCACGCAAATAATTTATTGCTTTAATAAGTCCTTTGCGATCATTTATAGCGCCGCTTGCTTTATCCTCATATATCCGTTCGCAACCGGATTTAGTCAAAGCATCTTTTTGCAGATCAAGATGTTGATCGTCGGTAGACACTCGTGCATATCCTATAAACATAGTCTCATAATCCATTAAAGTCGTTATATTTGATACTTTGATTATAAGATAAGTTGTGAGACCCGCCAAGTGCCGTAAAGACGACAATGGTGAACCTGAATTTTAGGTCCTCATAAATGCTCGTTTTTGAGACTCAGGATTTCACTCAATTAGATTCACCGCTTCCTGGTACGGTATAAAATATAGGTGGGACGATTGTTGTTTATCGAACGAGTCCTACATAGAAGCTACAAATGTGTTGGTACACCCAATGGACGATAGGTGGCTAGAAGTTGCGGGTGGATATGCACGATGAGCAGTTTGGATACCGGAGTGCTACCGCCGAACAACACTGCTGCGCCGACTGCCAGATATGCTGGTGATAAACCTTGTTTCTTGTTTATTCTTCTTATATTCATGTCGGAAAATAGACCCTTTTAGATGTTTCGGGTAGGGATTTTACCTGCTCAAAACCGGTTCGCGCCTTTATTTTAAAAACAAGTGGATATTTTACAGAGGGATCATACGTCTTTAAACATTCACGAGTTCCTGTCTCAGCCAGCATGAACAACAAAATAAGCAATAAGAGTATTATAGCCGTTTAAATGCGGACAGTGCTTGTAGACGAGCTATCTCATGAACTACCATCGGGTAAGGATAATTGCTACCAAGTTTGACTCCGGCCGCTGTTAATTCTTCAACTGGAGCAAGCCAGGGCTGATGAATCCATTGAGGAGATAGCTTTTTAAGTTCTGGTATCCAACGCTGCACATAAGTACCATCTGGATCAAATTTTTCTCCTTGCAGTGATGGATTGAAGATACGAAAATATGGGGCCGCATCAGCGCCACATCCTGCTGTCCATTGCCATCCCAAAGTATTGTTAGCTAGATCGGCATCAACTAATGTGTCCCAAAACCATCTAGCACCTTCTTGCCAGGGAATGAGAAGATCTTTGACTAAAAAAGAAGCGACAATCATCCTGACACGATTGTGCATCCAACCGGTATGCCACAATTCTCTCATACCCGCATCAACGATAGGATAACCAGTTTGACCGTGCTGCCATGCCTTTAAATATTTTTTGTTACTAGACCAGGGAAATTTATTGAACTGCTGCCGGAATGGCTTATCCGTGGTCTGTGGAAAATAATATAAAAGATAGTGAGCAAACTCACGCCATGCAAGTTCGCGCAAATAAGATTCACTGGCAAAAGATGTTTTTGGTTCTAACAAAGAGCATTCTTTAACAGCATGCCAAATTATTCTGGGACTTATTTCACCAAAATGCAGATATGGAGATAATCGTGAAACAACAGATAAATCTGGGCGGTCTCTGCCCTGGCTATAATTTGACAATCCACTTTTCAGGAATTTGCGCAATGCTGCTTGTGCTCCCTTTTCGCCAGGCTGCCACGATTCTCTAATTCCTGTTGTCCAGTTAACATTGGGCAGCAATTGCAGGTCTTGTATTTTCAAGCTCTTAAGTGCCGATCCTTTTGTTATTAATGGCAAGTGGCTAAGGGAGCGCGGTTTGGGCAGTGGTGGCTCAGGTTCAGGCAGAGCACAAAGTGTTTTCCAGAAAGGAGTAAAAACTTTGAACGGTGTGTTGCTTTTATTCAAGATTTGCTCTGGCTGAAGGAGCAGATTGGCATTATATGAATGAATTTCTACATTGGCTTGAGTAAATATATCAAATACTCGTTGCTCTTGCTCGCGAGCCCAAGGCTCATAACAGCGATTATAGAAAATTGCTTTGGCGAATACTTCTTGAGCAATTCTAAGAAGAGTCTTTGGCACAGAACCTTGTTGAATTATCAGTTGCATATGCATTTGGGTTAGAGATTCCGATAATGCTGCTAGCGAGTGATGGAGCCACCAGCGACTGGCAGCTCCAGGCGACCAATTACCTTCTTCTTGTGGTGCATAAATAAAAACAGGCACAATGTAAGAATAAGAGGACATTGCATTAAGTAAAGCCGGGTTATCAGCTAATCTCAAATCATTGCGAAACCAGACTAGAGCGGATGCTTTGTTCATACATATTAATTCGGTTGAAATGGGAAGAATAGTCTTTATGGATGTGGGACAATCATTGTAATCTGCTTTTGCATTTTATCTATGGCAATCTGGAGACAAATTTTTGGAAAGTTTGAAGGATAAGCCTATTTTAGTTACTGGTGCCACTGGTTATGTGGGAGCAAGGCTTGTGCCCAGACTGCTGCAAGCGGGTTATAAAGTGAGAGCAATGGCACGATCGGCTACAAAACTACGTGGGCGTCCGTGGGCTAATCATGAAAATCTAGAAATAATTGCTGCTGATATTTTCGATCAAAATGAACTGTTGCAAGCCATATCAGGATGCAGTGCCGCTTACTATTTAATTCATTCCATGAATCCCCAAAATAAAGATTTTGTCGAAGCAGATAGACGTGCCGCCGATAATTTTCGTCATGCTGCGGAAATAGGTGGTTTACAGCGAATAATATATTTGGGTGGACTGGGTGAAAATCAATCAGATTTGAGTAAACATTTGCGTTCAAGGGCTGAGGTTGCTCAGATTTTGTGCTCTGGCACCGTGCCAGTGACCGTTCTAAGGGCCGCAATGATTATTGGCTCTGGCAGCGTCTCTTTTGAGATATTACGTTACCTTGTTGATCACTTACCAATTATGATTACTCCCAAATGGGTACGCACCCCATCACAGCCGATTGCCATTCGCAATGTATTAGAATATTTAATTGCTTGTTTGGATAACGAACAAACAATAGGACGTGTTTTTGATATTGGCGGTTCCGAAGTCTTAAGTTATCAAGCTTTGATGGATATATATGCTGAAGAAGCGGGACTCGGCCGCCGTATGGTCATTCCTGTACCATTTTTTACGCCACGCCTCAGTTCATTATGGATTCATCTGGTGACACCAATACCTGCTTATATCGCTCGGCCATTAGCCGCTGGTCTACGCAATCCGGCTGTTTGTAAGGAAAATAGTATTCGATCAATCGTTCCCTTAAAATTATTAGACTGCCGCTCTGCTATAAAACTAGCTGTTGAACGTATTAATTTGCAGGCAGTAGAAAGTCATTGGACTGATGCGGGAGCAATGCCACCTGATGAATGGTGCACAGCTGGTGATCCAACCTGGGCTGGTGGTACTGCTTACGAAGACCGGAGGAAAATTATTGTTGATGCGACACCAGAGGATCTCTGGCAAGTTTTAGTACGCCTAGGTGGAACAGGAGGTTGGTACTACGGTACATGGCTATGGAGGTTGAGGGGACTTCTGGATCGGCTTATAGGTGGAGTAGGACTGAGTAGAGGCAGGCAGAGGGCTGGTGAAATACTACCAGGAGATGTGCTTGATTTCTGGCGGGTTTATGCAGTTCAACCTAATCAGAGATTAGCATTGGTTGCTGAAATGAAATTACCTGGCCAAGCTACGCTTGAATTTCGTATTCATCCAGCCGGAAATAATAGAACTGAGCTTGAACAAATTGCCCGGTTTCGTCCCATCGGTCTGAGTGGCATTGCTTACTGGAAAGCGGTCACCCCATTCCATGCCATGATATTTAATGGCATGCTCAAAGGTATAGCGCACGCCAGTACTCAACAAACTATATCCGAATCCAATAAAATATAGCAGATCTTTCCCCTACTAGATCCCACTAGGCTTTTTGAAAGATTTCGAGTAGGTTTCTTACCTGCTCAAAGCCATTGCACCTCGTTAAAAGGCTCCCAGGGTGCGCTAATGCGTTAGTTTTTTAGTCTTTTTGCGGCAACCTCTTCAACTGTAAGCCATCTTTTAATTAGCGACTCATTAATGTATTCATTTTTTGTTGCTTCTGGAACATTGTCAAAAGCAGTTGTAAGCGTGAATCCAGGAGCAACCGCATTTACTAAGATATGTGGTGCCAATTCTTTTGCCAATGTCTTTGTGAAATTTATAAGAGCCGCCTTTGCCGCCGAATAAGCCATTATGCCAGTGCGTCCGGTATGTTCTATCCCGCGAATAGATGCAGTATTAACAATTCTGCCGAACTTTTTAGCTTGCATAATTTTCGCGGCTTCAATGGAGCACAAAACACTACCAAAGAGATTGTCATTAAAAGTGTTGAGCCGATGCTGTTTCGTCGATTCTAAGAAAGGTATTTGAGTCGCTGATCCCGCGTTATTTACGAGTATGTCAATTGTTTGAAACTTGTCTATAACTCTCTCAAAGAGATTATGAACTTGTTTTGGATCGGATACATCAGCCTGAACAAATATGGCATTACCACCGTTTGCCATGATTTCTTCTACGACATGCTCGCCGCCATTTACGTTATTTTTTGCATTGACAATAACGTTTGCACCTTGGTTGGCAAATTTTAAGGCAATTGCTTTACCAATATTATTTGCAGAACCAGTTACGAGAACTATTTTAGATTCAAACTTCACTCGCCACACCATCTAATTTCTTTGTCTTGTACTTAGTTATAAGTAAGGGCTATTATATATATAAAAACTAGATTCTTGACTACTAATAAAACTTGATAGATAATTTTTCAACAACGTTGAGTTGATAAATTGATTCATTGAGATAATCTCCATTAAATAATGGTTGGGGAGAATGATTTTTTCATGCAAATAAAATTACATATTTTGCAGCATTCATCTTTTTTAGGTCCAGGCACAATAGAAAATGTTCCAGAAAATGGACAAGTTGAGCGAGTAGCAGAAAAATTAATTGCTAATGGCTGCAAACTTATTTTTGCAACTTCTTATGGATATTTAGAACCAATATTACGTGTTGCTCAAAGGCATCCAGATGTTGTATTTATGCAAGTAGGACGTTTCAGCGGAACTAAAAATGTGGGTGCATTTTTTGATCGACCACTTGAGCCAATGTATATAGCGGGTGTAGTAGCTGGACATATGACGAAAACAAATGAGCTTGGCTTTATAGCTGCCCATCCTGTTCCTGAAGTGTTGCAAACAATAAATGCCTTTGCACTTGGTGCACGTTCTGTAAATCCAAAAACTTCTGTTAAAGTAATTTGGTCAAATACTTGGGCAGATCCTATAGTGGAAAGTGAAGCCGCAAGAGGGTTAATCGAGACAGGAGCGGATGTGCTAAATTTTGTTCAGAGTAATCCGCTGACCATAGTCAAACTTGCAGAAAATAAGCATACATTTGTTATTTTTATGTTCGGCGATGCCCATGAATTTGCACCGAAATATTGGCTTGTAGGCGGTGCAATGGATTGGGGTTCTTTCTATACCAAAATTGCCAAAAGCGTGATTAATCATACCTGGCATAGTGAGCAATTTAATTGTGATATGAGTAGTGGCGTCACCACACTCACACCTTTTGGACCCCAAGTACCAATGACTGTTCGTAAAGAAGCAACAGACTTAAGTAATAAAATCGCATCCAAAAAGTTTGTTGTATTCAAAGGTCCTATTGTAGATCGTGATGGCAAAGTAAGGCTAACAGCTGGACACAACCCTGATTTTGATTGGCTGGCCAAAATGAATTTTTTTGTGCCAGGCGTGGAGGGCAATTTACCTAAATGATTTTGCTTAGACTAATTCTAGCCTTCGTCTTGTTATTTGCCTGCGACAATGCGACTTTTGCAACTAATGAATCTACTAAACAAGTGGTTCCAATCAAAGTCGGTTTTGTATTATGCGGATACATTAGTGATTATGGCTGGAATAAAGCACATAACGAAGGAAGACTATATTTAGAAGAAAGCATGAAAGGAAAAGTGCAAACGATTTGTGCTGAAAACGTATCGGAGAATGCCGATGCAGTGAGAGTGATGGAAAAAATGATTGCCCAAGGCACCAAAGTAATATTTGGAACTGCTTATGGTTTCTACGAACCGATATTGCAAGTGGCAGCGCATCATCCTGATGTTATTTTTCTGCAAATTGGCAGATATAATGAACAGCAAAGACCAAATGTAGGAATATATTTTCCTTATTTCTTTGAGCCTTTATATCCTGCTGGTATTGTTGCAGGGAAACAAACTAAGAGCAACAGTATTGGCTACATAGTTGGTCATGCTGTGCCTGGTGTGCTTGTTGGCGTCAATGCTTTTACGCTTGGAGCTAAATCCGTAAACCCCCAAGTCACCGTACATCTTGTATGTACGAACAGCTGGAATAATCCGTCCACCGAAGCTGAAGCAACAAAAGCCCTTGCAGAAAATGGCTCAGATATTGTCGTGTCTAATTTAGACAGTTCTTTGACTGTCTCAAGGTGTGCTGAAAAGGCAAAAATCTATAGTGTAGGCCTCCATGAAGATCTCAATAAACAAGTTCCGCAAGCATGGCTTACAGGTTTGTCGTGGAATTTTGGACCCTTGTATAAAAGAATTTTACTGGAAGTGATCAGTGGTAACTGGAAACCAGGAACGGAATATTACAAAGCTAAGGATGGGTATGTAACATTGACTAGTTTTGGAAATATGGTATCGGATAAGACAAAATCGCAAGCTAACTTGATTTTTCAAAAAATCGAAGATGGAAAGCTTGATATTTTCACAGGGCCAATTAAAGACAATCGGGGAAACCTCAAAATACCAC
>Ga0206843_10065_pt1 | contig 38238 bp, 35 predicted proteins | sample Alteio_BWOrgCont_21_FD_152869 | JGI IMG/M metagenome (GOLD analysis project Ga0206843, IMG submission 152869) | Enriched cells from forest soil in Barre Woods Harvard Forest LTER site, Petersham, Massachusetts, United States -... | ecosystem: Environmental > Terrestrial > Soil > Temperate forest >...
AACGCACAACCTAAGCCGCCGCCAACATTGAACTGAGAGACTTCCAGATGAAATTCACTGGCAAACTGTTTAACAATCCCGGCAAAAATTTTGACCAGCTTTAAGTATGGTGAGACGTCTTGGCAGAAACTTCCGATATGCGCATGCGGTCCCAAAAACTTAAATACATCTTTATTGTCAACAATAAATTTGGCGGCCTCAGGCAAACAACCAAGCGAAAAGCCAAATTTGCTGCCGATATGGCCAGTCTTTATATGTTTGTGAGTGTCCGGTTCCACACCTGGCATTACCCTCAAGAGAATATTAGCCTTCTGATTGTTCGTCCGGGCAAGGTTGGCGATTGTACACAATTCCACCTGGTTGTCGACGACAATATTGATACCTTTTTCAAGCGCGGTCATAAGTTCAATAGAAGATTTATTGTTACCATGCAAATATATAAGATCTGGCGGAAAATCAGCTTTGATGGCAGTGTACAACTCACCTTCTGAAACCACGTCAACTCCCATGCCTAGCTGATGCACAAGCCTGTACATAGCCAAACAGGTAAATGCCTTGCCAGCATATACGGCTTGCGTCAACGGATAGTTCTTCAAGCCTTCAGTGAGTGCTAGCACCGCTTGTCTAACTGTTTCCTCGTCAATAATCCATAAAGGAGTACCAAAACGGTTTGCCAGTTCAACCGTGTCACACCCCCCGATTTCGAGGTGACCCAGCTCATTGACGCGAACAGAAGTTGGGCGAATACTAACATTGGGAGAATTGACCACCGTATGTTTTGTCATCACCAAAGCTCCTAAAATGTGTTACGCGCAATCGATAATTATAATTGGCTTTGGAGACAATAGTAGCAGAGTTGTTAGACAGTTATTTGGTGCCAATCACTTCCTCTGAGGTGTCGACAAGACTGGGTACGATCTGGGCGATCTCATGTCAATTCCCGAACAAGAACTAACCCCGTATGATCAAGTGCTAAAGTTGGTTGATCAATTGCCGCCAGATGAACAAGAGCAACTTTGCCTAAAGCTAAACAGTAAGTGGCTATTTTGGCCGGAGAACAAAGTAATCGTATTATCCATTTGTCACTTGTAGCTCAATAAAATCATAAATTACCCATTACCTGAGCCCTCACTCATCAAAGCAATTGCTTTGATGATGAGGCACAATCATTCACCGAAGATAAAAGTGCGAGGGGTGAACCATTCCCACAAACCCGCTGGAGGAATTAGCATGGGGAAGGAAAGACGGCGACCATCCGCTGAAAAAGTGCTGGCTGTCATCAGGGCAGCAGAACAGTCTGCGCAAGCTACAAAGCGGCGTGCGGCTGTCGCTAAAGGAAAGGCGACACGCAAAGCCAATAAAGAAAAAGAGAAAGCGGAAATGGCGAAAATGGCTTGCGACCCAAACAGACGCCACTGACGCCCCAAATAAATCGCTCGCAGTTTGCGGGCATCGCGAGGCGTGAGCTGACAACAAGTTGCTTACGCCTCATTCCGTACATTACATGCGTTTTAGTAGCCCCGAAGGAGAAGCCAAATGACAGTCAGTTTTCTGAGATTTGATATTGCTTATATGGGATGCAAACTTTATCAATATTAGTCACCACCACCTATGTAAAAAATTGAGACATGCCAAAATTCAGCAATTGTCATGAAGTTATATTACATCAGGGTTTCCAGACTTTTTGATCCTCCTAAAGGCTTGCTACTTAAGCGTTTAGAGAAAGTTCAAAACCTGCGTTTTTCGCTTAACATGAATGGACATACCTGCCGATCAACATATAGTGCCGGTCAAAGTCACATTGTGTTTTTAAACAAACTGCAATATGGCTAGTCGGATCGATCCCCTTTAAACGAACTTTTCTACTTTTTCCTTATTTCTATTGAGAAATCTATTCTGAAAAGAATCCAGATAAATATAAAAAACAGGGGTGATAAAGAGTGTTACTGTTTGGGATAGTAATAAGCCGCCAACAACAGTTAAACCTAGCGGTTGTCTGGATTCAGCACCGGCACCTAAGCCTAAAGCAATAGGTATGGCGCCCATAAGAGCGGCCATAGTAGTCATCATGATGGGGCGGAAACGAATTAAGGCGGCTTGAGTAATGGCCTCCTCGGCACTCAATTTTTGTTCGCGCTGAGCGTCGAGCGCAAAGTCAATCATCATGATGGCGTTTTTCTTGACTATACCAATAAGCATAATTAACCCTAAATAACCATATATGTTTAAATCCATACCACAAATAAGCAGTATGAATAAAGCACCTAAGCCAGCCGAGGGTAGACCAGATAATATTGTCAGAGGGTGAATAAAACTTTCGTATAAAATCCCCAATACAATATAAATAACAAAAATGGCTACTGCCAACAATGCCCATAAGCCTTGCAATGAGTCTTGAAATTCAGCGACAATGCCTTGGAAAGTCATAGTTACTGATGGTGAATCAATTTTTGCCGCAGCTGCTTTGATTTGTTCAACAGCATGACTCAATGAAGCACCATGTCTCAAATTGAAAGATATAGTTGCTGATTGGAATTGTCCTAAGTGATTAATGAGCATAGGACCAACGCCTTCAGTAATAGTGGCTATCGTAGATAACGGTACTAATTGACCGTTACTGGAGCGAACGTATAAACGATTGAGAACATGAGGGTTGCGATAGAAACGAGGTTCGACTTCTATAATTACCCAAAATTCATTAGTTGCTCCATAAATAGTTGAAATTTGTCTGGCTGAATAGGCACTGTCTAGCGCATCTTCAATTTGCGCCATATTTATACCTAATTGAGAACATTTGTCGCGGTCAACGTTGACATTTACTTGTAGATTATTCAATTGCAGATCTGAATTAACATCATTTATTATGCTCATTTTTTTCATGCTTAGTTCTAGAGCCTGGGCACTGACAGTTAAATCTTTCATGCTTGGGCTAGATAAAGTAACTTGATAAACGGCTTTTGTTACTTGTCCGCCAATGCTTATGGTTGGTGGATTTTGCAAATAAATATTAATGCCGGGGGCGGCGCGCAATTTTTCGCGCAATTCTTCAATTACTTGATCGGCAGTAAGTTTTCTTTCTTTGTGAGGTTTTAAGACTATAAGAAAGCGCCCAGAATTTAGAGTAAGGTTGGGACTATTAACACCATTACCTGTACCAATACTAGACATATAGGATTGTACATTGGCATCTTTTTCTATGATTTTGGAAAGCATTTCATGGTGACGAACCATGTCTGTAAATGAGATACCTTCTGGCGCTTCTGTAATACCGACTATTTGGCCTGTGTCTTCATTCGGTATAAAACCTTTTGGCATAAAGGCAAAGAGGAAGACATTTAACACAAGCATTATGACAAAACCCCAAACCACAAGTGGGCGGCTTTGCAAGGCAAGATGTAAAAGCTGCTCATAGACTTTTAAAACTTTATCGAAACCGCTTTGTGCTAGCTTGGCAGGTTTGCTAACTTTTTCAGCACTTTCTTTTCTAAGCCATTTACTGCAAAGCATTGGTGTGAGGCTTAGAGAAATAAAGCAAGAAATTAAAATAGCAACGCTGATAGTAACGCCAAATTCATAAAATAGACGTCCAACAATACCTGGCATAAACAGCACTGGGATAAATACTGCTACCAAAGAAAGTGTCATCGATAAAACTGTAAAACCAATTTCTTTTGAACCCATTAAGGCCGCTTCAAAAGGATGAGCACCCATTTCCATATGACGAACAATATTTTCTAGAACGACGATAGCATCATCGACTACAAAGCCCACAGACAGCGTGAGGGCCATTAAAGTCAAATTGTTGAGGCTGAAATTTAGTAAATGCATAACAGCAAAAGTACCAATAATAGATATGGGTAGCGCTATGCTTGGAATAACGGTGGCAGAAATATTGCCTAGGAAAAGATAAATAACAGCTACAACTAACAAGACTGTCAATATTAAAGTAAATTGCACATCAGCAACAGAGTCTCTTATCGCTTGTGAATGATCATAGAGAATATCTAAATGAACATTGGCCGGCATTATTTCTTTAAAGGTAGGCAGCAATTTCTTTACCGAATCTACAACTTGTATAGTGTTGGTCCCCGGCTGACGCATCACCGCTAAAATGATTCCCGGTGTGCCGTTATACCAACCAAGTGTTTTATCATTTTGCACACCGTCAATAACATTTGCTACATCCGAAAGACGAACAGGTGAGCCATTGCGATAAGTGATGATAATGGGCTTATAATTATCAGCCTTAAATAATTGTCCGTTGGCTTGCACAGTAAAGGCTTGAAATCTGCCATAAAGAGTGCCGGTGGGCATATTGACATTACTTGCTACAACAGCAGTTGAAATATCGTTTATACCTAAGTTATAAGCCGCTAATTTTTCAGGATCAGCTTGTACGCGCACAGCAAAAATTTGTGAGCCGTTCACTTGCACTTGTGCCACACCAGAAACACGAGAGATTCGCTGCGCTATAAGTGTTTCTGCATAATCATCTACTTGATACAAGGGCATGGTAGGAGAGCTCAATGCCAGATAGATGACGGGTTGATTAGCGGGATTGACTTTACTAAATGTTGGCGGAGTAATCATCTGGGGCGGTAACTGTTTAGAAGCAGCGGTTATAGCTGCCTGCACATCTAGTGCCGCCCCATCAATGTTTCTGCTTAAATCAAATTGCAAAGTGATTTGGCTTAAGCCGACAGCGCTCTGAGAGCTCATTGAATTTAGGCCCGCAATTGTGGCAAATTGTTTTTCTAGAGGAGTAGCCACAGCAGAAGCCATAGTATCGGGATTGGCACCGGGCAAAGTAGCAGTAACTAGAATTGTGGGGAAGTCTACGTTAGGCAAATCACTAATAGGCAACGTTCTATAGGCGATCCAGCCAAAGATAACAAATGCGGCCATGACTAAAGAAGTCATGATTGGTCTTACAATAAAGATTTTGGATAGATTCATGGTTGCACCAACTCACGAGGAGGAACAAAACGATGCCAGGTTTTAATGACAAATTTCTGTAGGCGATCAAGATACAAATAAAACACTGGTGTTATATATAGTGTCACAATCTGAGAAACTAAGAGGCCGCCAGTGACTGTTAATCCAAGGGGTTGTCTGGCTTCTGAACCTGATCCTATACCAACGGCAATGGGGATGCTACCCATCATAGCCGCCAAAGTAGTCATTATAATTGGTCTAAATCTAGTAAGACAGGCCGCATAGATTGCTTCTTGCGGTGTCTTATTTTCAATACGTTCTGCTTCAAGGGCAAAGTCAATAATCATGATGGCATTTTTCTTTATAATACCTATGAGTAATATTAGTCCTAAAAAAGCATAAATAGTAAATTCTACTTTAAAAACATACAGCACCAACATTGCGCCTAAACCGGCAGATGGTAAGCCAGAAAGTATTGTTATAGGATGGATATAGCTTTCATAAAGTATTCCCAGCACTATATAAATCACAATAACTGAAACAAGAAGAAGCAAACCCATAGCACTTTGCGATTGCTGAAAGATTTGAGCATTACCTTGAAAACTTGGCGTTACGTCTGGAGGCAGCCCTGCATTGGCTACCAATTGTTTCACCTCTTCTACAGCCTGCCCAAGAGATATCCCAGGTTTAAGATTGAATGAGAGAGTAACCGAGGGAAATTGTCCTAAGTGATTTACCAATAATGGTCCTACATCGTCTTTGATTTTGGCAAAAGTGGAAAGCGGCACGAGTGTGCCAACGCCAGTACGCATATACAATTTGTTCAAAAGAGAAGGTGCCCGGTAAAAGCGCGGCTCCACTTCAACGATAACCCAATATTGATCTTCAGGAGCGTATATAGTGGAGACTTGTCTAGCTGAATATGCGCTATTTAAAGCGTCTTCAACTTGTTCCATGGTAACGCCCAATTGAGAACATTTCTCTCTATCCACTTCAACATCTACTTGTAGGTTTCGTACTTGCAGATCAGAATTCACATCAATTAGATTGGGCATCTTTTTTAGCTTAGCTTCTATCATATTAGAAGCTGCATAAAGGGAGTCCATATCAGGGCTGGACATTGAAAACTGATACATCGCCTTAGTCAGCTGCCCACCTATTCTCAGAGAACCAAGATTTTGTAAGTAGAGCTTAATACCTGGTATATGTGTTGTTTTCTTTCGCAATTCCTCGATAATGCCGTCAACTTTGAGTTTGCGATCTTTCTTCGGTTTTAAAACGATAAATATTCTTCCGGTATTGCCTGCAGCATTTGGCCCCCCTGCACCTATGCTGGACATATAACGATCTACATTAGGATCAGCAGATACTATTTCCGCTAAAGCCCTTTGGTGGGCAGTCATATTGGAAAAAGAAATACCTTGCCCAGCTTCAGTCATACCAAAAATTTGGCCAATATCCTCACTCGGCAAAAAGCCTTTAGGCACCAGCGAAACTAAAAATCCGGTGGCAACCACCATCAAAACAAAAGCAAGCATAACCAGTCGCTTGTGGTTTAAACAAATTTTCAAAGACCAGGCATAAAAAGCCAATGCTTTATGAAATATTTTTTCAGAGACTCGATGTACGGCGCCCACAAAGCCCTTTTCGTCTGCTTCGCCTGATGTTCCTTCAAGCTTTCCATTACCCTTTATCTTATGCGATGAAATATTCAAGAAACGGCTACAGAGCATGGGGGTGAGAGTAAGCGATACGATGCCTGATATTATAATGGCGATACTTATAGTGACGGCAAATTCGTTGAATATACGCCCAATCAAACCGGGCAAAAATAGAATTGGTATAAATACAGCTACCAACGATGTGGTCATAGATACTATAGTAAAACCAATTTCAGATGCTCCGTTCAACGCAGCTTCAAGCGGGCCTTCTCCCTGTTCTCTGTGTCTTACTATGTTCTCAAGCATAACAATAGCATCGTCCACTACAAATCCCACACACAGTGTTAAAGCCATAAGAGTGAGATTGTTCAAACTAAAATTAAGCAAGCGGATAAAAGCCAATGTGCCAAGAATAGAAACTGGCAAGGCAAGACTAGCTATAATCGTTGCCGACACATTGCCCAAAAATAAAAATATTACTAGTACTACTAAAATCAAAGTGACTAAGAAAGTTAGTTGAACATCATTGACTGAGGCTCGGATAGATTGAGAGCGGTCATACAAAATATTTAGATTAACCGCTGCTGGCATTACTGCCTCATATTTCGGCAGTAATTTATAAATGCTGTCCACTATTTGAATAGTATTAGTATTCGGCTGTCGCTGCACAGCCAAAATAATGGCCCGCGTTTTATTAAACCAACTTGCTACTTTGTCATTTTGAACGCTATCAATAGCTGTGCCTATATCTGATACGCGCACAGGGGCACCATTGCGATAGGCGATAATAATTGGGCGATAAGCAGCAGCATTATAAAGTTGACCGTTTGCTTTCACATCCCATTTTTTTGTGGGACCATAAAGAGTGCCTGTTGGCAAATTAACATTAGCAGTTTGCACGGCTGACACTACTTCATCAATGCCAATACCTGCAGCTGATAGCTTATCGGGATTAACTTGCACACGGACAGCAAAAGCTTGCGACCCGAAAACTTGCACTTGGGCCACCCCTTCCACCATCGATATGCCTTGAGCAATTAAGTTCTCGGCAAATTCATCTACTTCATACAGTCGCATGGTAGGAGAACTTAAAGCAATATATAAAATGGGAGAATCGGCAGGATTTGCTTTTCTTATACTTGGCGGCGTAGGCATACTAGTGGGTAAATATGGTTTAGCAGCAGCAATAGCTGTTTGCACGTCCAAGGCAGCCCCGTCGATATCTCGATTGATATCAAATTGCAAAGTGACTTGAGAAGTGCCCATTGCCGAAGTTGAATTCATAGAATCCAAACCGGCAATGTTAGAAAATTGACGCTCAAGCGGCGTGGCAACCGCAGTGGACATAGTGTCTGCATTAGCACCAGGCAAAGCAGCGCTAACCATAATGGTTGGGAAATCTACACTTGGTAGATCTGCCACTGGTAAGTTGAAATAACCTATTACGCCAAACAGAACAAGAGCGATCATGAGTAGAGTGGTCATGACCGGACGCAAAATAAAAGTAGAAGGGATGTTCATTTTTTTAGCGCTCCGCTCGCTTCATTTCTTCGCTCTCTCCGCGCGTATCAACGCATTGAATAATATCAAAGATCAATCTGGGCGCTTATCGATGTAAATAAGCACTCAAAGTTGAGCAAGAAGTCAATATTCAAAAGTTCAATATGGTGACTGATATAGCGGAATATCAAGAATAAGCCTGACAATATTTCTGCGTCCCAATAAAAACCCAAAAAAACTAAAAAGCCCATAGACTCAATGTTTCTGGAACAATGAAACATCCCATCATTATCGGACGTCAAGAAGCAATAAAAAGTGCGGAAGCGACCGAAGATCTGCTTGGATGTTAGTCCGGCAAACCCTCGGTGCTTCTATCAACTCTGACCACCCTCGGGTTCCATCCGAACAATGGATCTAAGCCTCTTTGGTCAATTCCCTAACTGTGTCAATGATCCGTTTCCATGTCTCAGGTCCCCCTGGTTTGACGTTGAAGGCCTGACAAGCGATGCGTAGCTTCGCTTGATGTCCTGCGTCTGGAGCGTTAGGATCTACGCCAAACGCCAAGCTCTCAACGGTAGCACTGAACTTTGCGCTCGCATCCGGGTCTTCCGGATCGATACCGAAGGCCTTGTGCCTGATGATCCGGCGTCCTTTTTCGAGTGCCCCCGGGATGTTGCGATTGAGACCAAACATATTCAGGCGCTGGAAGGCTCGCGACGTTTGGTCTCTGGCATCCGGAGCGGTCGGATCTACACCTACCGCTAAGGCAGTCATGAAATCCCAGGGCATCTCAGGAGCCGTAGGATCAAAGCTCAATCCGAGCGCTTTGCAAATCATCGCGGCAATGACGTGCTGTTGAGCCATGGGATGAGTATGATCCAACCCCAGAGCTCGGCAATAAATTGCTGTTTGGAGGATAGAGTCTCTCCCAGGAGTCTGCGGATCGATACCGAACAATTGGCAGCAATCTGCTGCAAATTCCTCCTGTGCCAATGCTAACTGAAACGGATCAGGATTCTTCATTATTCCTCTCCGGGCTTGAATCTGTCCACGTCGATACTGGCAACGCACCGGCTATTAACGTGAACGCGATCGAATGAGTTCTTGTCTGAGTTTTTTGCTGCGCAGGGTTGCATAATGCTAATCCGCGCAGCCGTCCCAGGACAGAGACACTCACCACCAGCGAAGCTCCTCCAAACCAGAATACCTTGAAGCCTTGTCCTGCAATTCGGCGAAAGTCGTCTCACCGAAATTGCGCAGCGAGCACAGCTCCGCCTTCGTCATGAGCACCGCCTGCAACAAGGTGGCGATGCCCTCGACCTCAAGGCAGTTGGTCAGCCGAACAGAGCATTCAGCCTGCGCAATACTCTCGGGTCTCGCCAGCATATCAAAGCCGCGGCGTGTAGTCCTGTTTCTCCTCAGCTTAAATTTACTGCAGAAGTCAGGGTAGTCCTTTTCCCCTGGCTCGCGTCGGGCTGGAGTGAGGGACACGAGCAGATTCAGCAGCTGTTGGACAGCGTAAATAAATCCATCGATGTTGACGGACAGGTTGGTCAAGTCCAGAATGAACGCAACCTGGGTCTTTCCAATCCTTTGGACTTGCACCCTCTCTGCCCTTGGAACAAAACGCTCTTCCATATTTCACCTCGCAGTCAGGTCTTGTCCGCATCAATGAGCCTGTAACCGCACAAGCATGATGCGGGCTTTGCCAATTCGAACCGCGCCGACAATGTGTCGGCGCACTGTTTACTGTAAGTGACGCCTGAAAAACTCCAAGAGGCGCTCCTGGTGAAGAAGCATGCCGGCATTGCTCAAGCAGTGCCCTTCGCCAGGAAGGTACTGCGTTTCAACAATACAATCGTCCGGCCGCTCGGTCCTCAGGCGGGCTTAGGGCAGAGGCAATCTCCTTAGCCGCTTGCCTCCTTCTTCAGTTGCTCTAAAAGATCTGGAGCATGCCTAGCGAGGAGGTCGCTATCCACCATTTGGAGGACTGCCTCAGCCCCCCTGTAATGGCAGATCTCATACCCCAAGGGTGCTCGCTGGGATCTCTCATCTGGGCACTCTTGTGTGCTATCGAGCCAGCCATCCACTGAGAAACGGGAAGCGTAGCTGAGCAGACGCGGAAGTGCAAACTCAATTAAAATCTCAGCAGTGACTTCGGCGCTGCCGATGGCCCGGCGCTGACCGGTGGCGGACTCATGAAAGATGTAATACCAACTTTCGCCACCGTCCATTGCGCGAATCGCCTTCACCAAATCGTCCATATTGGAGAAAGGGTCCGCCTGATACGTGTATCCCTCGACCACTGCGTCGATATAGACCACGTGCGCAAGGACGAACAGTTCCTCGTACTCCGCTTTCAAGCCGGCGACAAGAGCAAACAAAGCGTCTCGAATCGACATTGCGTTCTCCTTATGCTGTTACCCAGATTGGTTATGGGTAGCGCAGCAAAAGCCAATGGAACGTTTCTAACCCGAACCTCGACCCCGAACATCTACTCACCGCTACGAGCGGTTTTCGCGAAAGTATCCTGGTCTATTGAGCGCTGGTTCTGTGATTGTTTCTTTTAGTATTCGGGGTTTATGTGAACACTTAGACATTGCCAAATTTGCTATAACAAAATCAAGCATGCCATCCAGACATGACAATATCGCTCAGAGTTAGAGTGGTGCTTGTCAACAAAATTCCTTCTTATTAGTAGCCGAATTTTATGACTTATTTCTTATGCAAATTCCAGAAATAAACCACTGCTTTACAATTGCGCTAACCTAGCACCCCCTATGTCCAGTCAATGGAAGGGATACTTGACTATTTAGATATTTGGCCATAATTGGACAATATCGGCCATAATTGGACAAGAAATCAGACAATAGCTTTTGTCCAATAGAGTGAATGAGATTCATCCGCTGCTAATCATTGCGGTTTTTGATTCGCTGCCGAAATTTGCCGGGCTTTCGTTCCATACGACTTACGATAACAAACAATGCGCATATTTTGCTATAATGCTTTTATGCTGTTAGCCCTTAAGGAGGCAAGCTAATGAACGTTTCATTAACTCCTGAGTTAGAAAACCTGATTGAACAGAAAGTAAAAGCCGGAATGTACAATTCTGCTAGTGAAGTTATTCGAGCTGGTCTCAGATTATTGCAGGAACATGAGGAAATAAAATATCTTAGTCTCGAAGACCTGCGATACGAAGTGAGAAGAGGATTGGAGGAGATCAAGCACGGCAAGGTTGTTGATGGTGACGAGGTATTTAAAGAACTTCGTGAGCGTAATCTACACATGAAGAAAGCCAAAACAAAGAAAAAATGAGCCGCCTAAAGTTCGCAGAATTAGCCAGGCAGGATTTGCAAGAGATTCATGATTACATAGCCAAAGATAATATTGCAGCCGCTTCCTCATTTATTGAGCGCCTTTACAAATTCTGCTATCTGCTCGCTAATACACCAAATATCGGGCGCAAACGCCCCGACATAGCTCCAAGACTAAAAGGCATCACCGAGGGAAACTACCTGATTCTGTATCATGATATTGTTGGCGGCATCATGATTGTTCGTGTGTTTCATACAGCACGAGATATTAAGAAAATCTTTAAAGTACGCCGCAGGTGAAGGACACAAATCAAAGATTGGCTTCCGTGTGATCAGCAACTTAGAACGCACTCTATCTATCTTTAACTTGCGGGACGGATTGGTGATTTGACTATGGTTACAGCTGAGCCAGGTAGGAGTTTTAATTGTCCATCAATAACTACCGTGTCACCCTCTTTTAACCCTGCATTAACAATTGAATTGTCACCATAGGTACGATCGACCTGGACAGTTACTAGTTCTACAGTGTTATCAGAACGAACAACAAATACAGATTGTCCTTGTTGATCATTTACTACAGCACTGGATGGTATGACTACTTGGGGTCTAGCACCCGGCAATGTGATAATTACGTCAGTAAATTCACCTGGCCAAAGAAGCTTACTTTGATTGGGGAAAGTGGCTCTTAATCTTATGGTTCCAGTTGTTTTGTCTACTGTATTATCGATAAAACTGAGCGTGCCACCAAGTATGGTGTTCTTCTTATCGCCATCCACTCGCACATTTACTTTTATTGTTCCCTCATCAATAGAGGTTCTCAGTGAGGGCAAATAAATTTCGGGTACAGAGCAACTGACATAAATCGGCTGTATTTGGTTGATAACAACTAGCGATGTGGTGTCATTAGCGCGAACGACATTGCCTTGATACACATTCAAAGCACCGGTTATGCCTTCAACTGGTGAATAAATTTTGGTAAATCCTAATTGAATACGCAAGTTATCGGCAGCTGCCTGATCGGCTCTAAGATTAGCTCTGGCAGTAAGTACTGCTGCTTTGTCAGAGTCAATTACCGCATTGGCATTTTCTAAAACTGCTTTGTCTGAAGCAACGGTGGCTTCTGCGGTCTCAGAATTGGTTTTCATTTGGTCAGACTGCTCGTGCGAAACGGCACCCTCATTTACGAGGCTGATATACCGTTTTACTTCCACATCGGCATATTTTTGTGAGGCTAAATCTTTATCTAAATTTGCTTGTGCCTGTCTAGAAGAAGCCATGTCTTTTTCTAAATTTGCTTGCGCGGAATTAATTTGTGACTTATCACGCGCTACATTAGCTTCTGCCTGAGCTAATAAAGCTTCGTAAGGACGAGGGTCGATTTGAAATAGCAAATCGCCCTTTCTTACATATTGTCCCTGTTTAAAGAAAACATCAGTGAGTTGTCCACCCACTTGCGCGATAACATTTACAACGGAGAATGCTTCGACATTGCCAACATTTCTAATTTCTAAGGGCAAAGTCTCTAGTTTGGCTTGGGCTACTGTGACAGGCGCAGCTTCATGAGCTCGTTTAGCATCCTTTTTTTCTTCGGCTTGATTTATTTTGAACTGATTAATGAAAAAAATGGCTAAAGCGGCTGAGGCTAAGACAATTACGAGCAAGACGATCTTAAAACTGGGGGAAGTCTTAGGTATTCTTTGATTATCGAGATAAATAGAAGACATGATTGATTAATCGCTATTACCTTAGTTCCTTTACCTTATTATCTTCGACTATTTTACGTCTAAGCAAGTATTGTTCGAGATTATTCAAACAACTTAGCCTTTAAATTAACCTTAGCTTAAGCTCCCTCTTTGCTCTTTGTCGTTAGCGTGCGGGCGCAGCTGAGCATATGTTCTGCTTCTGGTTCACGATAGGTAAGCATAAGCAAATCAGCATAGCCTTCTAAAGCGGGCGCAAGGTCAGGATGCTCCGGTCCTAATGACTTCATAAGTATATCGAGAGCATTCTTATAATGCTTCTCTGCCTCAGCGTATTTGTTTTCTATCTTAAGAGCATTAGCCAATGTTGTGATAAAGCGTGCTTGTCTTAATTTAAAGTCTACTTTGTCGAGTTTTGTATTATCTTCATCTTGATCAAGAAAGCGCAGTGCTTTTTGCAGCAAAGATTGCGCTTCGGTAGTTTTTTTTTGTTCGGTTAACGAATTAGCAAAATGTTCATAGGCGTCTAGTAAAAGCTGCGGGTAAACTTTAGATTGGGGCTCGACTAATTGCAATAAATCTTGCCACTGTTTTTCAGATTTAGCGTAGCGCTTATCGCTCTCATAAAAAATGGCCAGATTTTTTATGGCTTCTAAGTATGGAGTGGAAGCAGGAGTGAGAGCAGTTATACCTTTATTTTTGTAATTGTCATAAACGCTTAACGCCTGCAAAAATAGGGTTTCAGCCTGGGACGCATTGCCCGACGCTTGTTTCATAAAAGCCAAATTTGTAAGTTGTTTGGCTACTTCAGGATGTGTTTCACCAAAAGCGCGGCGTTTCATAGAAAGAAGCCGTTGAAGTATTTTTTCTGCTTCTTCGTGCCTATTTTGCTTAAGGTGCAAATTGGCTAATTTTTCTAGATATTTTGTTACTTCCGGATGCGCCGGACCAAGCTTAATTTCAGTCGAGCTAATGAGACTCGGATAAAGTTGCTCAAGTTCGCTAAAGCTCTCTGTTTGCTCTAAAGAGTGAACGAGTTTGCTTACAACTACCTGTAAATCAGCATTATCTAGACTATGATGCGCTTCTAAAATAACCAATGCTTCTTTGAATTTTTGACTAGCTTGTTCGTAACGCTTTTGCTCAAAATAAGCATTGCCAAGGTGACTTAAACTATTGCCTATTAAAATATTCATTGGTTCATAATTTGACTGCCGAATTGTATTTGCTTCAGCAAACCGTTGTTCGGCATTGTCCAATTTACCCTCTGCCATGGCAATCAGTCCCAGATTGATTAAACAGGTGGCTACTTCGGGATGTTCTTTGCCAAGCACAACCTCATATGTGGTTATTAATTGCTCGCAAAGAGGCTTAGCTTGACGGTATTTGCGCTGAAAAAAGTAAGTAGCAGAAAGATTATTCAAACTAACAATAATGTCTTCGTGCGCTGTAGGTAATGTTTTTCGTCTGATTTCCAACGCTTGTTCAAAATATGGTTCGGCTTGCTCATACCATCCCTGCAAAAAGGAAACTTCACCTATATTGTCTAAGCATTTAGCCATTAAAAGCTCATTTTTGGCATCCTGTGCATTTTGTAGAGCTTGGCGAAACAAAGATTCAGCTTTGCCATACTGCTGTCCTTGCAAAGCATTTAGTCCTTCTTCGATAGTTGTTTCTAGCTGAGTTTTCATGGCGCCATTTTTAGGTGTCTTTACAGTAAACTTACCATACTGTTAATAGATCATGGTCTAGTTATTAATAGATGGGATTCCGGGTGCCTTGGGGAGAAATATTAATGAAGATACTTATCACAGGAGCAAGCGGACTTATTGGTTCTAAATTAAATTCCTTTTTGACTGAAAAGGGACATACTGTAATTTCTTTCCGGCTGCGCAGCAACAGTAACGAAAATGAATTGTTGCAGGTATTAGACGCACAGGCAGTGGATGCCATTATCAATCTGAGCGGGCAGAGCGTTGCCAGTAGATGGACAAAAGAAAAGATGGACGAAATTCGAGCGAGTCGCTTGGAAAGCAGCAAAATTTTATATCAGGCATTAGCAAAAACCTCCCACCGCCCTCGGGTATTGATTGGAGCATCTGCTATAGGCTATTACGGAAATAGAGGCAGCGAAATTTTAGATGAAAAAAGTGCCAAGGGTGCCGGTTTTTTGGCAGAACTTGCCAGTGACTGGGAGCAAATTGAAAATGAAGCCAATTCCTTAGGAATAAGGGTGGTCAATTTACGCATTGGTATGGTTTTAAGTAAAGATGGCGGGGCTTTAGGAAAAATGCTTCTGCCCTTTGAATTAGGAGCCGGCGGCGCAATTGGTAATGGAAAGCAATATATGAGTTGGGTCGATATAGATGATGTCGTTGGAGCCATAAATCATGCGCTTAGTAATACCTCAATAGCCGGACCGGTAAATGCTGTTGCACCATATCCGGTGACAAATAAAGAATTCACCAAAACGCTTGGCAAAGTCCTTAAGCGCCCAACGCTGCTTCCTATTCCATCTTTTGGCCTGAGAATGCTTTTTGGCTCCATGGCTGATGAGTTATTAATAGGCGGACAAAAGGTCATACCAAGCAAATTGCAAGCGTCAGACTATAAATTCGAATATGGCGATTTAGAGTCTTCTTTGCGGCATGTGCTTGATAAAGCATAAGGCTGGGTGGCCGAAATACTTCAGCGCCCAGATTGGACAATGCGCCCCACAGTCATTTATACTTTATCTTGACTACGAGACAATGAACCAAAATGACTGTGTCAAACAAGTGTGTGACCTAAATCGGCATTTTTATGATATATAAAAAGCTCAGCAGTGCTTAATAAATAGTGACTTAGTTTACAAGACCTAGTAATATTGACATCGTTAATAGTTAACGGAATATAAATATGAGAATCGCCCAGGTTGCACCGTTATTTGAGAGCATCCCGCCCAAATTGTATGGGGGCATTGAACGAATTGTTTATTGGTTAACAGAAGAGATGATTGCTCGCGGTCATGAGGTAACTCTTTTCGCCACAGCAGATTCGCAAACTACTGCCCAGTTGGTACCAATTTGTCCCCGCGGATTGAGGCTAGAACAGGAATTAGGAGTCGATAAAGCCGGTTTTCATTATGTAATGCTTGAACAAGTGCTAAAGCGTGCTGACGAATTTGATATTGCTCATTTTCATTGCGACTACTGGCATCTTCCGTATTTGCGTTCAATCAATATATCAGCTATCACAACAATGCATTCTCGTCTGGATTATAAGCCCTTAAGCAATATATATGAGTCTCACCCTGATTTTAACGCTATTTCTATATCTAATGCTCAACGCAAACCAATACCGTGGTTGAATTGGCAAGCAAATATTTATCATGGATTGCCAGAAAGACAGTTTGCTCTAGATGATGGCTCCGGTAAATACTTATTATTCTTAGGCCGTATCTGTCCAGAAAAAAGACCCGATCGAGCCATTGAAATTGCTAAACAAGCAAAAATTCCTTTAAAAATTGCTGCCAAAGTTGACCCGGCTGACACGCAATATTATGCTCAAGAAATTAAGCCCTTACTGAATAACGAATATATCGAATACATAGGCGAAATAAATGATGCTGAAAAGCAAGAAGTAATTGGCAAAGCTTTAGCTCTTATTCACCCTGTAGAATTTCCAGAACCATTTGGCATAGCTATGATTGAAGCAATGGCCTGCGGTACTCCTGTAGTTGGTTTTCGTACCGGGTCTATACCGGAAGTAGTAGATGAAGGCATTACAGGTTTTGTAGTAGATAATATTCCAGAGGCAGTAAAAGCAATAGATAAAGTTGCTTCACTAAGCCGCAAACAAGTGCGTGAGGTTTTTGAAAAACGATTTACTGCTTCGCGCATGGCTGAAGACTATCTCAATGTTTACGAGCGTCTTATGGCGAGAGAGAAAAATAGTAATATGCGCTCAATGGTAGAAGATTCTTTAGCTATATCTTAGTTAGTCTTTATACTTTCACTGAAAGAGTAATTGGACAATGATCGGAGCCCATGATTTGCGGTTCAATAGTGGCATTATCTAATTGATTTTTGAGGGATGTCGTTGCATAAAAATAATCAATACGCCAACCTACATTCCGTGCCCGAGCATTAGTCATAGTGTCCCACCAGGTGTAGTGATGCGGGTCTGGTTGAAATAAACGAAAACTATCTTCAAAACCGGTATCAAGATATTTATCCAACCATTCACGCTCAATAAGCAAAAAGCCTGAAATTTTTTCATTGTTTTTAGGGCGAGCCAAGTCGATTGGCTTATGAGCGGTATTAAAATCGCCACAAACAATTATTTTTTTCCCTTCCGCCATTAAGGCTTTTGCTTTTTCATGGAAAGCAGAATAAAAATCTAGTTTATATTGCAGTCTTTCTGGGCTTGCTTTGCCGTTAGGGAAATAGATATTGAAAAGAATAAAGTCGCCATAATCGACTTGCAATATTCTGCCTTCCTGATCAAATTTCTCAATGCCTATGCCCTCTTTAACTGATACAGGCTCAATACGAGTATATATTGCAACACCGCTATAGCCTTTTTTTAGAGCGTGAGAGAAGTAGCTTTTATAATGCTCTCTTTCGCGCAATTCTGGCGTTAATTGTTCAGCGGCAATTTTGGTTTCTTGTAAGCCAAGAATGTCTGGTTTTTCTTTTTCTATCCAATCAAAAAAGCCTTTTTTGGCAACAGCTCGTAAGCCATTTACATTCCAAGAAGCTAATTTTATTTTGGACATAGAGAGTCTTCGAAGTGTGCGTTTAGATGTTATTACTTAAATGTACTTTGTTAAATATGCTTGTTTATCTGAATATACTTGCTTTTTAACTGTACTGGCTGAATGTTTTTGTTTAATGGGTGGATTTAATTGGTGCATCAAGTGCTTCTAAAACGCCTTGGTGAACTACTGCTCCCTCGCATATATTAACACCGCGGGCAAGCGGTGGGTCGTCTAAAGTAGCGCCGTAGCCTGAGCGGGCTAATTTAAGAACAAAGGGTAAAGTAGCATTGGTTAAAGCGCGCGTCGATGTCCAAGGCACAGCACCAGGCATATTGGCCACACCATAATGAACCACGCCTTCGTAGGTATAAGTGGGCTTTGAATGAGTGGTTGTATGTATAGTCTCGATGCAACCACCTTGATCAACACTAACATCAATAATTACTGAGCCGGGCTTCATCATTTTAACCATTGCTGCTGTTACTAGACGGGGGGCTTGTTTGCCCGCTACCAATACTGCGCCAATTACTAGATCAGCACCACGCAATCTGTTTTCTAGATATTGCTCTATAGAATAAATTGTTGTTACATGACCGCCAAAAATATCATCAAGATAACGCAGTCTATCTAAAGACAGATCGAATATGGTCACTCTCGCTTCCATACCTAGAGCAATTTTGGCCGCATTAGTGCCAACTGTACCACCACCTATAATAATAACTTCGGCACGCGCTACACCTGGCACTCCCCCTAATAAAAGTCCCCTGCCACCATGTGGTTTTTCTAGAAGAGAAGCACCAATTTGTGGTGCCATGCGCCCGGCAATTTCACTCATTGGGGTCAGCAATGGCAATTGTCCATTATCTGTTTGCACGGTCTCATAACCAATACAAGTTGCACCAGTTTTTGCCAGAGCCAGCGCCAAATCAGGTTTGGCAGCTAAATGCAAATACGTGAAAAGAACATGTTTTTTATTTAGTAAAGGGATCTCGTTATCTTGAGGTTCTTTTACTTTAAGAATGATCTGCGCTTCAGAAAAAACACTTGCCTCGTCGGGTAAAACTTTTGCTCCGGCTAAGCGATATTCTTCGTCAGTGATATCACTTCCGATACCGGCATTTTTCTCGACATACACGCTGTGCCCTTGGTTTACCAACGTTCTTGCTCCAGCCTGGGTCAGAGCAACTCTGTTTTCATTATCCAAAATTTCTTTGGGCACACCTATTTTGGCCAACGCAGAATCCCCCAATAACTATGTTTCCCGATTGCTAAATACTATCAGGTTTAGCTGTTAAAAATCCTACATAAGGTTTTCCAAAAAGCAATGTTAAGAGACTCCAATAGAGCCAATTTAGCCTTTGTTTGGATAACAATAAGTCAAATACTTATTTGGTTTATAAAGTATTGGAGAATTGCCAACCTGTCTGGTTGAACTAGAGTAATAGTTTTGTCCATAGCCGCGATAGCGCGCCAGTTCAGGTAACATTGACGGAACATAGGGAGGCGGTGGCGGAACGAGATAAAATCTGCTTTGTTTATGCTTCTTGGTGTTATTTGATGCTTGCGCGCCTGGAGCAAACAATAATGTCATGATCAAACTAACAGACACTAAGAAAAACTGTTTATTTAAACTGAAAAGCATTGTGTCCCTTTGTTCTTAAGGATTTATAGACAGGCAAAGACTTAGTAAAAAACGACCGCCTAACTCATCTTACCACGCTCATAAGTTCATCAATCGTACCAAATATTCAAAGTTTAATATTGCCAGGTTGACAGAAAAATAGTAATCAGAGCAACCCTTTTCGCTGAAAACCTAGCACTATGGCTTTTAAAATATCTATTGTGGTTAATAAATTGTGACTTAGCAGGGGCATAAGCATCACGCTTTCTAATTGTTCACATTGAGCAAGGAAAGTAAAAGAGAAATTATTGCTTACCACCTGATAAGCGGACATGTGTAAACTATCGGCAAATATTTGTACCCGGGTAGCGTCCGGTTTTTCATTTGTTTGGTCCAATAGTGATGGGGTGTGGGCTATTTTTGTTACGGCGGCAACTTTGCTTAACACTGTAGCCAGGTCCTTAAGTGCCGAGGAAACGAGAACTAAGTCTGAAATTACGAATTCACTTTGGCCGTTACTGGCCACCTGTAAATCTTCTTCTTTCAACCTGAAACCAGTGAGAACAGACAGATTTTGCAGCATAAGCTTATTGATTTCATTACGTGCGTTGTTAACTTCTGCGAAGGCGGAACCAGTCTCCATTTCCGCGCTAGCCTCATATAAGAGATTACTCTCTGATTCTTTTATACGTTTAATGGCTATCTCCAGCTCGGTAGTAAAAAGATTTAAGCGTTTGCCCCATTGTCCAGTTGTTGATTGTATATTAGGCATGGCGCTGACTTTGAGAACTTTGGCCAATGTGAGAGCATCACGCCGAAGCAATCTTTCAAGGTTTAATATCTCTGGTTCAAGTTCAGCAAGAGCCTGCAAAATGCCTATTTTTGTGGACAGCAAAAATAATGAATCAGCATTTTGATTTAAATTTACCGCTTCTTCTATTTTAACCAGTTTATACTCACCGACTTTACCCCCGAGTATTTCTTCAGCGCGATTTGCCAATACTTCATTTATATTAGTATTGAGAGTGATACCAGAAATTGATTGCAAGGACTCGGCAATGAATTGCTGGCTATAATTATCGGTGCGCATTTCTTCACATGCTTGAATAATAGCCTGAGCAGTTTTCGCATCAAAGCTTGTCAATTTGCTATGGGTCAGAGCATAGGCTTGTTTAATATATAGATAGGCTTTGATTAAATGCGGGCTAGTTGGATCGCCTATCCAAAACCACTCCTCTTTTGTTCGAGCTGTGTTTATACCATAATAAGCTCCAGCAGCAATTTGTACTTCGCCTTTTGGGTCGCGCTCTACTCGGAATTGTTCTTTCCCTTTGTCACTCATTTAGAATTACTGCCTATACCGCCTTGAAATGATCCTTGCGTTTTATATTAGTTCTTATCCTGAATTTTTTTTGTTGCTTTGTCAGAGGATTCCAATAATTTGGCCACATATTCATTGTTTTCTTGCAAAATTTTCATTTGAGCCTTTAAGTCAAGCACTTCGCCTTCCAATAGACGCATATTTTCTTTCAAGCTATGCGCCTCTTGCGAACCTATTTCGCGATATTTGGTTTTAAGTTTTTCGGCATAAGCTTCTGCTAGGGGTCGCCCCATGGCAGCAATCGAAACCACGAGCACAATAGCTATGACAAAAATAAAAGCCACTTCAAAAGCAATCAAATGTTTAGTCCCATATTTCTATTTGGATTTGTATCACGCAAATTGCAATACAACGTGAATCCATGCCATGATACCATCCACATTAAATGCTACTAGCCTAAATTCGACACCTGAAATACTATATAAGTGACATTTAAGAAAGGCGCCTTTTAACAATGGTTTCCCCCGCTGATGACAGTCTGAATGATGCTATTAATACTTCTTGCCTGAAAGAAGATTTAATCGCTTGCTCGGTTTGCGGAGAAAATCTATGCTTGAGAGAGAAAACAATAAATTTGTCTCTGGGCAATACTGAGATAATGTATTGTCTAAATTGTCTTGGCGCAAAAGAAAACAAAAATCCAGAAGAAATATTGGCCAAAATCAAAAAATACATTATGGCGCGCGAATGCTTTTATAAAGAATGGATTAAATACAGAGATGTTTCTTATTGCCCAAAGTCAGAGAGCTGTTTTCCCGATACTTGTTTTGGTAAATAAGGAATGATACAAATTAACGGAGCGAAGGCGAGGCAGCGCTTATGATTAGGCTTATTAGAGGTTCAGTGGAGCGAACGGCGCTGGTGAAGCGGCGGCAGATGCAATGGGCTCGGAGGCGTATGGTATACGCCGGAGTGGTACCATTGGTCATGACGCGCGTTGAGCCGAATGAAATGAAGGCGAGGCAGCGCTTATAATATGACCCATAAGCTTAATTTTCGCGGCGTAGCTTGTCCGATGAATTTTGTTAAGACAAAACTCTATTTGGATAAATTAGTGCACGGCGAAGTGTTAGAAGTAATTTTGGATGCCGGAGAACCGGTAGAAAGTGTGTATGCCAGTATTCAGGTAGAAGGACATCAAGTTGATAAACCAGAAATTAAAAATGACGGCAGCTACTTACTCACTATAAAAAAAATTGCAATCTCATTTTTGCTATTTTTTTCTTGTCTACAATTTTCATCTGCTCTGGCACAAGCTACTGCCCTAAATTCCTTTCCAAATAAGGCTACCAATGCAGCTGCTGGGGTTGAGGACAAAAATAATGTCGAAGAGCAGATTATATTAGCCAAAAAAGCTGTTTTACTGGCTCCCACTGATCTGGTGAAAAGATTGTATTTAGCCCGTTTGTTGCTGCGTAGCGGCAATACAAGAGAGTCCACAATAGAGTATTTAAATATAACAGTTTTAAATCCTAAGAGTTTTATTGCCTATCACGAAATACTTCTTGGCAGACCAAGTGTTGAACAAATTAACGAAGCAATTGCTAGACTGAATAGACTTGATGAAATAAAGTCAAAGCAATTAGTCGGCACAATGGTTCTTTCTGAGCTATATGAACGCAAGGAGGATTATTATCAAGCTGCACGGGTGCTTGTCGATCTGCAGTATTCACATACCATTCCACAAAAGTATTTAGCACAAATAACAAGCCGCGTTCACGTATTACTGAGCAAGGACAAAGATAGCCGCACAGTTGAAAAAGCTATAGAACAAAAAACAAACGTCGAAGAGGCAGAATTCACTCCAAATACCCCAGTACCTATGCCAGATGTTACTACAACAGATGCTCCAGCAAACAAATTAAGAAATAACAAAGCGATAGAAGGTTACGGACATGCGCAGTTATTACCCTAATTTGTCCTATTTATTGATAGCCTTGTTTGTATTGATCTCATCTTTTGGTTGCAGTTCTACCATAGAAGCTCCTAAGACAACTTATTCAGCCGTGCTAAAAGACACGTCAGTTGGTAGCGTGCTGTCCAGCAAAAACAATGAATCGGAAATCGATTTAGAACAAGAAGCAGTTATAGAAAATAAGTGCCTGGAAGCATGGAGAAAGTGCATAGGTGGTAATAAAAAAGAAGGAATGGCAGAATTAAAGAAACTGAATCAACAATTTCCAAAATCGTCAAGTGTTCTATTTATGACCGGTCAAGCTTTGGAAAAATTTGGTAATAAAAAAGAAGCTATGGCTTATTATGAGAAAGCGGCAAATAATTCAGATTTTGCTGTGATGAGCTTATTTAAAATAGCAGAATCAATGCGCACTACTGGCAATACCGAGCGAGCTATTATATATTATAAAAAGCTAGTAAACATCGCCCCGCAATTCAGTTTAGCACATCTAGGTTTAGCCAAAACATTAATCAAGGCGCACCCACAAGAAGCCAAACAAGAGTTGAAAACGGTTCTTGAGCTAGATCCAAGCAATAAAGAAGCTAAGGTTCTTCTCAATTCCTACAAAAATCCATGACTGAGTTACAATAGAATTATTGCTGTCCGCCTGCTCTTCTAAAATGAATTTTGAGGACAAAATGGCTCAATCTGAATTAGCTGATAAGGGACGACTAGAAAAGGTAACCGAATTACCTGTTAAGGGGTTTGATCACGTAGAACTTTATGTGGGCAATGCCTTACAGGCTGCTTATTATTATCAGCATGGCTTCGGTTTCGATCTTGTCGCTTTTCGGGGACTGGAAACAGGTGAACGAGATAAAGTCTCTTATGTGCTTAAACAACAGAATGTCACTTTGGTTATTACTGGTTCTTTAAAACCTGATACTGAAATTACTGAACATATACGCTTGCACGGTGATGGGGTTAAAACAATTGCTCTGCAAGTACAAGATGCCAGTGCTGCCTTTTCTACAGCTGTTGGAAGAGGAGCTAAAATAGCTATTCCCTATGGAGAACATATTGACGAGAATGGTTTGTTTCGCCAAGGTTCTATTCATACGTATGGTTCAACTATTCACACTTTTGTCGAACGACATGCTTACAAAGGGGCTTTTGCGCCTACATTTAAAGCAAGAAAAAAAAGTCTAGGTAAGCCGATAGGACTGTTGGCTATTGATCATATAGTCGGCAATGTAGAAGTAGGCAAATTGCCCGATTGGATAGATTTTTATCGTCGTGTATTTGGCTTTCGTATTTATCAAGAATTCGACTCCAAAGATATTAGTACTCAATACTCAGCTTTAATTTCTGCCGTAATGACTAATGAAAGCACGTCAATTAAATTGCCTATTAATGAGCCTGCTGAGGGTCTTAGAAAATCGCAAATTCAAGAATATCTCGATTATTACCAAGAACCGGGAGTTCAACATATTGCTATAAGCACAGCAAATATTATTGACACTGTCAAAGAGCTTCGCAATAGAGGCATTAAATTTTTAACTGTTCCCAAGTCATATTACGAGGCGTTGCCTGAGCGAGTGGGCAAGATTGATGAAAATATAGATGATTTAGCTGCCTTAGGTATTTTGGTTGATAGAGAAGCAGGCGGTTATTTATTGCAGATTTTCACCAAGCCAGTACAAGATAGACCAACATTATTTTTTGAAATCATTCAGCGAAAAGGGGCAACGGGCTTCGGCAAAGGCAATTTTAAAGCTCTGTTTGAAGCAATCGAAAATGAGCAAGCTCGCCGTGGGAATCTATAGAGCAATATGAATTCTATTGCTACGACACTATGGCTGCTATGTATGTTTATCGATGCGCTCGGACAAATGTCTTTTAAGGCAGCAGCCATAAAGGTGACCGATGCTGAAGGCTTAGAACGCTGGAAAGAGATGCTAAGCAATTTTTGGATTTGGATTGGCATAAGTTGTTATGTATTTGAATTTTTTATTTGGATGGCTTTTTTATCTATGGTGCCTTTGGCTCAGGGTGTTCTGCTTAGTTGCTTAAATATAATGACTGTGATGATTGGCGGCAGAATTTTCTTTGGCGAAAAATTGACAGGTAAAAGAATACTTTCAGCTTCGCTCATAGCAGTAGGTGTGTGCCTTGTTGGCTGGGGGACCTAAAAAAGATCTTTATGCGGCGGTTTCTGATTATTGGCTTCATTATCTTATTAGCTTTTGATACTTTGTCTCAAGTGTCTTTTAAGCTAGCTGGCGCAGATACGCATCCTAGCGTGGACTTGGCGTGGATTATGCGCGTTGCTTTAGATAAATGGACTTATGGAGCTATCTTGGGGTATGTAGGTGCATTTGTTACTTGGATGAGCCTTTTGAAACACGCCCCGGTTGGTCCGGCTTTCGCTGCCACTCATCTGCATGTAGTAACTGTCGCCGTAATATCTTTTTTCCTTTTTGGCGAAAGATTTTCGCTCATGCAAATGATAGGTAGTGTTTTTATCATTGCCGGCATATTTGTGCTTGCCTCTGGGAAAATAGACCGGCAGATTTAATTGTCGTTCATCATTTGGGATTAATTGATAGCGGCACTTAGTGCATAAAATGAACAGCTTTGTCTTGTTGTAGTGACTTTGTCTTGTTGTGGTGACGAATCTGATTCCTTACGGGTGATGCCCAATCCCCTGGCAGTGGCTCTTTTTCCCCTAAGACAGTGATGTGTTTGTTCTCAGCCTCTGCGCATAATGAGACTAGTGCAAATGATTTGATATTGGCATGACGAAAGGCTGCCAAATTTGTATTCTATAGCGGGGGCAGCTCATATGAAGAATGCAGTAATATTGTTATCGTGTCTGATGCTAGTGGCAGGACAAGCTTTTTACATGGCTGGCTCTGCTAATTCTAACCTCAGATCGTCAAATAATTTATTGGCTCTTGCTCAGCCCATTGCTATTGGAATTCCAAAATGTCCTCTTGCTGTTGAGCAACAAGATGGTTTGGCAGAGCAAGAAAGTCAGTATATTAAAGGAGTAACAACCTATGCACACACTTTCGGAGACTACGAAATAAATTGGCTGGCTAACAATAGCGTAATAATTGGACCTGAAAGTGGAAACGATTTTATCGATCTTGAGAGCGGCAATGTTTTACTGAACCCGGAGCAAGATATTGTTGTCAGCACGCGCGAAGGAAAATTATATATAGGATCTGAAACAACGGCATTCGTGTGCGAGTGTGGCAATACTGTAGTGGTATTTGATTTGGTCCAGTCAAAGCCAAACCAAATATTCGTTGTGGTTGGCAAAGATCGGGTGATTATGAAACCAGGACAAATGCTAGTGTTGACTAAAGAAAATATAAACGACTTTGAAAAATTAGAAGTAACTTGCCATACTGTGGCTTACCGCAACGTACGACCATTGAATTTGGATAATAGTGTAGTAAATGCATTCATTGCTAATTTTTCAATCCCTTCAGCCCTGGTAATTATTCAGCCACTAAACCGATTGATAATTTCCAAGAACAAAGAAGATAAATTGCTTTTAGAAAAGCTAATGAAGAGTGCTGCACTGCTAGGCGATTTGAGACTGCCAAAACAAACACGAAATACCGTTGCCCTTTCCGCTGAGCAAAATTGAATTTTCTTAAACAAGCACACCGCTTATCCCGAATGTCCGCAAATTCGATCAGCCTGCATTTTTATTCTCAATTTGCTCGGCACTATGAGCTTTTAAATAAACAGCGAGGTCTTGATCAAGGCTTGCCCAGGAAATTGTGCGGGCTACTTGGGCAAAGATTGTGTTGATGAGTGGATTTCTGTTTTGGCAGTAATTGAAGAGCGGTTCTAATTCGTTACCGGTATCAAGTTTAAAACTATAGCCGGTTTGGCCGCTCTGAAATATTTTTATGCCACGACTAGTTGTCCATTCTATAGCAGTCTGCCAGAGTCTAAAATAAAGGCTAGACTCGCGCGCAATACTATAATCAAGGCCGATAAATTTATTTATGACTTTATTGCCTACTAAGAAGCAAAGCATGAAAGCAACGATATTGCCTTGATTGGGATACCGTAATATGACGAAGTATGATTCTTTCTGTTGGGCAATGAGAGAGAAAAACTCTTTATTTAAGCGTTCGAATTTAGTTTTGCCACGCTCATATGTTTGCCAAAACAAAGCAAATATTTCATTGAGAGTTTGTTCATCAGGATTTTGAATAACTACAGTATCAAAAGAAAATTGTTCTTTGCTACGTTTTAGTTTTTTGAGTAATTTATGGCGATGCGAGCTTTTGAGCCCTTTAAGATAAGACTGCATGCTGGCTTCTTTGAAATGCAGAATAGTGCCAGGATAACTTACCATTTTGAATACGGGGCTATTTTTGCACAATGTATCTAAGGCTGACTGTGCCGATTGAGGAAAATCTTTCCAAACAACCATGGGTGCTTTTATTTTTCCTGCCTGTTCAAGAACTGCTTTATGGATAGGCCTAACGACCTGAGCAAGAGAAACTTGCGGAATCAGGCCAACAGTACCTTCGTCTGAGCAAGGGGAACCTACGAAAAGAGTACGCTGGTAGCTACAAGCTGGAATCAATTTGCTGACGGCGCGTAATGCTACTGCCACCGCCGCAGGTGCTACTAATTCAATGGGAACGTCATTTACAAATGCAGGCACTATGCCAATTGGCTTTTCGTCTTCTAATAAAAGACCGTACAAGAATTCAAATTGGTCATCTAATTTGCTGCGCTCCATGACTGAATACCACCAACGTCCTTCCAAGTCTGGAGAAAAACTCTTTTGCCATAAATCGGTTGGTATATCGTCAACTGACTTAACCCATTTGATTTTTATCACTGGTAACCTTGCGCCACATCAAAATTTTTCAAAGCTTGAGCTTTTGCAATCAAGTCAGTATTAATATTCATCTTTCTCCCTGGATAAGCTCGGTCGCACTCGTTTTATGCTAACAGTGTTTCAATGACAATCCCCTATCACTTAAGCCGATTTAACTACAATGTTGATATTAAAGATTAATGCACTCTTTTGTTAGCTCGTGCTCGCGTTGCATCATGAAAGAATTAAATCATGACAACACCACACATAAATATTTCATTGAAGCCTCCACCTTGTCACGACGGTGCCACAAATATTTTGTAAGTTGCTTATGCGGTAAAACGGTTCAAGATTTCTCTTTTGTCAATTGTCAAAAATAACCAAGTAGGTTAATATGGAAAAACGCAAGCCCAATTATCCGCTGCCAATTGTACAGGCTCTGGCTAAAGAAGGGAAAGTGCGGGCAACAATGTCGGCGGTTGCAGGTGCTTATGCCCTAGGCTTCGATTTCGACGCAATGGTTAGCATAGTAATGGAGCTAACATTGAAGGATTTCTACAAAAGCATGACTACGCATACCAACCATAAAGTTTGGCAAGACGTATATCGCTTAACAACAAGAGCTGGGGCAGTTTATTTAAAGTTGATGGTCATCGATGATTTGCTTATCGTATCTTTTAAGGAGCTCTGAAAATGAAGTGTCCAACTTGCACACGCGCCAAACTGGTGCATGACACCCGCAACATACCTTACACATACAAAGGTGAATCGACGGTCCTTCCTGCGGTGACCGGCGATTTCTGCCCGAATTGTGGCGAAGTGGTATTGGCTAGGGCTGAATCGCTGCGCACAGGGGCACTGATGTTGGTATTCAATAAACAAGTAAATGGATCTATTGTTGATCCTGCCTTTATTACAAAAGTTCGAAAGAAGCTGAAACTTGATCAACAAGAAGCCGCCGAGATTTTCGGAGGCGGTATCAATGCCTTTTCTAGATACGAGAAAGGCAAAACTAAACCTCCTTTATCGCTGCTAAAACTGTTACAAATCCTAGATCGCCACCCAAGCTTGTTGACCGAAATCAGAATAAACAGAGTCAGTTGACGGCAGCGCAATTACACTAACAACCACTTAGAAAAACAACCATAGATCTTCGAAGTGACGAATGAAATTTAAATATAATAAAGGATTAAAAAATATGGAAACAGATAAATAAATTATTTGGATTTGGCTGTGCTGAGCAGTTTACCGCTGGTTAGTGCATCGACCGAAATCAGACCCATATCGTGAAGTAGTTGTGCTTGAGCGATATTAAAATTTATCAATGCCTGCGCTTTATCGATCAATGCTTGAGTGTAATCTCTTTGTGCAGTAATGACGTCAAGGTTTATGCCTAAACCACTGATTTTTCGCAATTGGGCAAGACGGAGTTCTTCTAGCGCCGACTCTACTTCATTTGATGCCTCTTCGATATTTTGTTCTTTGTCCAAAATTTGCAAATAAGAATTGCGCACTTGACTGATCACCGTTTGCAATTCTTTCTGGGCTTGTAATCTGGCCTGACGAGCTTGCCATTTTGCTTGCTGGACGTTAAACATATCTACAGTGCCAAAACCTTTCAGACGCCAGTTAACGTTAACGGAGAATACACCTAGCGCTTGCACATTTGAGGGGCCACCAATGCCATAGACATTGCCATTCAATGATACCGTTGGCTGCAAATTAGCGGCAGCGACCAATATGGCTTTCTTGGCTGCTAGTCTCAGTTCTTCGTATTCTTTTAATTCTGGTCTATAATCAATGGCTAGCTGAAGAATATCCGCTATATTTAGGCTGGGATCAATAAGCCTTATTTTTCTAACATTCAGTTCAACCGGAATATAGTCGTCACCCAAGTCCAGGTTCAGTGCAGTGCCTAATGTTATAGCAGCGGAGCGTCTATTAACCTGCTGATCGACAAGAGCTTGTCTATCACGAGAGAGCTGGGTCTTAGACTGTAAAACGTCCAAATTGGTGGCTAAGCCGGAGTGAAAGCGGTCTTCATTCCTGCGCAATTGTTCGTTGGACGTTGCCACAGCCCTTATACGAATTTGCAATAAAGTCTCGGCTAATACTAGATTGTAATAATTTTGGCTGACAGTCAAAAGAGTGTCGCTCAAGCTAGCTTTTTCTAACAATTTGGCTGCTTGGTAATTATGCTTCGATTGTTGGGCACCGAATAATATGCTCCCGCCACGAAAAGCATAAAACTCTGCGCCGGCATGCATTATTTCAAAAGGAGAACGAATTCTTATTACCGAGTTATTGAAAGAGGCTCCGGATGCTACAGTTTGTAGCGCTGAGGACGCCCCGAATAATGAACCTAAACTAGCTGGTAAGCCGATTTTACCGTCAGGGAAAAATTCGGTATAGCCTAAAGTCGGATCTGGCAAAAAATTGCCCAGAGAAGAATAGTAGGCATTTTGTCTTTGTTTAGCATTGGTGCGACTAATGGCCAAATCAAGATTCTGGTTCAAGCCCAAATTCAAAGCACGTCTCAAGTTTAAAGCCGCACTACCAAAGGCATCCAATTGAAATGGATTTAGATAATCATTAATGCTAACAAGAGATTTTAGAGCAGGTCTTCTTAGCTGGACCTCTTCCAGAGAAGAAGACCGGCCAGATTTACTTGGTCCGGATTCAGACGCCGATTTAACCGTTAGCACTGGCGGTGAGGCTATTCCAGATGCACCACTGTTAGTACTAGGGGATTGCTGTTTTGCCTCATTAATAGCACTTTGTTTGTGTTGTGCAAAATCCTGATCAATAGATATTTTTGCATTGATAACGTCATGTTTGGCTTCGGCTGCTGACTGGGATTTTTGTTGACCGCCAGGTATAGTTTCGGCTGCTGACTCGAATTTTTGTTGATCGCCAGGTATGGTTTTGGCTGCTGACTCGAATTTTTGTTGATCGCCAGGTATGGTTTTGGCTGGTCTAAGCTGTGCTCCGTCTAGAAGAGTTGGTGCTGCGGAAATATTATCGGTAACCCCATTAACGCTATCACTTTGGCCAGCAACCGGCTGAAAGGCAAAAAAATATATAACGCAAAAGCTAATGACAGTCGACAAATCGAACGATATTTGCTTTATTAGTGAATGCTTCTCAATAATATTCATGTGGTCTAGCTCAATTGTTTCCTGAAGCTTGCTGCGCTAAAAATTAATAGAACAATTGCTACTGTTGCCAAAACAGCTATTTCTCTGCCCATAACTTCAAGACCAACTCCTCTTAGCAAAATATTTCTGATGCAATCGATGTAGTATCTGAGAGGATCCAAGTATGTCAACATACGGAAGAAGTCGGGCATACTCTCAATGGGCGAAATTGCCCCTGATAGCTGAATTAGAGGTAAATTGAAAAAGAACGATGTCAGAATTGCTTGTCTTTGATTCTTTGATATGGTGGCAAGTATGATACCAATAGAAATGACGACGAAAATATAAATACCAGATACGAACATATATGTAAAAAAATTACCTCTAAAAGGCAGATTGAACATGATTTTTCCAATGGCAAGGGCTAGGAGTACAGTGCCATTTAGCATGATCAAAAGTGGAACGATTTTCGCAACCAAAATCTCCCAAGATTCTGCTGGTGCCATCAGCAATTGTTCGAGCGTACCTGAGTCTTTTTCTTTCACTAATGTGACAGAAGAAACCAAAGTACCGGTGAGCGTGAGAACCAAACCGAGTACGCCGGGCACAAAAAACCAAGAAGAAATCAGTCCCGGGTTATAGGCATAGGTAACTTGGCTAACAACTGGCCTAGGGGGCTGCGTCGGAAGTAATCTGCGAGCGTAAGCTTGAATCATCTGAGTGGCGTATCCCTGCGTAATACCAGCAGTGTTAGCGTCCACGGCATCTATGATGAGCTGAACTGACGCTTGATGACCTTGACTGATTTGACGATCGAAATTTGGAGGAATAACAAGCCCCGCGTCGATTTTGCCCCTCTCGATACTTTTCATCATACTGTCCAAATTATCCGGTGCTTTAGCGATTTTAAATACACGATTTTCGATTAAAGCCGAGGACAATTCGCGGCTTTTATAAGTTTTACATTCATCAACTATACCTAAGCGTAAATCTTGAACATCCGGACTAAGGGCAAAACCATAAAGACATATTTGCACAACGGGAGGAAAGATGAGGAGAAAGAGCTGTTGCTTATCTCTCAATATTTGGCGTGTTTCTTTCACCATCAGCGATAAAAGCCTAACTCCTAAGATAGATTCAAGAATGTTCAGAACCTTCACCAGACGACACTCCAATTAAGTTTTGAGCTGCATCTTGCTCATATTTTTGTGAGCGAGATGAAAGAAAAAAGCTGCACCAATAGCCAAGAAAAGGGGTAAATACCAATCATAGATCCAACCACCACCTCTGACAAAGCTGTCGCGTGAAAGTTGAACAAACCAGCGCGCTGGTATCAAACCAGTAAGCATAGAAAGCGGGTAGACTATATTACGGATTGGATAAAGGTATCCTGAGAGCAGCAACGCTGTGGTAAAGCCACCAGTAGCAACTGCCTGTACAGCCGCGCTCTGCGTATTCATGCGTGTGCCAATTAAAGTACCAAACCCTAGAGCACTAAATAAGAAAAGTACAAGCCCTATAAGGTAAGGAGTGGGATCACCAACGAACCAGGTATTGAAAAATAAATTAGCGCAAAGAATTAAAAAGACTGCCATTGCTACAGCAATAATCATATAAGCCAAAATTTTGCCAAATAAAAATTCGGCGGCAGTTATACTCGAGGCATAAACTTGCAATATAGTGCCAGACTCTTTCTCACGCACCATAGCCAATGCTGCTAATAAAGAGGGGAAAATCCAAAGCACCACCACCAGGGCGCCTGGCACAACATATAAAGACTCGCGGCGCCCTGGATTAAACCATAGTCTAATATCGGCTTTAATAGGCAGATTATTTGCTACCAGTTTATTGTCTTGCAAAAAGCCGTTGATAGTGCCAATCACACTATTTTTCATAACGCGGGCATTGTTGACGTCAGTAGCATCGACAAAAACTTGCACGTACGCTGTGTGCCCTTGTCTTAATTTTCGCGAAAAATCTGGCGGGATAATTAATCCGGCCTTAGCTAACCCTTTGTCTAATGCGTCTTCCAGAGGATGGCTACCGCTCCATTTGTGAGCATCATATTGCTCGTTATTATAAAATCGATCTACTAACTCATAACTCATGAGCCCAGAATCAAAGTTTTGCACGACTAAGGGAATATGCTTAATTTCTAAGCGCACGCCATAGCCGAAAAGCATCAGGCTCAAGAATGGCAGTATAAATGCTAAGGCCACAGTTAGCCGGTCGCGAATAAATTGCGCCAATTCTTTTTTGCATTGTGCTAGCACTTTTTTCATGATGCTTTGCCACTAGCCCTTTGTACTATGCCGATAAAGGCGTCTTCCAGAGAAAATGGGATTTCGCGCTCAGATATTACTTTGATATTTTCACTTTTTAAATCAGCGTTTATTTTGGCCATTTCTTGTTCTGGATTTTCTAAATTAAGATGCAGACTATCGGCAAAGATTGCTACTTTCCAGGCTTGCAAAGTCTTGCGTATGGTCTGTGAGGCCTTTTGGGTATTATCAGTAAGAAGTTCAATCAATTTTCCAGGTTGGGCCGATTTTATTTCAGATGGGCTGCCTTGGGCTACGATTTCTCCAGCGACCATGAATGCTAGTTTCTGACAATGCTCCGCTTCCTCTAAAAAGTGGGTGGTGACTAGTATGGCTGTACCATGCTTGGCGAATTGACGAATGAGACGCCATAATTGCCGTCTAGCTAGCGGATCAACACCTGAGGTTGGTTCATCAAGAAAAAGAATTTGTGGTTGATGCATGACCGAAGCACCAAAAGAAAGTCTTTGTTTCCAACCACCCGGCAATGAATGGGTAAGAAGATTTTCTTGTCCTTTCAGCCCACAAGTATCGAGTACCCAATTCATTTTTTCTTCACGTTCATTTCTGGGTACTTCGTAAACACCACAATAGAATTCGAGATTTTCTTTGATGCTTAAGTCGTCATATAAAGTGAATTTTTGACTCATATAACCAATGCGCTTTCTTAAAGAAGAACTCCTTAAGTCGCTTTTATTGCCGGCTAAAGTCATGGAACCATGAGACGGGGTGAGAAGACCGCAAAGCATTTTTATACTTGTGGTTTTACCAGCACCATTGGCACCGAGTAAACCAAAAATTTCTCCATAATCTACTTTTAAGCTGACTGATTTAACTGCCTGGAAATCACCAAAACTGATACCAATGTCCTCTGCTCCAATAGCAATAGTTCCTTTTTGTTGTCCCGCTTTGCTAAAATTGAATTGTCGGTCTTCGCCTTTTTGTTCTTTGTCACTTTTTAATTTGCTGACAAAAACATTTTCTAGATTAGGCTCGGAAACTTGAATTTCTGGCGGTTCCAGATTTTGTTCGCGCGCTGCCTCTGCTACCAATGATTTGCCTTTTTCAACATTAGCAACCAATAAGTCGAGACGGTCGCCATATTCTTGAATGTCACTAAGCACATCATGGTGTTTAGCAACCGCTTTATTCAATGTTTCTTCCAGCTCGGTCAACTTGCCAGATCTTACCTCTAAGCGATGCATTTTGAGCTTGTCGATCAAATCTCGGGGGGTGCCAATTTCGGCAATGCGTCCTTCGTAAATTAGCGCTACACGATCGCAACGTTCAGCTTCGTCCAAATAAGGTGTAGCGACAGCCGTAGTCACTCCTTCCGCCGATACCCCCGCCAGAACGTCCCAAAACTCGCGGCGAGATACAGGATCTACGCCAGTGGTTGGTTCATCTAGTAGAAGAATCTCGGGGGTGGATACAAGAGCGCAGCATAAGGCTAGTTTTTGCTTCATGCCACCAGACAATTGCCCTGCCAATCTATTTCTGAATTTTGCTAAATCCATTAACTTAAGATAACGCTCACTGCGTTCTGCATAGAGCTCGGCTGATACTTCCCGCACGCCGGCGCTGTATTCAAGATTTTCCTGAATGCTTAAATCTAAGTGTAAAGAAAATTGCTGGGTCAAATAGCCAATTTTTTTTCGAGAAGCTCGCGGTGTTTCGCCTAGCACAGTGATATCGCCTTTAGTGGCTTCCATTACGCCGCCAAGAACGTGAAATGTACTTGTTTTGCCGGCGCCGTCGGGTCCGATCAAACCAAATATTTCGCCCTTTTTAATATCGAAAGAAATACTTTTTACAGCTTGAAAATCACCGTAATATTTTTCGAAATTTCTCACGCCAATGACAATGGCTTTTTCACTTGCTTGCCTTGTTTCAAGGGCATTCAATGATCTCTGGCTCCTCAATCTTTGGTGATATCAATGTCAGCGTCAGCAGGCATACCAGGCTTGGCATAATTAGCTGGATTATCGATCCAGATTTTTATGCCAAAGACTTGCTTGACGCGATCATCCCTAAAATAAATATTTTCAGGCGTAAAGCTAGCTTCAGGGTCAATTTCAATTACTTTGCCTGAAATACCGTGATGTGGGTCCGAATCGTAGTAAATGAGAGCGGGTTGATTGATGCGCACTTTGCCTATTTCACTATCCGGTACATAGGCTCTGAGAAAAACTGTGTCTAGATTAATGAGTGATATTACTGTTTGTCCGGCAGCGACCGTAGCGCCTGGTTCAACTGTGCGGGCAGTGACAACGCCATGAATGGGACTATTGATATTGAGATAAACAATATTGGCAGCAATTTCATCTATAGCCGCCTTAGCATTTTTGACATCTTCTTTGGCGCGCTCAAGGGCAGCTTGATTTTGAGCCACGGTGCGCGTATTGGCAGCCTCCTGGCTACGACGGATCGGAGGGTTAAAACTGTTACTTTCAGCTTGTATAAGAGCCGCCTGAGCGCTTTCAACCTGTTTCTCAGCTGAAACTACCGCAGCCCGCCGCGCATCTACTGTAGCGAGGGTACTGTAATAAGTGCTGTGCGCTTGGTCGTCTTCATCTTGAGTGACAGCACCTTTTACCACTAAATCGTCATAGCGCTTTATACGGATGCGGGCTAATTCTAAATCGGCTTTGCTTTGCGCCTCGTTCGCCACCGCTTGCGCTAATTGTGCTTTTTGACTAGCTACATTGGCAGCGGCTTGTTCAATTCTTCCTTTAGCATCTTCACGGGCTTGAACTACGTTTAATTTGGATTGTTCCACTTGCTCTTTAGAAACTTTAAGTAACTCTTCAGCTTCTTGCACCGATTGCAATGCTTCTTGGTAACGAGCCTTAGCACCCCTTAATTGTGCTTGAATGTCCTCATCACTCAATCTGACTAAAGGTTGACCTATTTTTACTTCTTCGCCTTCGCGATTGGAAATATATTCCACTCGACCAGCTATTTTTGCGCCAACATTTACTTCATATCCTTCAATACGTCCATTGATTCGCAACCAACCTGCTTTACCTTCTGGTTTGTTACGTATAAATTGGAAAATAATTATCGCTAGCACTGCTATGGCAGTAGCAATAAAGATAAAAGGCTTTACTTTTCTTTTACGCTTGCCATTATCTGCGGGTGCAGGAGCCTTGTCACGAGTTTTGTCTTTCGACGAATCGGACGCTGCGGCAGTCGGTTTATCGACGCTCGTCATTAAGATCTGTCTCTATATAATTTGAACCTTACGTTATCATACCAATTGGTATGAATTTCTTTCGACGTTCAGAGCAAGAGTGATATTAAAGAAAACGCATTGAGTTTATGATTTCTTATTATATGTCCCTCTTATAAACTTCTCTGCCAAGCGAAAGAGTAAAAAAATTATTGATATAGTTTTTTTGAACGCAAAACAAAAATTGGCTAAAAGAATTGCCTCAAAGTGAATAGGTAGCGGTGCAGAAATCGTTTAGGGCGACTGATACAGCCGTCTCCGGCGCCAAACCAGCCGCCCTAAGTCAATCCTCAGATACTGCTCACTCGTTGGCAAGACGAAGGCCCAGCTCAGCAAGCGTTTTTCTCGTCTCGCCCAAACTCGGGAGCCCGAAGTATTTCAACTTTAGCAAATCATCTGCACTCGTGAAGATCAGATCGAGAAGTGTGCGCAAGCGTAGACGGACGAAGCCATTGCGAGTGCGAACACTCAGGTGGTCGAGCGCGCTGCTGATCGGTATGCCGGCGAGCAGCCCCATGAGCCTTTGCGCAATGGCGTCGTCAGGGTTAAGGTCTTCCCTGAGGCAGAGCTTTAAATAACGAGCGCGATCCTGTTGATGCGCGCCCTCAACCACCGGGCACCCGAAAGTCTCAAGTCGCCTCACCATATTCGGAATACGCCCGTTTTCGGGTAGCTGTGGCATCTGCTCACGAACGATGTCCCGAAGCGATGTGCACCCGCGGATGATCAAGGTCAGAGCAGCATGGAGCTTCTCCAGGTCAATCGGCTTCAGATCAATCGACTTGGAGCCGTCCCCAACACTACCTTTTCTCTCGACCTGAGCACCGACCTTCAAAGTTGGTCTTGCCAGCATGACTGATTGCCTCCATTTCGAGTTTTGCTTGTTCCCGATTGGAATGGGTTCGAGAACTTGACCCTCTCGAATACCGCAAAGCTGTCACAAATCTGGCTGGAAATAGTGAGTGATGGTCTTTTCTGTTTTTTCTAATACCTCTGAAATGTGACATCAATGCGAATACGTTTTTAAACTGACAATTTCCAAGTAATGATTTCAAGCGATGTAAAGACATTTAAAGAAAGGCTGTGGCCTGGCTTTATTGACTGATGATCTAAATTAGTAACCAAAAGGCTTAAGGGCTGTCCGGCTTATTATTGACAATTAATCAACCCTTACATGTGCGCTAGTTAGCGCACATTTGTCAGCACGAGCAACTTTCGAACTTTCCGTGGAAACACTGCTGGGTATAATCCCAATACGCATGATAAAATCGCCAATGCTGCGCACAAATGCGGGTGTAGTTCAATGGTAGAATGGCAGCCTTCCAAGCTGCACACGCGGGTCCGATTCCCGCCACCCGCTCCATTTTTAACTGATTATTTATGGCCCAGATTTCTATAAAACATTTTTGTATGTATCAATAGTCGCAGTTACAAGAGAAGAATCAACAAATCCAATATGCTAGAAGATAGTCAATATAAGAGTGGTTTGTGAAAAAAGCTTTGTTCCTGGTTTAACAAGTAAATATGACGTATGAGCGCATTATTGTTCTGGATCATGCCGGTCAAAGGATGCATGAACGTGCTATTAGCTATAAGGATATTTTGCAAGTATTGTCAAGCGGTGAGATAATAGAACAGTACCCAGACGATACTCCGTACCCTAGTAGATTAGTTTTAGGTTTTTGTGCCGCTCGCGCCATTCATGTTGTAGCCGCAGATAACCATAATCACCAGATAACAGTCATAATTACTGTTTATGAACCCGACCCAACCTTATGGCACTCAGATTTTCGAAGGAAAAAATAAAATGAAATGTGTAACCTGTAAGCAAGGAGATCTTCATCCCGGCACAACAACCTTTATGGCTGATCGATCAGGCACTATTTTTGTCGTTAAAGGGGTGCCCGCTCTCATTTGTAATAACTGTCATGCAGCATATT
>Ga0206843_10066_pt1 | contig 38080 bp, 27 predicted proteins | sample Alteio_BWOrgCont_21_FD_152869 | JGI IMG/M metagenome (GOLD analysis project Ga0206843, IMG submission 152869) | Enriched cells from forest soil in Barre Woods Harvard Forest LTER site, Petersham, Massachusetts, United States -... | ecosystem: Environmental > Terrestrial > Soil > Temperate forest >...
TTACAACTTGCGGAACATCCGCAATGGGTGGGCGACAATTTTCAGGGTGCATTCCAGGAAGCCTGTGGTAACTGGCAACGATCATCAATAGATATCGTACAGTTTATAGAAAAGCAATACGATGACCGCGCATTCCAGCACGTAGTGCAATATTATGACCGCTCCAAAGTGTCGCACAAAATGCAGGTAAGCGATGTATTGCAGCATGTATTCAACCACAGCACCTACCATCGCGGCCAGTTAGTGACCATGCTCCGCCAGCTGGGAGTAAAAGATATTCCGGGTACTGATCTTATTGGCTTTGCAAGGGGTAAATAAAGTTTAAAGATTATTGAATATCACGGATAGATCTAAAATAAATCCAGGCAATAAAGGGCTTGTTACTTTATCTTCTGAGTATAAATATCCTGAAGCCAGTAACTTTTCATTAGTTAGTAAATATATCTGCACTGCTTTCTCTCTTGGGTCTACTATCCAGTATTCCTTTACTCCGGCTTCCTCGTAAACCTCATGTTTATACTTGAGTTCCTTCTTATTATTGGACGGAGAGAGTATTTCTACCACGATATCAGGCGCTCCCAGGCATCCGCGTTCTTCGATCTTTGAAGGATCGCAATTCACGACAATATCCGGCTGCAACACAGTAATAATGTCCTTATCATCCTTTGATTTGCGTGGGAGTCGCACGTCAAAAGGCGCAGAAAATACTTCGCATTTTTGCCCTTGCAGGAAAGTAAACAAAGCAGTAGTAATACGCAAAGAAATCCTTTGGTGGGAAGACGTTGGAGAGGGGCTCATTTTAAATATCTTGCCCTTAATTAGCTCCACCCGCTCCTCAAAATTCCATTTGATATAATCTGCGTAGGTATATACCTTATTTAAATCAAGGTCGGCCAGTTCCATAAATTTTTTTCTTTACACAAATTTAAGCATGAAACCGCGAACATTTGTTAACAAAAAAACGGCTGGTCTTTTGACCGGCCGTTTTAAAAATCAGCTTATTGCGTACCCGGTTTTAAAAATTGTACTTATTGAATTAATATTCTTGTTGTCACGCGAGTACTCTTAGATACAGCTGATATAAAGTAAATGCCTGGTGGAATAGGAAGTTTTACCTCTTCTTCTTTATTAGTCGCAATCGTCATCTCTTTTACTTTTTCGCCTACTGCGTTTGTAATAATTATTTGTGCATCTTCATCAACAGGAGATGATAATAATAATGCAAATGATCCCTGGTTGGGGTCAGGATAAGCCTTCAGTGAATAAGCTACGGGACCAACGGTATTGTTTACTGCAGTTCGGCACGCATTTACCGTTACTGTTTTAGTTGCAGTTGCTGTACCGCACTGATTGGTGACCGAATAAGTAATAGTGGCGCTGCCCGCAGTGGCCCCGGCTACTGCACCGGTACCGTTTACCGTAGCAACGGTTGTTGTACTGCTATTCCATACTCCCCCCGTTACACTTTCCGTTAATCTGATAACTGAATCAGAACATACATGCGTGGCTCCCGTAATACTGCCTGCCGAGGGTGTAGTAATGACAGTTACCAGCACCGTAGCAGAAAGGCCAGACACAGTATAGGATATTGTAGCTGTGCCTATACCTACCCCCGTCACGGTGCCTGTGCTGCTAACAGTAGCTATGCCGGTGTTTGTACTTGTCCATGTTCCGCCGCCTGTAGCATCGCTTAAACTGGTGGCCACACCAGCGCACAACGTATCGTTCCCTGTTATGGTCGCAGGGCTTAGTTCCTTTACCGTAATTCTGGCTGCGCTATATATATTGTCTCCATAGGCAACGTATGGTGTGCCGCTCCCGTTTATTGCAATGCTGGTACCAGCCCCTAATGAGACACCTGTGCCTGCTTCTACCCAGCTGCTGCCATTGTATTTCATTACTTTAACGGTATCGTAAAAGGTAGACCTGTTCTCTCCGTAGGAAACATACGGAGTGCCGCTGCCATCTATAGCTAATGAGGTATAAACTATTTGCCCCGCCGAGAACCCTGTACTACCCACGGGTGCCCAACTGGTGCCATTGTATTTCATTACCGTAGTTTTCTCTGAATCCGGATTGTCCTGGTAAGCTAAATAAGGTGTGCCACTTCCGTCTAATGCTAAAGATAGGAACAACGCTACGCCTGTAGAGAATCCCGGGCTGCCTACCGTTACCCACGCGCTGCCATCATATTTCATTACAGTTGCCTTTCCGCCTGTGGCATAATCCTCAAAAGCCAGGTAAGGTGTACCACTGCCATCTATAGCTATAGAGGTGGAATAGGCAATATCCGGGGTAAACCCTGCGCTACCTACATTTACCCAACTGGTGCCATTGTATTTCATCACCGTAGCTTTGTTGCCAAGGCTACCATCATTGTAGGCAACATACGGAGTGCCCGCACCATCTATCGCGATGGTGGGTGCGCCATAGGTACTGCCGCCCACTGTGCCTGCCGAGAAACCGGCACTACCTACATTTACCCAGCTGCTGCCATTATACTTCATTACTGTAGCCATGCCGGGAACACTTGTTGCGTTATCACTATAAACGACATATGGAGTGCCACTCCCATCTATTGCAATAGACCTTGTTGACAGCATTGTAATACTTCCTGCTGAGAACCCAGCACCGCCCACGGTTACCCAGCTACTGCCATTGTATTTCATTACTGTTGCTTTATTGCCAGTTGCCATATCTTCAAATGCCACATAAGGTGTGCCGCCTGCATTTATTGCCATAGATAGCATAATGATTCCTCCGGTAAAGCCCTCCGTACCCACAAGGTTCCAGCTTTGGGAAAACGAACTACTAAACGATACTATAAGCGCCAAAACGAGTAAAAGAGTTCTTTTCATAAAGAATTACAATAATTAAGCTTAAATAAAGGAAGAGTAGGAAGGGCAACTGGCAATGAAGACAGTAAATATTTATCTTTTAGTTGGATTTCATCGATAATTAGTTGAATGAATGTTTTTAAAGATAGCTCTACACCATAAATAACCTCACGGTGCAATCAATATCTGGAAAACAAAACGGCCGATCAAAAGACCAGCCGTTTCAAACTATTTAACCTTTACCTGATTAACTTATTTCACTTCTTCATACTCAGCATCAGCTACACCGCCATCGTTGGCGCCTGCGTGCTGCTGGCCGCCGTCGTGCGGTGCACCATCACTCGGGCCGCCTTGTGCGCCAGCTTTATACATTTCCTCACTTGCTGCCATCCACGCTGCGTTAAGGTCTGCTTCAGCTTTATCTATGCCGTCCAGGTCTTCCGCTTTTTGTGCAGCCTTCAGCTTGTTCATTGCATCTTCTATCACAGACTTTTTATCAGCCGGTATCTTATCGCCGTATTCTTTCAGTTGTTTTTCGGTGTTAAATACCAGGCCGTCTGCCTTGTTCAGCTTCTCTACACGCTCACGCACTTTCTTATCTTCTTCTTCGTTGGCTTTAGCCTCGTTCTTCATGCGCTCTACTTCAGCCTTATCAAGGCCGCTGCCTGCTTCTATACGTATGTTCTGCTGTTTGCCCGTGCCTTTATCTTTAGCGGTCACGTGCAGCATGCCGTTAGCATCTATATCAAAGATCACCTCTATCTGTGGTACTCCGCGCGGTGCCGGTGGTATACCATCAAGTATAAAGCGGCCCAGGTTCTTATTGTCTTTTGCCATCGGGCGCTCACCTTGTATTACGTTGATCTCTACGCTTGGCTGGCTGTCGCTTGCTGTTGAGAAGGTTTCGCTCTTCTTTGTAGGGATAGTCGTGTTAGATTCTATCAGGCGGGTCATTACACCACCCATAGTTTCTATGCCCAGGGAAAGCGGCGTAACGTCCAGCAGCAACACATCTTTCACATCGCCTGTAAGCACGCCACCTTGTATAGCCGCGCCTATTGCTACCACTTCATCAGGGTTTACACCCTTATGTGGCTTCTTGCCAAAGAATTTTTCTACCACTTCCTGTACCTTAGGTATACGTGTAGATCCGCCCACCAGTATTACTTCGTCTATTTCAGCTGCAGTAATGCCTGCATCCTTCAATGCTTTGCGGCAAGGCTCCAGCGTACGCTCTACAAGGCTGTCAGACAGTTGCTCGAATTTTGCACGTGTAAGCTTGCGTACCAGGTGCTTAGGTGCGCCATCAATAGCCGTGATGTAAGGCAGGTTAATTTCAGTTTCCTGTGAAGATGATAATTCTATCTTAGCTTTTTCAGCAGCTTCTTTCAAGCGCTGCCATGCCATAGGGTCCTTGCGCAGGTCCATAGACTCGTCTTTCTTAAATTCGTCGGCCAGCCAGTCCATCACTACTTTATCAAAGTCATCACCACCCAGGTGTGTATCACCATTAGTAGATTTTACTTCAAATACGCCATCACCCAGTTCCAGTACAGATACGTCGAACGTACCACCACCAAGGTCAAATACCGCTATTTTGCTGTCTTTATGTTGTTTGTCAAGGCCATAAGCAAGCGCAGCTGCTGTAGGCTCGTTGATGATGCGTTTTACGGTAAGGCCTGCTATTTCGCCAGCTTCTTTAGTAGCCTGGCGCTGTGCATCGTTAAAGTAAGCGGGTACTGTAATTACAGCCTCTTTTACTTCGTAGCCAAGAAAGTCTTCTGCAGTCTTCTTCATTTTCTGAAGGATCATTGCAGATATTTCCTGTGGCGTATATGGGCGGCCGTCTATATCCACACGTGGTGTATTATTTTCACCCTTGATCATTTTGTACGAATAGTGAGATGTCTCATTCGTAACTTCATCAAAACGGCGGCCCATAAAGCGTTTTATAGACTGTATCGTGTTTTGCGGGTTAGTGATCGCTTGTCTTTTTGCCGGATCGCCTACTTTACGCTCTCCGTTTTTCAAAAATGCAACTACCGATGGGGTGGTGCGGCGCCCTTCGTCGTTTGCAATAACCACAGGCTCATTGCCTTCCATTACGGCAACGCATGAGTTGGTGGTTCCTAAGTCAATTCCAATGATTTTTGCCATAGTATATTATAATTATAAGTTCGTATTTCGTTTATTTAATATTGGATACCTACGGTATCTGAATACCATACTCAATGAACATGCCAGTCTTAAATCTCTGAAATATTGGCAGAAATGCTGCCAGAATTAAAAGAAATATGCCTTATGTGGGAACATTAAGGCATATTATTAAGTATTTATTTACGGAACCCGGAGATGATTAGTAAGCTTTCCCTATTATATGCGCCGGAGCCAGGTAAGGGCTTAAAGTAAGTGAATCTATAGTGTCGTCAGTGATTCTTACTTTACCGGTTCTTACTCCCTTGGCTGTGTACAAGCCTATCGTATTGGCGCCTTTAATGTTGGTGTAGATCGGCTCTATTTCACTGCCTGTCAGGCCCAGTCCCTGGGTTGCAGCTGCCTGCTGGTAGTTGTCATAGTCCTTTGTGGTCAGGTATACCGTCATATCGCATTGGTCTATCAGCCTGTATACATTTGCAGGTGCCACGCCCATGCCGGCATATATAGCCTTATACATGTCTGTGTTCAGTGGATTAAAGTAATGCAGCGAAGGGTACAGGCCATATCCCAGGTTGTAGTCGTATGAGTGTGCCGTGCGTTGGTGTGTTTGAGAATTCGAATCTACCCAGTTAAAGGTCAGTACCGCCTCTATTGCATCCGGGGTCGGAATAGACAGGCCGCTCTGGTTGTAACCTACATTTACATTAAAGTGTTTATCATTCGCACCGGTTGTGGCAAAACCAAGGTCGGTAAGATAAAAGCTGCCGGTACGCTCCAATACATCCACGCGGAATACGGTGCTGTCATTATCTACAATTACTATCGAATTGGCAGAATCCACTTCTCCGGTACTAAGATTAGTGATCACCAGGCGGTAACTGTCTATAGCAGCCAAAAGGCCCGTAAATTTATATGCATAGTTAGGCGATTGAAAAAATATACCAGGCTGCTTTGGATATCCCTCATTGTCCATATTCACCCGGTTCAGATGAATTGTGTCCAGGCGCGCACCACTGGCGCTTATTCTCTGGATCTTTACATCAAGATTTGAATAAAAACTCGAATCAGGATCCTTCGACATGGTAATGGCGCTCTTATTCTGGTCTAAGAAAGCTTTCTGTATACGTATATAATGTGCTGTATCTGACTGGTCAAGAAAGCCATACACAACAGTAATATTTTTATAAGGAGCGCCGATGTTGAATTTCGTTGAGCAGCCTGCTATTACAAACACTGCCAGTATTATCGCTATCGGGAGGAAAAGCTTTTTCATTTTGAACAATAAAAATTTATAAAGTGGACAAAGATAAGCGTTTAGTTGATTGATTGATAAGTTAAAAAAAGTTAAAGGTTTTCTAATTAATAAGTTAAAAAAATAATGAGTTATTAGAAAGGAGGGCAGTATTGCAACACAATAAAGACGTATCTACGCCAGACAATCTTGGGTGCCTGGCGCATTTATTTTTAGGTTTCGTTTAGCCTCAATCTCCCGTTGCACATTTTCCGTATTTTCACACCATGGCTATTATCACCATAACCACGCCGTTCAATATTGATCTTGAGTTCAGGATAGCCTCGTTCAATAAGCGCCTGCTGGCATGGCTTATAGACATCACCATTATTTGCTTTTATTATTATCTTATGCTTCGCTTCATCTATCCTTTATTTGGCATGGGCGAGGCGGTAAGCACTGCTGCCGGGCTTTTTGTCATTGTGCTCCCGGTGCTGGCATACCAGCTGGCCTTTGAGTTATTTCTCAATGGGCAGACGATAGGCAAAAGAATAGCAGGCATAAAAGTAATAGATAAAGAGGGTAGGGAACCAACATGGGGCCAGTACATCACCCGCTGGATATTGTGCATAGGTAACCTGTTTATATACATTATTCCCTATGTGATTCTCGCAAACCCGGCTTTCATGCTATTCTTCATGATACTGTACCTGCCCGACTTTCTCACCATCGTTATTTCTCAGAGATCACAGCGAATAGGCGATTTTGCTGCCGGCACAGTAGTGATAGACGCTAATTACAAGGCTAATATCAGCGAAACCATTTACCTGGAGATCGAAGACAAGGGCTACCAGCCTTTGTTCCCCGAAGTTATGCGCCTTACCGACCGCGACATAAATGGCATAAGAAACCTGCTGAACACAAAACGTCCGGGAAAAGATACGGAGCATTATATTATAGATGTAGCGCAAAAGATCAAGACCGTCCTTAACATCCAGTCAGATCTATACCCCACAGACTTCCTCGAAAAACTCCTCCAGGACTATAACTATTTTACCGCAAAAGCTTCTTCCGGTCGCTAGGGGGTGTAGGCCTGTTAACTAACTATTATTAAAGCGAGGGTATTGTTCTGAAAGGCTGTCTGCTTTGCTGCTTCTGAATACAAAATATATCTTTGCCCAGTGGTCGGCACAATTCACGGCAATTTGAAAGGGCATTCATGAAAAGCTTTGGCAAATTGTTTAATTATCTATCTTTATAGCAATAACAGCATATCTTTTTAATAGATTTTATGAGAAAACATTGTACTATTTTAATATTAACACTTACGGCTGTTTTGTTTCACACGCAGCAGCTACATGCACAACTCATCAAAACCTTTGCTGGTAACGGCTTTGGCGCCCACACCGGCACAGGTGCCCATACCGGCGATGGTGGCCAGGCCACACAGGCAGAGTTAAATAGCTGTACAGGTGTGTCGTTCGATGGGGCGGGAAATATATATATAGCCGACCGCGGTAACAACGTGATACGTAAAGTAAATACTGCAGGTGTTATCAGCACATTTGCCGGCAAAGACTCTGCTGGCTATAGTGGCGATGGCGGCCAGGCCACTGCCGCAAAGCTGAATAAACCATACAGCGTAGCTACTGATATTGCAGGCAATGTCTATATCTCCGATTTCGGTAACAACGCTATTCGTATTGTAAATACGTCAGGTATTATTTCTACTTACGTTGGCACCGGTACCGCTGGTTTCGCAGGCGATAACGGCCCAGCCTCGGCTGCTATGTTAAATAACCCGCAGGGCATTGCAATAGATACTTTTGGAAACCTCTTCATCGCAGATGCAAATAACCACGTTGTTCGCGAAGTATTTAACGCAGATACCAGCATTATCACATTTGCAGGTACAGGTGGTGTCTTCGGCTATAGTGGAAATGGTGGTTTCGCTAACGGTGCGCTCCTGCATTCTCCTGCAGCAGTAGCTACCGATATTTTTGGCAATGTATATATCGCAGATTATCTGAACAACGTGGTACGCCAGGTCGATCCGTCAGGCATCATCACCACGTTTGCAGGTAATGGTTTGGGCAGTTATAGTGGCGATGGTGGCTCGGCGGCCGCAGCTGGCTTGCATTTTCCTTCTGGCGTTGCAGTATATGGCTTTGGCGATGTGTATATAGCAGATCAGAGCAATAACACCGTGCGCAAGGTAAACAGTGCGGGCATCATCAGCACTTTTGCAGGCACGGCCACAAACGGCTACCTGGGCGATGGCGGCGATGCCAATGCCGCAGAAATAAGCTCTCCTAAAGGCCTTGCGCTCGATGCGCTGAACAGGCTCTTCATTTCAGACTATGATAACAATGTGATAAGGGTGGTATATACAAACGTTCCTGCCGCGGTTAACGGCGTAGCTAACCAGGGAGAGCTGAAAGTATATCCCAATCCATCCAACGGTTCGTTTACGCTCAATATTCCGCAGTCAAACACAAGCAGCACGGTTACCATTACCGATATGCTGGGCCGGTGCGTAGATACAAAACAGCTGCAGCCAGGTGCGTCATCAAAGTATCTGGTGAATACAGATATTCCTGCCGGTAGCTACATTGTTACTGTTAGCTCAGGCGTTAATATTTTCAGGCAGCAGGTCTGTGTAATAAAATAGTGCCATACGCTAATGGTGGCTGGCTATACCAGTATTCTTATTCCTTATGCGCTCTGTTGGCTTTTGATTTTTCATTGCTCTACCTTTGACCAAAATTTTAAAACTATATAACTATGGCACATTTACTTCCTGCTCTGCAATACGCTTTCGATGCGCTGGAGCCACATATCGATGCTCAGACAATGCAGATACACCACGACAAACACCACCAGGCCTACGTTGACAACCTGAACAAAGCCCTGGCCGGCAACGATGGCGAAGGCAAAACGCTTGAAGAGCTGATGGCTAACATTTCTTCTTATCCTGCAGCCGTGCGCAACAATGGTGGCGGACATTACAACCACTCTTTATTCTGGACAATACTTGGCCCTAATGCAGGCGGTACCCCGTCAGGCGATCTTGAAAAAGCAATAAATGAAACATTCGGTTCTTTAGATGCACTAAAAGAAAAAATGAACGCAGCAGGCGCAACTCGTTTCGGCAGCGGCTGGGCATGGCTGTTAGTAAATGATGGTAAGCTGATAGTAAGCTCCACGCCTAACCAGGACAACCCGCTGATGGATGTTGCAGAAGTAAAAGGACAGCCTATTTTAGGTATAGATGTATGGGAACATGCCTACTACCTGAAATATCAAAACAAGCGCCCCGACTATCTTATAGCAATATGGAACGTCATCAACTGGGATGCGGTAGCTATGCGCTACAAAGCAGCACTCTAAGCAATAATATCTTGATAAAATAAAAAACTCCTGCTCTCCAAAAGAGCAGGAGTTTTTTTGCAAAAGCATTTACCTAGTTTATTCCAAAAGAAAAACCAAAGCCTATGATCAGCCCGCCGGGAGAGATCAGGTTCATCGTGGTTTTTGAATTATCGCTGAGCGGGTAGCCGCTGATTTGGGTGTATTTATTGCCATAAGAAAGAGGTACCGAATAACCGAGTTCGAGATAAATGCGGTTGTATTGTTTTCCTAAGTTCCAGTAACGGTGTACTGCGAGAAAAGCGTTTGTTTGCGGGTTCAGCGTCAGCGATACCTGTTCCACGTTGCCGGTAACTGTCTCCAGGTTTTGCTGGTAGTTCTTCAGGCCTGTATTGTAGGTCACTCCGCCGCCAAATGCCCATCCCCTGTGACAGGCATCTAAGTAATACTTGCCGGAGATAGCGATCTTATAACCCCACGAGCTAATGCCTGCGCCACCCTCTATGGAGGCATATCTGACTATCGGCACATCAAAACTGACACCAAGTAGTCCCGTATTGTTATTGATACCTGTACCAAGGGAAATATACGATGAGGGACAGTGCGATGGGCGTTGGATACGGCGTTTTGTTGAATCCAGGTGTTTTGTCGAAGCTTTATTTCGCTGATACACCGATACATCGTAAGCTTGGGCAAATGCACTAAAGCTTAAAAGCACAACAAATAGGGTTAGCATCGTTTTCTTCATCTCGTATTTTTTTAATTGTCTAATGGTATAGCTGGTCAATATTTTTATGGCTGCAAATTTATTTTTTTGTTGCAATAAATTGATACACATATTGTCTATATAAATTACAAGGCATGTTACATGTATTCGCTTTTCCTTGCATCTAAACTCAGCACGTTACAATAAATTCTCCATTATATCGTTTATCAATGGCGCTTGTAAAAACTTTAATCACAGGCAGATATCACTTCGAAATAAATGAAATAACTTAGAACGTTATTTTTTGCTGTCTGTGCATGTATATCACTTTTTCAGTAGCCCCGGCCTTTAGGCCGGGGGCACAATGAAACAAGAAACAGGCTTTAGCCAAAACTGCGTTATTAGGGGTAAAGTCTATTGGTATAATATGGATGGGAAAATGATCTGCTCACGGATATATGCCCGTAGCGGGCTAACCACACAATAGCCACGGCAATAATATAGAAGGATATACTAAATGAATTGGGGCAGAAATAGAGCACAAAAATATAGGGTTCCGCTCCCCCAAAAACATGCTGGAAACCCGCACTAATCCAGTCTTTTTAATAAATAATAATTTTATTTAATAAATTCTAAACTTTCAGTAAATTCCAATAATGAGAACGAACCGAATCCTCTTGTTTTTTATGCTCCTGCTCCCCACTCATTTGTTTGCTCAGACCATAGATACCAGCCACACTCATGCACTCGGGTTACTCGTAGAGTCCAATTCTATGTTTGCCCGGGACGGCAATGCCGAATTAGCGACAGTAGGGCTGCAATACAATAAAAGGAGGAAGAAGTTAAGCTACAAGCTCACGGCAGGCTATGCAAGCTATGATCAGGAACCCCACGGGAACGGGTTTAACAGCATCATACAGGATACAGCAATTCGAAAGACCCCGAAAACAAAAATAGACATGGTAATGATTGGCGGAGGGTTGGAAGTACAGCGGCAGTTTTATAGAAAACTATACTTCTTTGCAGGGGTGGAGCTTCGCGCAGGGTATGGAAGTGGTACTGTAGATACTACAATAACCAAGGAATACTATGTTCCCCTGGTCAATCCATATACTGGTATGGCAGTAGCCGCCATAGCCGATGCTTCTTATGGAAAGACAGGTACTGATGCCACCTTGTTTTACCTTGGCATAACGCCTTATTTCGGATTAAAGCTGGAGTTTAAAAGGTTTATCCTTGGCACAGATTTTAAGAACTACGTTGCCTTTACTGCATTGCATGATCGTACCGGCGCTACTGGCAATGTTGATTTCAGTAGTAGCAATATTTCCCAAAGCTTTTTTGTGCAGTATAAATTTTAAGGCTGTTGGTTAAAAGTTGCCAAGATCCGCCAGCATAGCCTTTGCCCGCTCATTCCCGGGATGCTTTTTTAGCAGGTGTTCCAGGCTTTTTCTTGCGCGGTCTGGCTGATGGTTACTATGGTACCACACCGCCAGGTTTATGAGGTTCTGCTCATAATCAGGGTCTAGCTGGTTGGCGCGCATCATATAGTCGTAAGACATCGTATTGTTGCCTTGCTGCATATAGATGAAGCCCAGGTTGGTATTAGCGCTCACATGGTTAGGGTTTTCACCCACCACAAACTGGAATACAGCCAGCGCTTCAGGTACCTTCTTTACTGCCAGCAGGCATATACCATACTTGTTCTCAAAGTCCAGCGAGTATTTCCATAGCTCAGTGGCACGGTGGTACCATGGCAGCGCACTGTCAGGCTGTTGTAGCTGGTAGTATGCTTCACCTATGCGGTATGCCGTCCATGCATCATTAATGGTAGCCGGCTGTAATTGTGCAGCATAACTAGTTACCCTTTGATAGTCGTTAAGCAGGTAGTAAACCCGTATGTAATCCCGGTTTTGCTTCTTTGCCGCTTCTATATCATTTTGTTTACCAAGGTATAGCAGGGCAGAGTCCAGCAAGCCCTTCGACTGTGCATACCGTTCATAAAACTCCATATAGCCCCTTGCCGTAGTTATAGCGTCCGGGCTATTATTATTAAAACACTTCAACCCCAGGAAGGCTGTTATCTTCTGCTTCATAGAGTCCTCCACAGGCCGCTTCCTTATAAAGTGGTCCGTCACTGCTACGTGGGGTATATCTATACTGCTATTGTGCGGCATGTGGCAGGTCACACAGTCGTTGTTCTTAGTGGCGCGCACCTGTGCAGTCTCCGTGCATTGGTGTTGCCCATTCGCATTACCATGGCACCCCTGGCAGGCATTCAGGTATTGTGCCCGTGGTGTGAACTTCACGCTTACATGCGGGTTGTGGCAGGTAATGCAGCTCATCTTGCCCGACTGTACGTAGCACTGGCTTTTCTTCATACGCTCCACGTGCGATGCCATGATCATCTTATCCTGTGCGCCCTCATACTCCGGCATAAACACGTTCATCACCTCAGATAGCTTCATGCCAGGGTGAAAGTCAAAAAACGTCTTCCCGTCGTTCAGCACAGCAATGCCCTGCAGGTGGCAGCGCTGGCATACATTGTTCTGTAGCTCAGTAGGCAGCCTGCGCGGGTTTACAATAGTATAGTCCGGTGTCTTAGAGGTGTCTATTGGCGTGTTGTTTTGCCGCTCCAGCACATGCAGGCTGCCCGGCCCATGGCACCGCTCACAGTCTATGCCGGTTTTTAAGGCCGTATACTTATTCTCGCTATTGCTCACAAACTCCGGGTACCCGTTATGGCAGCTCATACACTCTATCTCTATAAGCCGCTGAAAACGGCTGCTGGCGCCCTTCTCAAACCCTGGCGCAAGGTCCCACCTGTGTTTCTGCGTATAAAAGGTAATAGGCGCCTGGTACAGGTAGCCGTTATTATTAAAGATGTGGGAATTAGTGTGTTGCCCTGAGCCCACTACATAGTTTACCTTCTGTACTCGCTTATGTACAGTATCTCCGCCCTCCACTCTGAACTCCATAATGTAGAACGAATCATGGTCCCAGTAAGGCTTGTAATAATAATCAAGTGCAGAGTCATACACCAGCGCATGGGCCGCAGAAAAGTCAGCCGCAGATTTTTCCTTAGTAGCAAACCCAAACGACTGCCCCATGCCTGTTTGTATAAACGTCTCATATACGCTTTCATGGCAGCCACGGCACGTTTGCATCCCCACATAGTGTGCGCTGGTATCATACACATTCCGCCATAAAGAAGTTTCATGCGTATTATCGCCATCATCTTTACCCGCAGGGTTATTGCAAAAAAATAGCGGCAGTGTTATAGCAAACAAAGCAACCACAAGCAACACACTACGAAGAAGACGCGACGACATTTATCTACCAAAAATAGGAAATGATTAGGTGTGTATTGCAAATGAGAGCATTCATTATTCCGCATCTAGCTTTTCAATTTCTTTCCTGACCTCATCGATTAGCTGTTGCTCGGTAGGAAGGTACAATTGGTACTTGCTGGCAATAATAGTTTTGTTATTCTCAGGAAGAGTAAATTTCACCACTGCATCATTTTTGTCTGCACAAAGTAAAATGCCTATTGTTTTATTTTCAAAATCCTGCTTTTCAAAACGGTCGTAATAATTTACATACATCTGTAGTTGGCCAATATCTTCATGAGTTAATTTCCTGATTATGATCTCAAAAATTACAAAGCATTGCAAAAGGCGGTTATAGAATACAAGATCAATAAAGAAATCATCACCATCAATATGAATGCGTTTTTGCCTTGCTATGAAAGAAAACCCATTTCCCAGTTCTAACAAAAAATCCTGCAAGTGACTAATAATGGCACCTTCTAAATCCTTTTCATAATAAGATGCTTCCCTTTTTAATCCCAGGAATTCCAATACCATTGGGTCTTTTATGATATCCTTTGTATCAGAAGGCAGCTTTTCTTCCCTTGCTACTGCTAATACACTCTTCACATCATTGCTCATCAGCAGCCGTTCGAATAATTGGCTGTTTACTTGTCTTTCCAGTTGCCTTGCGGTCCAGTTGTTCTTCTCTGTTTCTGCTATATAAAAATCCCTTTTATTTTCATTTTCAATACGAATAAGTATTCGAAAATGTGTCCAACTGAATTGGGGGCGCACTGCGTCCCTAATTGGGAACATTTTATAAAATTGTTTATAACGGTTTAATTCTCTGTATGAAAATCCGCTGCCAAACTGAATTTGCAAATTTTCAGCTAAAGATTTAATAAGATACTCACCATATCCCGCCCTTTCTTTTCCCTGTAGTTCTTCTTCAAAGATCTTTTTGCCAATATTCCAATACATCAGCACACGCGCTGTATCTACAGAGCGAATTGCATTTTCCCGGGCTCGCGCAATGATCTGTGTTATTTCGTCTATAAGTTCTATTCTTATATCCATTAGGCCATTTTGATTTCTTTACCCAAACATCGCAAGCGTATAATTCGACTTCCCCTTTTGTATCAGCAGGTATTTACCATTCAGCAAATGCTCTTCAGCAATTTTAAAGTCTAGTGCAGTCACTTTTTCTTTGTTAATGCTGATGCCGCCGTTTTGCAGCATCTTCTTTGCTTCGCCTTTTGATGCGAACACTCCGCTTTCTGCTAAAAATGTAATGAGTTCCAGGCCATCTGCAAGTCCGCTCTTAGCGCCGGTTACCTGCGGCACACCATCCATCACCTCCAGTAATTGTTGTTCGTTAAGCGACCGCAACACATCGATAGATGATTGCCCAAAGAGTATGTCAGAAGCCTGTTTCGCGAAAGACAGGTCATCTTCGCTATGCACCATTATGGTCATTTCTTCAGCAAGGGCCTTTTGCAGTTTTCTTTGATGAGGAGCCAGTTCGTGTTCTGCAATTAAAGCCTTCAGTTCATCTACAGGTTTGAAGGAGAATACAAGCGCCATCTTCGCAGCATCAGCATCTGGCAGTTTAAGCCAGAATTGGTAAAACTGGTATGGCGATGTTTTATTCCTGTCGAGCCACACATTGCCACTTTCAGATTTCCCGAACTTGCTGCCGTCACTTTTGGTGATCAGTTTGCAGGTAAAGGCAAATGCATCGCTGCCGCCTTTCCGGCGTATTAGTTCGGTGCCGGTCACTATATTACCCCACTGGTCTGCGCCACCCATTTGCAGGGCCACCTTGTGGTTCTTATTCAGGTAGTAAAAGTCATAGCCCTGTATCAGTTGGTAAGTAAATTCAGTAAAAGACATTCCAGTCTCCAGTCGGTTCTTTACAGAATCTTTTGCCATCATATAGTTCACTGAAATGTGCTTGCCAACATCTCGTATAAAATCGAGGAAGGAAATTTCTTTGAACCAGTCATAATTATTTACCATCACGGCGCCATTCGGTTGTGAACTGTTAAAGTCAATGAACTTTCCCAGTTGCTTCCGAAAGCAACTGCAGTTATAGAGTATGCTATCCATATCCAGCAGGTTGCGCTCCTGCGATTTGCCCGATGGGTCACCAATCATGCCGGTGGCGCCGCCCACAAGTGCATAAGGCTTATGGCCTGCCCGCTGCAAACGCATGAGCAGGGTAATAGGAACCAGATTGCCCACATGCAAGCTGTCGGCCGTAGGGTCAAAACCTATATATCCGGCTGTCATTTCCTTGGCCAGTTGTTCTTCAGTTCCCGGCATTATGTCCTGTATCAGGCCCCTTTGTTGTAATTCTGCTATTAGATTCATTGCTTTTTTCTTGGAAACAGCGCAAAAATAGCATTTAGAAATGCCTTATTTTTATATTATTGCATAATTGTATTCAATGGCTGTTTAAATGATTTTTTAGCCGGTTAATAAATTGGTTGTCTCTTTTCTTTTATTATTCCGATATTTTTTTCTATCTTTCGGTGCTACTTAACAAAATTTTAGGCCTTGAAACGACTTTTATTATCAATAGCCCTGTTTCTTCCCTTCTGCCTGCAGGCACAGGAACATCATGAAATAGGGGTAACTTTTGGTGCTGCTAATTACTTCGGCGATTTGCAACCTAAGCTATTTCCAAGCTACGGCTATGAGCCAATGGCCGGTATTGTGTATAAATATTTCATGAGCCCGCGCGTAGGCATTAGGCTGGGCGCATCTTATACCAACCTTACTGCGGCAGACAGCCTTAGTAATATCCCCGTTAATCAGCAGCGCAATCTTAGCTTCTCTACACGCCTGTTTGAAGTACATGCTGCGCTGGAGCTTAATTTGCTGCCAATAGAAATAATGGATCATAAGGTTACTCCTTACATATTTGGTGGTATTTCTGCATTTTATTTCGATCCTTATGCAGATGACGCTGCCGGCGATAAAGTATACCTGCGCCCATTGAGCACGGAAGGAGAAGGCTTGCCTATGTACCCCGACCGTAAGCAGTATAGCCTGGTAAATATGGCATTCCCATTTGGTGGAGGTATGAAGTTTTTCATCGGGCACAGGATCATGCTGACTGGTGAGCTAGGCTTCCGCTATACTAATACTGACTATCTTGATGACGTTAGCAAATCGTACGTAAACCTGGATACATTGCAGGCTTATAAAGGAACGATCGCAAAACAAATGTCTTATCGCGGCAATACTACCGCAAAGTGGGATCATAACAATCCTAACTATGGCTTCCAGCGCGGAGATAGTAAGTCGAACGATTGGTTTTGGTATGCCAATGTTACTGTGACGGTTTATTTCAGAGCGTTCGGTAACCCGAAAGAATACCTGAAAACCAAGTGTCCTGGCTTCTTCCGTTAATTCTATAAAAGCTTTACTGTTATTAGGAGCATTGTGTACACAATGCTCCTTTTTTTGTAGATGCCTTTTGGGTAGTCGCTATGCATTTAGCTTTAAAAAAAATTAGTGGTTATAACAACCACCTAAAGAAAAATGTACTACATTTGTAGTGGGTATATTTTTCATAAGGTGTAAGTAAGGCTTCAGCATCCCTGCTGGGGCTTTACTTTTTTTATGCCGTTTTTAACATTGCTTTTCCTTAGCCCGCTATCTTTGGTACATAGATTGATATACAAGAGCTAATGATAAAACATACGCTTCTAATACTCTGCATACTCAATGCTTATGGCAGTACCGCGCAAACAACGGCCGCCGCAGCAGATACGATATACACTGTGCATCTGCGCCAGGTAGATGTGAGAGCTAAGTGGCGCAATGATACGGAGCGCTATCGTTATAACCAGATGAAGTATTACGTTACCACCATTCTCCCATATGTAAATGCTGCAACAAAACTGTTTAACGAGATCAACACGAAACTTGATGCCCAGGATATGAGCCGTAAGGACCGGCGGAGATTTATAAACAGTAAGGAAGAAGAGATGCGCAGCCAGTTTGAAGATAAAGTAAAGGACCTGAACGTAACCCAGGGAGTGCTGCTGGTAAAGCTTATTGCAAGGCAAACCGACGTGAACATTTACAAAGTGCTTACCGAATTTAAGAATCCTTTTGCGGCTATAAAATGGCAGGCATGGGCGCGGCTGAATGGAATGAACCTGGACAGGAAATATCAGCCTGAAGAAGAGCCATACCTGGAGATGATAATGGATGAGCTTGGGTATCCGTTGCCAAACAGCTACGCTGTAAATGGACGGTGGTAATTATAGTTATCCTGCTGTTATTTAGCTATTATTTTTTTCGGTGTTCGGGCACATATTCTATATTGTTGTGCGAAAAGATACCCCATGAAAAAAGCCCCATACACCTTACTGGAAGCGGAGAAGATATGTAAAGACCATCAATATTTAATAGGAAAAAAGTTCTCGCCAACCAGCGACCTCATTATTGAATCTGTAACGGTAACACCATACGACGAAGTAAATAAAAAGAGGTTCCTGATCTTTTACTTTTTGTTCAATAATGCGGAAAGCGCCCTGAGCCATGAATACCGGGGCTTTCTTTTTGACATAATAGTTATAGGCCGGTCTGCCAACGATGAGCATGATCTGCTGCAGGAAGACCTGTCTGTATGGCTTACTGAAAATATGGCTGCGGTGAACAATGATATGAAAATACCGGGAGAGGGCGAGTCGCCGGCAATAGCGGGTAACGGATAACAGAGATACTTGCCTAACGGGCAATAAATACAGATAGCCGGCACCATATGGTACCGGCTATCTGCTATAATAGATCCTTCAATGATTATTTAACCTGGGCAACCAGCTTTTTGAATGAATCCGGCTCATTCATAGCCAGGTCAGCAAGTACTTTGCGGTTAAGGTCTATGCCTTTTGCGGCAAGCTTACCAATGAACTGAGAATAGCTCAGCCCTTCTTCGCGCACAGCTGCATTGATACGCACTATCCACAGTGAGCGGTAGTCGCGTTTCTTCAGCTTACGGCCTACAAACATGTAGCCCTGGCCTTTCTCTAATACGTTTTTGGCAACGGTATATACGTTTTTACGTTTACCGTAGAAGCCTTTTGCTTCTTTCAGTATCTTCTTTCTTCTCGCGCGTGATGCAACTGCATTTACGGAACGTGGCATATATTAAAAATTAATAACCTTGAAACCTAAATCTCCGAGGTTTGTTTATAAAAATTTATTTTAAAAGCACTTTTTGGTTCAATTATTGCTTGTGCTTAATGGCTTATGCCATTACGAGCATGCGCTTCACCAGCCTGGCATTACTTGGGTGCACAAGGCCATGTATGCGCAAATGGCGCTTGCGGCTCTTTGATTTCTTAGTAAGCAGATGGCTTTTAAAAGCCTTGTACCTGCGTATTTTGCCCGTACCTGTAACTCTGAATGTCTTTTTTGCACGTGAGTGCGTCTTCACTTTTGGCATAATCTGTCAAATTTGGGATGGCAAAGGTAAGTAAATTTTAGCAACAAATTTTTAAAATAGCAGATTTTTTATTTAATCTGCTAAAACAGATGCAAAGTACCGAAATTATTCGTGAGCGGTATCAATATTCTATAAAAAAACTACCGTTTCATTCCTTATTTTTACCCCGAGAACCGTATTAACATGACGATATTAAGATTTAGAATTTTTTGGGAAGATGATGACCAGACCTACCGTGATATAGAGATACAGGGACACCAGACGTTCCTGGACTTTCACAATGCTATAGTAAAGGCTTATGAATTCGATGGCAAGCACCCTGCTTCCTTTTACGAAAGCAACGATAAGTGGCAATATGGCCGTGAGCTTAACTCTGAAGTGCTGGTAAATAAAAAGGATGCCCCGGCATTGTCTATGCTGAAAACGCCGGTATCGGCGCTCGTGAGCCTGCCCGACCAGAAGTTTATTTATGTATATGACCCCACGAAGAAGTGGACCTTTATGGTAGAGCTGATAGGGGTGAGTAAGGAAGAAACACATAAGAGGGTATATCCATTCCTGCTGCGCAAAGAGGGTATAGCGCCCGCGCAGTATGGCGTTAAAGGTGTAAACCCCGATAAGATAATGGAGATAGAAGAGAAATACGACCTGGGAGCAGAGGAAATGGCAGAGGGCTTCGGGAGTGAGGGGGAAGAAGGAACAGAGAGCACCGAGAGCACAGAAAGTATGAGTGAAGATACCGGAGGCGAGTTTTAACTACAAATTGATCCCAACAGCTTACATAATAGCAGGGCCTACCGGGGTAGGGAAGACTGCTATAGCTATATCGCTGGCACAGCGGCTGAAGACCTCTATAGTATCTGCCGATAGCAGGCAGTGCTATAAAGAGATGACCATAGGCACTGCAAAGCCAACTGCCGCGGAGCTAAGCCTGGTAAAGCATTATTTTGTTGATGAGCTGCATGCAGACACCCCATTCTCTGCGGCCGATTATGAAACACTGGCCCTTGGCTATCTTGAAGAGGTATTTACCCGGAGTGATACGGCGGTAGTATGTGGCGGTACCGGCCTATACATTAAGGCGCTATGCGAGGGCCTTGACGAAATGCCAGGTGTAGATGAAAAGATTGTAAAAGAGACAGAAGAGGAATATAACCTGCACGGGCTGGCATGGCTGCAAAACGCGGTGATGCAGGAAGACCCACAGTTTTATAACACGGGTGAGATACAAAACCCGGCGCGCCTGCTGCGGGCGCTTACCTTTATACGCGCTACCGGAAGCAGCATAGTGAGCTACCGGAAAAATACGCAAAAGCAACGGCCCTTCCGCATTATTAAGGTGGGGCTGGAACTGCCGCGAGAGGTATTATACAACAGAATAAATGACAGGACAGACAAAATGATGGCTAATGGCCTGCTGAAAGAAGTGGAACAACTGTACCCGCTGCGTGGGCTTAAAAACCTCCAGAGTGTGGGCTATACCGAGTTGTTTGACTTTATAGAAGACAAATACTCATTGCCGGAAGCCGTAAATAAAATAAAGCAGCATACCCGCAACTATGCCAAGCGCCAGCTGACGTGGTTTAAGAAGGATACCGGATTTGTCTGGTTTAATGCCGGTGATACAACTATTGTTGAGCAGATATTAGCGCTAAAATAATAGCAGAAATTGACTCGTTCTTCTATCAGATATTGAGGGCTCTACTGTTTCACAAATCGTCTGACTTCCAAGCCATTTACCCGGACAAGATAAACGCCTGCCGATAGGGCACTGACATCCACTTGTACCTTGCTTGTATTACACTGGCGACAGACTACTAACTGTCCTACTATGTTTATGATAGAAATAGAGAAAATTGGATATGGAGCATTTATAGTCAGGTCGGTCTTAACTGGATTGGGGTAAATGGAAAATCGTTTGTTGCTTTCAGTAGCAGTAATACCCGCCGTGTGAATATAGCCACACGAAGGTTGTGTTACTTTACGGATACGGTCACTCATATAATCTACGATAAATAAGTTGCCGGATGAATCTGTGGTAATACCGGTTGTAAAATTCAGTTGTGCGGCGGTTGCGGGCGATCCATCCCCACTAAAACCCGCAGTTCCATTGCCGGCAACAGTGCATATGATTCCGGCGTTATCTACCTTCCTTACTTCGTCATCAGTGCAGAAGTACAAATTGCCTTTTGTGTCCGTAGTTAACCCACTTGTTACGAATTCAATTTTAGCATCAGTTGCCATTCCTCCATCGCCTGAATAACCGTCATAGCCCGTCCCGGCATATTGGGAAAGTACCCCGGCAGTATCTACCCGCACAATTGCTGCATATCCATTTTGCGCACGATAAGGTAGATAATCGAGTTTAATGTAGAGATTGTCGGAGTTATCAACTGTTATATCCTTTATGCCCGATAAACTAGCGGAAATTGCAGGTACCGGTGTAGAAAAAGGGAAGCTGCCTGATCCAATTCCATCCGTTCCTGCTATAACGTTGATAATGCCGGAAGGATCGATTTTATCAACTTCGGCCCAATTAGCTATAAATACATTGCCTGCCCTGTCTATACACATACCCCTAATATCTCCAATGCATGAAGATGTGGCGGTTGCTCCATTAATGAAGTAGTTGCAGTCTAATTCTCCATTTCCGGCTATAGTAGTTATTATCTGGGTAGCAGCATCTATTCTTCTAACTCGTTTATTGCCTTCATCAGCGAAATAAATATTCCCATTCACGTCCACAGCAATATCTTGAGGATAATCTAATTGGGCCTCAGTAGCAGGTATTCCGTCCCCGTTATAGCCTCCCACACCGGTACCTGCAATGGTTGTTATTATGCCTGCGGTGTTCACTTTACGTATTCTATGGGCTTCGTATTCAGTGATAAACAAATTGCCATCCTTGTCTGCAACACATCCATAAGGTTCTATGTGTGCCGCTGTCGCTGGGCCTCCATCCCCTAAGCCGGAAAATAAAGAACTTCCGGCCACAGTAGTGATTATCTGCCCCTCTGTTACGATAGGTAGAAACAGTAATAGGAACAGTAATCTGGTCATAGGCCTCCTTTTTACATATGAAGATACGTTTTATCTAATTCCAAAACTAATTGAGATGCGAAGATCCGCTTCCGGACCCAAATTTCATGTATTCCACTCCAATTCCCCCCCCCCACCGAATTTTCTGCCGTTGTTAGTGTTTTCACCAACAACCCTCGCGGAGGACAATAATCACCAGCTTAATCATGAAAATCAACGTCCGGATTCCACTCCAATTCACCCCACCGAACTTTACCTCAAAAGATCTAAACCTTAATTCTATGTCAGTGTACACAACAAAACTCGGCGACAACATATGCGAGGCCACCTCCACCTCCAGCATTGGCCTGCGGCATATTTGCAAGCAACTGCGTTTGCCTTATTCCACCGTCACCAGTTGGATATACAACCGTAAACATGAGCTGTGCAAAAAATATGCACACGCCAAATTAATGCAGCTCCACCACCTGTCGGAGGAGATACTCGAAATTGCCGATGACAGCACCAACGACTACATGACGATAGTAAAAAACGGTAAAAGCCGCCAGGTGCAAAACAAGGAAACCATCAGCCGCAGCAGGCTGCGCATACAAGCCCGCATGACCCTCATCAGCAAGCTTGCCCCCATCCTGCGCCAGCAGCAGGCAGGCAAGTACGCTGAAGAGCCAGAGGTAATAACCATCAGGCGGATGCGCTATCCCAATGAAACCCCCGAAGAATACCTCGCAAGCCAGGACAAGCTCGATCAGGAGTATGTTGATGCAATTGAAGAAGCGAAGAAAGAGCTGACACAAAAGAAAGGTACCACAAAGAAAAAAGCATCTGGGGTAGCATCAGGAAAAATGGCCTCCTCCTCCCCAAAAACAGACCTCAAACCCACGCCGGAAGCGCCCTCCGAAGGCGCGTGGGTACGTTATGCTACGTATCCCAGGGGCCCGGTCAACAGGTAATAGTAGCCCAGGCCTTTAGGCCGGGGTCACAATGAAGCTAAAAAAGGGCTTTAGCCGAAACTGCACTGGTAGTATAATTCAAAAGTCTCACGGTACAATGATAAATGGCTATCAAAACCACAAAAAGTAGCTATCATTCCTGGTGCAAAAAGATGCGAAACGTTTGGTCACACGCCCGGCGGTAAGATATCTTTGCCCGTTCTATAGGCAGTGCCTTTAAACACAGCTACTATCTCCCCTTTATCGTTGGAGGTAGTAATATCATAGAAGCTCGTTTTGTTACCGGTGTGTATCTCTTTTGCTTCCACGGTCATTACGTCGCCTGCTTTCCCCGCACGTATAAAGCTGATATGCACATCCAGCGCCACACTCAGCTGCCCGTGCGAGTTGCAGGCAAAAGCAAATGCGCTATCGGAGCCGGAAAAAACAATGCCTCCATGCACTATGCTAAAGCCATTGAGCATGTCTTCTTTTACGGTGTAATGCAGCTTGCAATATCCTTCCCTGTATTCATCTACTTCTATACCCATCCACCTGCTGAAGTTGTCTTTGGCAAGCATGGTTTTGAGTATCTGGTCTGTGTCAGCCATTAGTTCTTATTTTAGTTTTCTCAAGTCAACAATACGATTTAGCTTGCCACCTTCGCTACGTGGTATTTCGTTGATGCCCACAATGGATATGCGCATGGTCAATCCTATATTGTCCTTTATTTTTTTGCTAAAGGCGTGTCCTATAGCTTTCACCTGTTCATCATTCTGAATATCCGTAGCATCTTCCAGTTTCAACTCATGGAATAATTGTTCTGCCAACTCTACTTTTACTTCTACTTCGTCCATAGCGCCTTCGTGGCGCACTATCAGCTGGTAGTTGGCACTTAGCTTTGGCATGCCATTTAAAATATCTTCGACCTGGGTATGAAACAGGTTTACGCCGCGTATGATGAGCATGTCATCGGCGCGGCCGCGGATTGGGCCCATCTTTACATGGGTGCGCTTGCCTGCCTTATCGTAATAGATGTTGGTGATATCGTTGGTCCAGTAGCGGAGCATGGGCATGCCCTTTTTGGTGAGGGTGGTAAATATGAGTACCCCATATTCTCCTTCCTTTACGGGCGTGCCGGTATCTTTATCTACGATCTCGGGGAAGTAATGATCTTCCCATATATAGCAACCAGTGCCTTTTTCCTCATAGTCTTCCTGCGATATGCCGGGGCCCATTATTTCGCTGAGGCCATAGATATTCGTAGCAGTAAGGCCTAATCCTTTTTCTACTTCTGTACGCACCACCTCTGTCCATGGCTCAGCGCCGAGGATGCCAAATCTGAGGTTGATGTTTTCGAGGGGTATATTTCTTTTCACCAGCTCCTGTGCCAGTGTTTGTGCGTAAGATGGCGTGCAACAGAGTGCCTCAGGTTTGAAGTCTTGCAGCAGCATTAGTTGCCGGTCTGTACCTCCACCTGATATGGGCACTACCGTCATGCCCAGCTTCTCTGCGCCATAATGAATGCCGAGGCCTCCGGTGAATAATCCGTAGCCATAGGCATTCTGTAATATCATACCTGGTTTGCAGCCTGCGGCGGCCAGGGATCGTGCAACTGTATCTGAAAATACATCGAGGTCATGCTTTGTGTACGCGACTACCGTTGGCTTGCCTGTAGTGCCACTGGAACAGTGTATCCTTGCCATTTCCTGCTGCGGCACGGCAAAGAGCCCGAAAGGGTAATTATCGCGCAGATCTGCCTTCTTTGTGAAGGGAAGCAGGTGGATATCGTCGATGGTTTTTATGGCCAATGGGTGGATGCCATGCTCATCGAGTTTCTTTTTATAAAAAGGTACGCGGTTGTAGAGGTAGGGTACTAGCTCTGTTAATCGCTCGGTTTGCAGCTGGCGCAGCTTGGCTAACGGGAGCTTTTCAATTTCGGGATGGAACACGGCGGAAAGATTGGCTATACCAAATTTACTTATTTGGCAGCAGATACGCGTTATTACTGCACGTATATTTCGTCGCAGGCTATCATAGGTTTTTTGTTTGCCCTGTAGCGCCATGATGGCACCGCATTGAGGTTATTTGCAGTAACCTTTATGTACCTGATCTGCTCAGATGGATGGGTGTTAGCTAATGAATATTCCTTGACTGCCAGTACATCGTCTGCTGTGTTTGTGATAGATAATGGTGACGCCATAGCGTGGTATTTAACGCCATCGGTTGACACTTCGACTGTAACCTTTTCTGGCTGGAAAATCCAGTGGCGGGGATCATCGAGGAAGTGCATCATTACTTTATTTACCGTGGTCGATTTGCCAAGGTCTATCGTTGCCACCATGGGCAGGCCATAAAAGCAAAGCCAATTGTAGCTGAAATCTGTGTACCCACGGTTGCCATCGGTCAATGTCCGGGTACCTTTTGCAGGGTAGTCTTCGGTAAAGCCATATTGCAGTGACACGGCAGCACCTAAGGCCTTTGTGGGGATAGCCCCGTCTTTAAATATGCCATTCCATTCTTCCTGGTACTGATCTGGGTTCAGGCCTACTTCGGCCAGCTCTGTTACTCCTGCTTTTTTGCAATTGGCCACAAAGCGTGTTACTTTCTCTGCAAACTTCGGATCGACGATCCACTTACCGGATCTGTCTTTTATTAAAAAGCCATGCTTCTCTATGCCGTAGAAACGGGCCTGTTGCAGTACTACATACTCCAGTGGCAGTCGTGCTCTTGTAACCCTATCCAGCAGGGTAGGGTTGCCTTCTACTGCGGCCTCGGCATTATCGAATACAGTGCTGTATTCCTCTATAGATTCAGGAGACAAGTACGATTTCCATTCGTTGATAGGGTTGCCGTAGATGTCGAGCTTGCGTTTGGATGATAGCAGCCTGTCCTGTACTTCATTGATATATTGCTGCAGAGATGGCGCTGCGGAGCCGTAATAATCTTTTAAGAAGGTACTTATGAGTTGTTTGGTATCAGCTTTATCGTCAGCTAAGAGCTTTGCCATTACGTAGCTTCTTAGTTCGGCCCATTCGCCGTAGGTATCGCCGCTGCCCTGTGCAAAGATGCCTTTTACGCCGTTGCTTTTCAGGAAATGAATGTTTGGTGCGAGGGTAGGAAAGTTCGGGAAGGGTGCGAGGTAGTTAGTGAACTCAACAATGTAGTCCCAGATAAAGAGGTTGTTGGTTAGCGCGTTCCACGCTTTAAGGTCGTTCCGGAATGCTCCGGCAGAGCCTTCTTCAGCCAACGGCTTATCTCGGTAGGCGTCTATGTCGCTGAGGAATACGTATACGTTATCAGCCGGCTTTATGTTTTTGGGTGCTTTGTGGGTGTAACCGTAGGCGAGGGTAGTGAACTTCTGATCCGGGAATACGGCTGCTACTTTGTTCACAAAGTTTACCAGGGAGCCGGATGGTACGCCACCGTATTTATTATCTATGGCTTTGCATTTATCGCAGGTACAGTTGCCGGCATCATCGTTTGGGCTTATAGACCAATACATGGCATCGGGGTTCTTTGCCATACGCTTCTTTAATTCTGCTACTACTATCTTGAACACATCTTCGTTGCTCAGGCATAACTGGGTGGCTTCGCGCTTGCCACCTACCTGCGAATAATATTCTGGGTGGGTGCTAAAGTAAGTTTGAGCAGGTACCAGCTTATTGAAGGAATGGCCCCATATGCCCCATAAGTCATCGAGGCGTTGCAATTGATTCCATTCTAAATATTCGGCATCGTGCGAGGCGGGGTAGTAGACTTCGCGGTATACGAACTGGGGTTTGCGTTCATCGTAAATATCGCCGGGTATGCGTATTTTTTTTGAAGCAGGAATTAGGGCTGGTTCGCTATTCAGCTTTTTGCAACCCAGGTAATTTTCAAGAAAAGCATAGATGCCATAGATGAGGCCTTTGCCGCTGCCACCACAAAAAATGAGGTCTTTGCCATCGGTCTTGAACAGGGATGCCTCGTCGGCCATCTTGCCCTTTGTGGCCCTGTCGCCTTTGGCTGTGTGGCCGATATAGATGGATGGGGTGGTGGTATTTTTAGTTTCCGGTATCACCGGGAGGTCGACACCGGAAACTTTTTGTATATAGCTTTGGAGGACTTTGGCTGAGCGCTGCTCTATTGCCGTGGGCTCTTTAGGGACGACTATCTTGTAGTCAGACCTGCCATTATTTGTTAGTATTACTTCCTGTGCAGTGCCATTGCACGCGCTCATAGTTATTAATGCTACAAGCAATCCATACAGCCTCAACATCATAAAACGGCATCATTTAAAATCTATGCGTCAGCGTTACTGCAATATCGTATTGGTTTCTGTAGTTAAGCAGGTTAATACGGGTATTGTACCATGTACCAAATATGCCGAGTGTTGTTTTATAATGGAACTGCTTAGAGTACCCTGCACCTACACTAACCGATGGATACTGCAAGATATGTGACACCTGGTAGTTGCGGCTGAAGTCATCAGGAGCTGTACCATAACCCATAACTGCGGTGAAGAATGATGCACGGTTTTCAACATAGAACCTTGTAGTGAACAATACAGAATAATAGTTAGCCGAAGTATCGAACGGATTATTAGGAAGATCACCGGTGAAAGTCTGAGACTTGAAGTTGATATAATAACCGCGGAGGTTAAAATAGAACTCCTTCATTTCTTTAGACACAGAGCCTACAACCGACCACAACTGGCCACTGTCGGCTTTCAGGTAACGGCCCCCAAGTTCTGCGTCCCAACCTTTCTTTAAGCTGTGATATAATGACAAGCCAAAACGGTCGGTAGGGAATATCTTGCCATCGGGAGACCAGCCGGCTACGCCGTAGGCATACCAACGTGGATTGAAGTTGAAGTAGGTTTCACCTTCAAACATATAACCTGTGCCTGTAGGGCGGCCTGCATAGTCAACACGGGCCGTAACTACACCACGGCTGTACTTGCGGGAATACTGAACGGCTGCCATACCATAAACAGACGAAGTAGCAGAGTCTATGATCTTGGTATGTACGTACAGGAACCCAACTTCATTTTTAAGGAAGTGGCTATAGAGGAACTCTGAATACTCGATATTCGAAAGGTCATAGGGAGTTAGTCTAACCAATGTATCTGCAGCATGCCATGCATCTTCCCAGTCTCTTTCAAATTCGTATACCTGGGCCCTTTTCAGCAGGAAGAATGGCGAATTAGGGAACATCATACGGCCTCTCTGTATCAGCGCAAGTGCCTGGTCGTAATCGCCCCTGGTGATCAATAAGCTGATGGTGTAGAATAATGGCAGCGTATCATTTGGCGCTACTTCTAACGCACGGTTGAATTCTATTAAAGCGCTGTCTTCGTTATTGCCTATCAGGTATTGCTGGCCGGCAGCTGCTAACTGATCTTTGTAAGCGTTGCGATAGCGAATGTTGTAAGGATAGTCGGCATAAAGGCCACCTGATATTTCTGTTGCAGCGCCATAGTTCTGTGCATCTGCATAGATAGATGACTTTTTAAGCAGCAGGTCTTTATCGTTTGGATAATAGTTAAGCGCCTGGTCTGCATAAAAAATTGCAGAATCATAGTGCTTGTTTGCCGCCTGTATGTTAATCATATAGTTCAGCGCGTCCATATTCTCGGGCTGCTTGTCGAGCACTTCCTGGAGGATGGATACTGTACCGTAATAATCATCGTATTGCATTGACTGGCGGCTTGCCGCTAATGACTGCTCTACATAGCTTACCAGGTATTGCTTGCTATCCGGGTATTTTGACAACAGTTCTTTAGTGATCACAGAAGCTTCTGCGTAATGTTGGTATGCTTCCAGTGTTGCAGCTTTCTTGTACAATAATTGTTCATCGCCAGGGTAGTAAGTGAGGGCTTCGTCTATTGTGTGTAAAGCCTCGTCATACCTTTTCTGCTGCGTGTAAGCATTGATCAGATAGTTGATAGCGGCCATGTTAGCGTGGTCGTAGAAAAGCACTGTGTTGAGCGCTACGGTAGCACTATCAAAATCGTTCTGAGCTATATATTGTTTAGCAGCGAGTGTAGTGAGGTCGAGGAAGCTTTGTTTGTTTGCAGCGCTTGGATTGCTTTTGTATATCCTTTCTGCAAGCTGGGATGCCTGGTCATACCTTTTCAGGCTTTCGAGGATGCCGAGTTTTTTAAGCGTAAGCTCTGAATTGTTCGGGTAGCGTTTCAGCGCTACATTCACCCATTGCAATGCGTCAGTAAGCAAACCACGGCTAAAAGCTATGTTTATGAGGTAATTCAGTGCATCTGTATTGCCCGGGTCTCTTTCAAGCACAGACTGAAACTGCAGGTAAGGGTCAGTATTCATGTAATACCGGCCAGCTTCCATGCGGATGTAGATATTTAGCTTCTGAACCTCAGGATTACCCGGGTAAAGCTTCATCAGCTTTTCAACAACTTCAACAGCCTCTACATAGCGAGACATAGCATCGAGTATGCTTACTTTCTTTATCAGGAATTCGTAAGAGTTTGGTGAAGACTGCAGCGCACGGTTAGTATAATCGAGTGAGCTTTCGTAAGTACCAGACTTAACATCGAGCGAGAATACAGCCTGTAATGCTTCTTTGTTTAACGGATCTTGCTCCAGCACTGCTTCATAAGCGCGCTTAGATATTTCCAGGTATCCGCGATGGGCATACTGGCGGGCGAGGGTCAACTTATAGTCGAGGTATACACTGCGTATGTAAGAATCAGTAGAATATCTTTCAAATAAGTAATCGGCAAGTTTTGAGCTTTCTATCCAGTCACCTTCTTTGCTGTAGATGTCGAGTTTTTTCAGCAGCAGGTCTCGGTCGTTAGGGTAGTATTTAAGGCCCATATCTGCATATTCCAAAGCCTGTAAGTAGTTACAGGCAACGGCTTCAAGGTTTACGAGATAAACGTAGGCATCTTTGTAACGGGGATTTTTCTGAATAACATAGTTGAGCTCTGTACGGGCGCTATCTACCTTGCCTGCAAGGCCATAGGCGCGGCCCAGCAACAGGTGTATATCCAGGTTGGTAGGTGAGATGTCTATTGCCTCGTGGCAAAGGTTAATAGCCTTTTGGTAATGCTTCAGATCTATTTCTTTCCGGGCTTCTTTATACAGATCATCAGAAGAGCCTGACTTCTTCAGCCATTGCGCATTTGATTGAAAGCTAATTAAGACCAGCAGTAACAGTAGTACCAACTTTGGGGTTGATCTCATCGTGTAATTTAGTTGTAATTAATGTTTAAAGTTAGCCAACCTTTACAGCACCTTTTTTCTTAGCTCCTGTAAAGCCCTGTCGCTGCATATCGCCCCACACATGTTTCCGTCCTACTATAAAATTAAAATATCCTTTAAGGGCAAAGAACATTATAAGCGGATGATACAGGAATGGCTCTAAAAAAGCCATCAGGCATAATCCTATTGTTTCGCCCCATGTTTTATAATACTTAAATGTGATCTGATCCCATAAGAGCGCCACTGTGGTGATCATTATGGAATAAGTGTACACAAATATTAACAAGATCAGGGCAAAAGGCCAGTTTATCTGATGCGTCAATATCAGGTAAATGTAAAAAAGAATTCCAGAAAATTCAATGATTGGCGCTAATAGTTCGAAAAAAAAGTGATAAGGGAAAACGATCATACCCATCCTGCCGTAGCGGGGGTTGAAAATAACCCTTCTGTGTATGCTCATGAGCTGAGCTAACCCACGTCCCCACCTTGCGCGCTGGCGGCCAAATACCTTCAGGGTAGTAGGGCCTTCGGTCCAGCAGAGTGTAACGGGTACATACTTAACAGAATACTTCTTCTTATTATCTTTCATGTATGAACCCATACGCGTAATTAGGTCCATATCTTCAGCAAGCGACAGCGGATCGTACCCACCGGCCTTGATAGCTACATCCTTATCAAACATACCCAAACCACCAGATACGTTTGGTACGGAATTGATCTTATCCCAACCCATTTTACCGAGTACAAACGAGCGGATATATTCCATCTCTTGGAAGCGAGGCAGGAAGCGGCGCGGAGGGCGCACGCGTATCATCAGGCCTTCATCGACATCGCAAGAGTTGACCATGCGCAGGGTAGCGCCGGTGGCAATAACCCTTTTAAAATCTTCCTGTATCTGCACATCACCGTTTATTTCCCTTACAGTGCTGGTTTCCTCATCCATAAAGGGCTTGATGAGCTTTATGAGCGTGTCTTTATCGAGGATACAATCCACATCTGTACAAAGGAAGTAATCGAATACGGAGATGTTGATACCGGCGTTAGAGGCATCGGCCTTACTCTTTCCGTTCACTTTATCAACGACCGCAAGCTTATCGTAGGCAAGGTTTGTGGACTTGAATATTCTCTTTACAGGCTTACAGTTGAGGCGCTGCATGTAGGCATATTCTACCTCTACAAGCTCGAACTCTTTGATCAGTTTTTCCAGTGTATCGTCGGTACTACCGTCGTTAATAATGATCACCTCAAACTTAGGATAGTTAAAGGTGAGCAATGAACGCACGTTAGAGATAATGGTGATGCCCTCATTAAAGGCTGGTGCGATAACGGAGATGCCCGGCGCCAGCGGCGACTCTACAATAATATTGTAGTCGACCGAGGCATTTTTTTTCATGTACCTGCGTATAGATACCAGTGATAATAACGCCAGTGTGCCGTAAGCCACAAGCAATACAATACCATATAGGAATACGGCAAACTGGTAATAAGTACCTAGTATTTGCCAGAAAATCCCTTTTGTAAAAAAGTCTATAATTACTTTCATGTTATGACAATCAATTATTGATCCACGTGTGCGTATTCACTGCTTTTTCCTTCCGGTAACTTAAAATATAGGGTCGTAAGGTAGAAATATTTCTTTAAATTTTTATTAAAACAACTTCTAAAAATAAATATGCACTATATTAAAGCAACAATTGGTTAATACTTTATCAGTGGGTTTTGACAATGCTTGATGATCAACTGATGATCTTCTTCTGTAGTTTCCATCAATTCTTCGATCATCAACCTGGACTGGTGCGTATTGTGCTTAATGATAGAGCGTGCGGCGTTCATCTGTATGTCAAAGTTGGTAGAATACAGGAACTCATGCTTAAGGAACTCGAGATAGTTGCCAGAACCAATACGGCCAAGCGCTTTCAGTATTTCTATCTGGCAATTTACCGGCTGGCTGTTGTATATGCGTACCAGTGTTTCTTCCGACATTTCTGCAGACAGTTTGCCCAGGCAATTAATGGCATTGGCACGGAAAAAATGGTCCTTTGTTGTTAGCAGGTCCATTACGGCAGGTATTGCATTTTGCTGATCGTAATGAGCTATTAATTTCAGGCAAAAAGATACGATACTCTTATTAGTAGAGTAGCTTACCCAGCGCGAGAAATTGGGGATAGCAATATCCTTTGTAGTGGTAATGATCTTGAACATTTCCAGCTGGTCCCATGGTAGCAGCGGCTCTGTGGCAATATCGAAAAATTTGAATGGATCGTTCTTACTTAGCTGGATGTATGCATTGCGGGAAACCGCTCTCAGCGTGGGGTTGGTGCTATTGGTAAGCGGCAGCAGGGTAGAGTCGGAGATCGGAATATCCATCTGTGTAAGCTCTACAATTGCTTTGATCTTGGTTTCCCATTTGTACTTTCTCAGCTTCTTGAATGAGTCCTCTACGAGGTCCATATCTATGTATAGCTTTCTGAGCAGGTCACCTACTTCGCCACGGAAGTTTTTGCGGTAGCGGATGAGTATATCAATAAGCACCTGGCGAACGCCGGGCTTTTTGTACAACTTATCAGATATAGCGGCCTGGTCGAATTCTATTTCATCGACAAGCATGTCTTTTCCAAGGTTCTCATTGAGGAGTACCTGCTCTGTGATCAGGTCTTCGATAATGGGGCTCAGGTAAGCCAGTCTTTTCTGATAAACATAGCCATTATACCTCCTAAAAAGAATAGAACCATAAGCTGCCAGCGTAGATACAATGGCGATAAATATAAACGCTAAAGCTATTTCTATTGAAAGTGGAAGTAAGCTAAATTGTTCGTAAGCCTGGAATAAAAGATTAACCAGATCATTCCACATGTGCAGGAGTTATTTTTTTTTAGTAAAAAACTGGGTTTTGATATTTTTATCTGCTATCAGTTTCCTGATGCGGATGAGCAGCTCTGTAGCCATAATAGGTTTTTTCAGGTAATCGTCGGCCCCAAGCTGGAAGGCTTCTGTAATAGTTTCTTCATTGCCTACAGACGAAACTACTATTATACCTACGTTCTTTGTTGATTCATGGTTGCGGAGCCGGCTAACCACCTCAAGCCCGCTGGTATGGGGGAGCATAAGGTCAGTGATCACAATATCGTAGGTAGCATTATCCATCATTTCAAATGCCTCTTTGCCATCCTTTGCTGTAATTACATTAAAACCCTCCTTATTCAGGATATTTTTAATGGCCTTCAGCATTATTTCATCATCTTCAATTACTAAAATATTCGGCATATCAGGTAAAAGCTAAAAGTTATCAGGTTTTTAATGGCGATTTAAAAGTAAGAATTATATCTTATTACGCAAATATGCGGTAATTTTTTTTAAAAAGGAAATGGTTTGAGTTATTACTTGGTTATCTGCACCACTAAACGATTAAATATTTTGGATGATGTGGCTGACGTTGCCGGCACTTGCTTATTCTCATCATTGTGCATAAGACGACCGGCTGATAAATTTTGAAAGTGTGCAAGGATATTTTAATTAGCACATATTTTTATATTTATAAACCTGATGAAAAAATACAAATGAACATAATAATATGTTTGCTGTGAATAATTTTTACATATATTTTAATGTTTATTTATAATGATCATTATTAACCGAAAGCAAAAAGCTTGTGCGCTGATATGACATAATAGGAATTTAAAATGCATTATGGCTGAATTACTGAAAAGGATGAAGTGCCAGAATTTGGGCGGGCAAAAAATATAATATAATTAATTTTATATCTTGTCCGTTCTTTTTTAACAGAAAAAGGGATTATTTTTACATTTAAGCAAACTATTTTAACATTTTTGCCGTCTGTAATTAATAAGATAAGTTTATTTGTATCACCGAGTCATCTATATTAATGCCATTTTATGAAAAAAACGTTACCTACCTTTCTGCGCAATCTATTGTTATCTGCGGCATTGCTGTTGCTTGGCTTTTCATCGCGGGCATCGCACATTGTGGGCGCGGAGCTAACGTATAAATGGCTTTATTGCAATACTTACGTGGTAACTCTGGCCATATACGGTAACTGTGGTGCATCAAGCACTGCGGCATTTAACTGCCTTGATGGCACTTCTGGTTATGCAACGCCAGTGATATGTATCTTTGATGGTAATACTTCAGTTACCAGCATCACATTGACGAAGCAAATGCCCTTCTCAGGTCTTGAGGTAACGCCTGTATGTCCTGATTCTATAATGTACGACGCCTGCCATATACCCACCTCCCTTACTCCTGGGATCAAAAAATTCATTTATACCGACACGTTTACTTTTCCTCATAATTCAGCAGTCTGGAGGCTGATATTTAGCGGGGATATTGGCCCATGTTCTTCCCCGGGGCGTGCAGGCGATATTAGTAATTTACTCGGTGGTAGTACCCTTGCACTGGTAGATACGCTAAATAACACCTTCTCTAATACAAGAGGGCATAATTCAAGCCCGGTGCTAACAGTGGAGCCTGTGCCCTTCTTTTGCCCGAACACGGAGTCTTGTTATAACCCAGGGGCAGTGGATGTTTACGATGTAAATACCTCAGACGAGCCGTCGGGTGATAGCTTGAATTTTTCGCTGGTAGCAGCGAACCAGGGAACTGGCTCGTGCGCGGGTACCGGAGGATTCGTTGGCTATAATCCTACGTTTACCTGCCCGGGGGGTACAACGATATATTCCGGCAGCAACCCGCTGTTATTAGCGGACTGTTCGGCTTCAAGCTTTGCGTTCGACCAAACCACGGGGCAATTGTGCTTTAATGGCCAGGCGCAGAGGTCGGTGGTAGTGTATAATATAGATGAATACCGCCATGATACCGTTAATAATATACATACAGTAGCAGGGCTGGGCGGAAGCTCTTTCAGCGGCGACCATGGCCCGGCGTTGTCGGCTTTACTGAATAAACCTGCCGGTATACGCACTGATAAGTTGAATAATATTTATTTTGCAGACCAGGCTAATAACAGGATCCGTAAAGTAGACAATCTTGGTTTTATCACCACTATTGCGGGTACTGGCTTTACCGGTTATTGCGGTGACGGGATAGCGGCAACTGCAGCGAAGTTAAATAACCCGGTAGGCGTAGCGGTAGATACAGCGGGCAATGTGATCTTTGCTGATGACAATAATAACGCGATCAGGAAAATAAACGTGTCGACCGGTGTTATTACCACTATTGCAGGCAACGGCACACCAGGGTATGAAGGCGATGGCGGGAATGCGAAAGGCACAATAACTACATTTGCCGGTACGGGTGCAGCTCCGTTTTTTGGTACGGGGATACCTGCTGTGAGCGCCAACATTCATAACCCGGCCGGTATATGCAAAGACGTGGCGGGCAATGTATATGTGTCGGACTACGCTAACAACCGCATCCGTATGATCTCAATCGGTGGCATTATTACCACATTGGCTGGCGGGGCTACTGCAGGCTATACAGGAGACGGAGGGCCAGCGTCAGCTGCGTTATTAAATAACCCCGAAGGAATATACATCTCCGGTAATGCCTTATATTTTGCAGACAATGGTAATCATGTTGTCCGCAAGATCGATTTTTCTACGGTTGGTTTTCCGATCACAACGGTTGCCGGTACGGGAACTGCAGGGCTGGGGGCCGACAATATAGCTGCAACTTCCTCTGCATTAAATCATCCACACTCCGTATTTGTGGAAGGCTCCGGCACAGCCCTTAAAATCTATTTCACCGATGGAGGTAACAACCGTGTACGTTTAATTGATGGATTCGCTAATGTTTACACTCTTACCGGAAACGGAGTTGCCGGCTTTTCCGGTGAAAACGTTCTTGCCAGTCTGCCAACAGTTGAGGCAAACAATCCTTATGGCATTTGGAAAGACCCGGCGGGCAGGGTGTTCTTTACCGATGCCGGCAATAACCGTGTGCGTGTAATATCACCGAGTGGTTTCATAAATACCTACGCCGGGGGAACCGGTGTACCTGCATTTATAGGAGACGGCGGATCAGCGACATCTGCCAGGTTTAATAACCCTACAGATGTTATTATGAATTCTTTCGGTGATCTTTTTGTTGCTGACAATGGTAATAACTGTATACGTAAAATTGCGGCATGCGACAGTATAGTGACAACGGCGATAGGCAGACCGCCACTTCCTGGTTTTGCAGGTGATGGCATGTCGCCCGATTCTACTAAATTAACTAACCCATCATTTATATGGCTGGATGCATTTACCGGCACAATGTATATTTCGGACTGGGGCAATAACCGTGTGCGTGTGCTTGCACCGTGCGAGCTTAATCACCCTACAGGTGTGTTTGTAGATAATGCCAACAACATATTCATCTCTGATGCCGGCAACCAGATCATCCGTAAAATATCGGGGTCTACCGGTATTATCAGCAGATTTGCGGGCAACCAGGGAGTTACCGGTTTCTCTGGCGACGGCTCGTCGGCAGTAGCTGTCGGTTGTGCATTAAGCAGCCCTAGCGGTGTATTTGCGGACAATAGCGGCAATGTATTTATTGCGGACGCTGGCAATAACAGAATTCGCGAAGTGAACACAGCAGGTATAATCAGCACGGTAGCAGGGAGTGGATTAACAACCCATACAGGTGATAACTGCATCGCCCTGGCAACTGCAGTAGGTTTAAATAGCCCTTCGGATATTAGTGTAGATAACGCCGGTAACCTGTTTATCGCAGACCGCCTTAATAACTGTATTCGTAAAGTGACTACCGGTACCAACATCATAGAAACTGTTGCCGGTACAGGCGTTGCAACTTTTGGTGGAGAAGGGATTGCGGGCTACATGGCTATGTTGAATAACCCTTCTTTCCTTTGCCTGGACCCTTCAAAAAATGTGCTAATATCAGACTTTATGAATAACCGCGTGCGCAGGCTTGACTATGCCAGCACGGTAAACAGGGTACTGGTAGGCACTATGCAGCGCGAGATGACGTTTAAAGTATTAAACGCGTGTACCATTGTTTCACCTGTGGGGCAAGTGGATTCTATTACAGGTACTACCGGCCAATTCGTTGATCCAACTGATCACATACATATTACTGCGTGCCAGTACACAGGAGATTTTATTCTTCATATGAATCCTCATGAGCCAGATACGGCATATCACATTATTGTTACGGCGAGTGGTTTAAATACTGGTTTTAACTTTACTATTGATAGCGATAATACCAATCATCCGCATGCTACGGTTACTGGTAATACGGGCGTTATTGCGCCGGGCATTTATACTTTCTACCTGACGTATACCGATAACCACTGCCCGCTTGTAGGCACACAAACCCAGCCATTCACCGTGCAGATATACCCTGTACCATCTATTACTGATTCACTCATTTCGCCGGCAACGTGTTCTGACTCTGCAGACTACCGGATAATTCCTGGTGGATATGGCAGCCCATGGACAATAAAGGTCTCCACGCTCGCGTCTCCTTTTGATACGTTTGCAGTCTTTGCCAATGATACCGGCGCCTTTGCAGATAGCCTTAAACCTCTGCCAACAGCTTATGGCAGCTATGTGTTTACTATATATACGTCAGTATCTAATCAGTGCGCTAAGGGCGATACAATAACGCCTGCAGTTCCGAGCTCGTCAATTACCGCCTCATTTGTAAATCCAAATTATTGTGGCGCGCATGATCATTTGGATGGAGGCAGGATATTTATTAATGACCTGCCGCCAGGGCTGCAGGATACGCTTATCTATACGAAGTTTGGCGTTTTGCAACCGCGACAACCGTTTGTGTCGTCGCCGACGGGCACCGATACGCTGTTCAGCCTTATAAAAGCAGACTATACCATA
>Ga0206843_10067_pt1 | contig 37946 bp, 30 predicted proteins | sample Alteio_BWOrgCont_21_FD_152869 | JGI IMG/M metagenome (GOLD analysis project Ga0206843, IMG submission 152869) | Enriched cells from forest soil in Barre Woods Harvard Forest LTER site, Petersham, Massachusetts, United States -... | ecosystem: Environmental > Terrestrial > Soil > Temperate forest >...
GATCGGTCATGGCGCCGTTGTGGCAGCTGGGGCGGTGGTCAACAAAAACATCCCGTCCTATGCGGTGGCGGGGGGCGTGCCGGCACGGGTCATCAAATACCGGCTCCGGGCAGACCAAATTGAATCTCTGCTTCAGATTCAATGGTGGGACTGGCCCTTGGAAAAAATCAAACAGAACTTGGACCTCTTTTATAGTGATGTGGATGGTTTCATCCGCAGACATCAAGCTGCCTCCTCAGCCCGGGCCACCACCGGTGAAATGCCGAAATGAAGTCTGTTTGTCTGGCAATTTTGAATTACAACGGCAGGAGGCATTTGGAGCACCTGTTGCCGACTGCTTGTGTGGCAGCCAAAAACTTTCCGGGTAGCTGCGCCGTTCTGGTTCTTGACAATCGGAGCCCAGACCCCGATGTGGAGTGGGTCAGACGCGAATTTCCGACCGTGAAAGTTACGGTCGCCCCCAAAAATGACTTTCTATTTTCCTATAATTGGCTCGCGGAAAAACGCGACGAGGACATCATAGTTTTTCTGAACAACGATCTCAAATTGTTCCCGGATTTTGTCCAACCGCTGATGCGTCACTTTGACATGTCCGACGTCTTTGCTGTCACGGCAACCTCGCGCGATTGGGACGACCGGGTTTTTACATGCGGCCCGGCCCGTTTGAAAAGTCATCATGGCTTTTACCATTGGGATTATGAAAGGGAACGCCAGGAGCTCTGCCACACACTCTTTTGCTCCGGCGGTTTCATGGCGGTGGACCGGAAAAAATTCCTGGAACTGGGAGGTTTCAACCGTCTTTTTTGGCCGGGCTACGGTGAGGACCTGGATTTGGGCTTCCGCGCCTGGCGCAAAGGCTGGCGCTGTATTTTTGAACCCGCGAGCATGGTGCTTCACCGGGAAAACGGAACGTGGGGCGAGGATGGCGACAGCCGCGTGGCTCGCATGTGTCTGCGCACGGCGCTATTGTTCCAGTGGGCAGCGCTTCCCATCGCCGCTCCATGGCCGGAACGCCTGGTATTTTTCGTTTTAACCGCCGGCAAAAAATTAGGGCGGGGACAGAGTTGGTGGTTGTGGGTTTGGATTGGCAGCTGGATGGAATGGCAAAAACGGCGAAAGGATTATCAGTCCATGAAGACAACTTTGGAGGAATTAAGAAAAATGCAGTCGGTCATGAACCAGTCGGTCGTCGCGAACACGTTGGTCTTGGCCGCGGGTAGTAGTTCGCCCGTCTGATAAACCTGATTTTTTAATCGGAACAATGTCAGCATCCATGATTGGCTGTGGTATATACAGCTTAATCACTACGCTTGCGGTTTATTTGGGGGACAGAGTTATATCAATGCAAACATCTGCGTCAGACATTCAGGCTAAAATGAAGACCCGCATTCTTGCGCTGTTGTTTGGTACGACCACCTTGGTTCTGTTCTTGCGTTTCTTTACTAGTACAGATCTGGGTTATGACCTTACGGTGCAAATTCAAGCCGCTCAAAATTTGATCGCCGGCAAGGGTTTAAAAGTATTTATTTTTTCAGAGGCTGAGGTTGATATAAGCAAGCCGCTTAAGTTATTGACCTTGACCCATTTTCCGTGCGGCTATTCTTTGTATTGCGCAGCTGTGCTGAGTTTGGGATTGCCACTGGCGCTGGTTACCAAAATATTCGGTGCGGTTTGCACATCGTTTGGATGGTGGGGATGGGGCCGGTTTATGCTTGTCTGCCTTGCCAATGTGTTAGACAAGAGGAACTTTTGGCTTTGGCCCGTTTCGATCGTAGCTGTGGCATGCCCTTTATTTTTCACTCCGGCTTGGAATGGAACTGATATATTTTTTTGGGCTGCTCTTCCCTGGGTTTTAGAATGGCTGACAACTGCTGCCACCATCCCCGGACGCTGGCAATTCATACTCTATGCTCTGGTAGGTTTTCTTTGCGGGCTATGTATCTTGATGCGTTATGCCAGCATAGTACTCGCCTGTTATGCGGGCTTTGTGATCGTCATGCAAACCGGATTTCGTTTCGGCACTTTGATACGCCGTTTGCTGGTTTTTGGAGCGGCGCTTGCGCCGTCACTGGTGTTGCAAGCCGGTTTCATTTTTTCCTCATCGGAAGCTCACTCGACGCCAGGTGGTATTGATTCAGCACGGAATGCAGCTTCAATGATTCATGGCCTCATTGAAGGTGCAAAGTTGTTGACCACTGCCAACTACGCCCTTTTATTTTGGGTTCCAGACCGGGTGTTGCGTTTGCTATTACAACCAGGAACCAAAGCCCCGTGGCTGTATGCGCTGACGTTGGGCCTGTTCAGCTTGCCGGTCTTGGTCGCGTGCAAGGTTGCTGCTGGCTCGGTTGCGGCAATGTTTCGCGATGTGAAAGTGGTTGCCGCCGGATTCATCGTCGCAGTGCCGTTGTTCCTCTGGACCTGCATGGCGATGGGTGATTTTCCATACGTTTCGGAGCTGCGTTATTACGAGCCGCTGATTTTGTTGGTTCTTTTGCTTATGTTTTATTTGGCCACGCCGGGCAACTCCACGCCGGCGCCACTTCTCAACTGGGCACGCGGCGGCGCCTCTATTTATATGTCGTGCTTTTTGGGGATGATGGCGGTGGGAGCGGTTTTCCTTTTTGTTCCCACGTCCCACGGTGCCGTTGAGCGCCGGAAAATGATGAGTGATGCGGATCTGCGGACGTTCCCGAGCATTGGTTTGAGTTACAGTTCATCTTCAGCACGGCGGTATGTTGTACAAAAGTTGAAAACCGAGAATGACTTGGAACTGCTTACAAATTTTGAATCATGGTTCTATGCGGATCCTACAATTAACCAAACACACATCCATCGAATCTTAGGTTGCGATCACCTGCATGGCCAAAGTATCCAAGGGCCAGTTCGATTCCTAATTCTTACGGCGGACCAAGGTGAGGAACCAAGCTTCATCTATTATACCGGCGCAGATGGCAGCTTTTTACGCGCGAGATGTTTGGATGCATTGCCTGAGATCCGGCTCGTTGCCACCTTTCCAGCAGAAAAGGTCAAGATTTTAGAAAGCTTCGTCAAAGCTGGAACATCCATCACCTTTGAAAATTGACGCTGTTCATGGAGATAAATTTTCGATTGAGGCAGTCTTTATTTCCCGCTCTGCTTGGAGTTTCATGATCTCGAATATATTATTCTCGGAAATACAGAGTTGTTTTCCTTAAAACAAAATTATGCCTGTGGTTAGCATAATTACCCCGCTCTTCAACAAAGAACCTTATATTGGCGACACCATTCGTTCGGTGCTCACGCAGACCGCAACGGAATGGGAAATGATCGTCGTGGATAATGGTTCCACGGACCAAGGCGCTAAAGTTGTGGGGCAATTCCGGGATGCCCGGATTAGCCTGGTTTCCTCACCCAAACAGGGGCCGGGCGCGGCGCGCAATTTCGGGCTCAATCTAGCGACCGGTGAATGGATATTGTTTTTGGACGCGGATGATTTGCTGTCGCCGGATTATTTGGCGGCGCGTCTGACGGCTAATGCGGGTGAACCGCAGGCACAAATTATCGCGGGTTGCTGGCAGGAGTTCACTGATGGTGCTTCCGGGCCGTATTCCCAGCACAAACCTGCGGGTTGGGGCCGCGATACTGGCACGGTCTTGGATTCAGCCATTGGAGCCGCTCCGTGGATTCTGCATGCGGCTCTGGTGCGCCGAAACTGGTTGACCCCGGAGCGAAGCTGGCCAGAGGCGCTGGACCGGCTGCCTTCGGAAGACGTGGCCTTTTGGTTTCAAGTCATACTTGGATCCCGGATCGCCTGGAGCAGTCATGCTGGCGCGTTATACCGGCTGGCGACGCCCACCAGTCGTAACGCGTTTCGTGGGGCGGAGACTCGCGCCAAAGCCGTAAGCGCAGTGATAGAGCACAACCTCGCATTCCTTTGTTCCTTGGGAGGGACGCCGACTCCGGAACAATGCCGGACCTTAATGCGGATTTTTGAAGATACCTACCGGAGGGCGCTTGCCGGACGGGCAGAAGAATCAGCCCAGTCAACCTTGCGGCAGGCAGAAACTTGGTTACACTGCTGTACAGCCGATTCAATGGCTTTGCGCATGCGCAAAGTTTTAGGGTTGCGATTATTCAACTTGGTGCGGCATGGAGTGTGGTCCTCCACTCATTAACTAGGGGGCGCTTCGGCTGAATAGGAGATCAATGAAACTACAACGAATCATCCGGGGGATTTCTTTTCGTCTGAAAAGGATAATTAAGGGTGACCCCAATCGATTTCTTAAAAAATGCAGAGGCATAATTCATGTTGGCGCAAATGATGGTGGAGAGCGCGACCTCGACGCCCGCCATGGGCTGGATGTTTTATGGGTTAAAGCCTTGCCCAATATGTACAGCAATTGACCAAAAATCTGGGCGGTTATCCGAAGCAATCCGCTGTTAACGCACTTCTAACCGATGCGGAAGGGCAGACCTATGATTTCCATGTTTCCAACCATTCCGGGGTATCAAGCTCGATTTTTGATTTTCAGGATCGTAACAAGCTTTGGCCCGACATTGTTTTTACCGGGACGATTCAGCTCCGCAGCACCACGCTTACTGCCGTGCTGGAGAAGTTGGGACCGTCTGCATCCAAGTTTGATGCCTTGGTTCTTGACGTTCAAGGCGCCGAACTTCTTGTCCTCAAGGGCGCCGGGGCTTTTCTCGATAAAGTTCGATACGTGAAATTGGAAGCTTCCGATTTTGAAGCATACCGTGGCGCATGCACACTTGAAGCGGTTTCAGCCGCTTTAGCTGAACGGGGATTTCTGGTCCGACGGAAGGACCGTTTTGCGGAGAAGGAGGGCGTTGGGGCCTATTACGACGTTCTCTATGAGCGACACGCATAGCTTGTTTCAATCAGGCGCAGGTAACGAAATGCAAATGCGACCACATAACTTAAAATGAATCCAAAACATTTTTTGCCTTTTTATAAAAAATACGTCGCCGCCATGTCGCGGGTTTCGGCCCTGGAGATGGCATTCTCCTTGATGCTGGAAAGCCCACGCTTTGTCCCTTCCGAGGCGGCGGGTTTTAACGCTCAATTACACCGGAAAAAGATTTTTTCGGATCTGATGGCAGCATTCAATTTTGAGGTTATCGTCGAAACCGGAACCTTTATCGGGAACACGACCGGCTATCTGACGACAACCACCCAAGCCCGAATTTTCACCTGCGAAGCCAACCGAACCTTCCTGTCGCTGGCGAAAAGCAGGTTGAGCGGCCTGGCGAATATTCACTTTACCCAGGGTGATTCGCGCCAGTTCTTGCGCACCCTATTTGCCTCTGAACTCCTGCCGGCCAAGCTTTCCAAGCCTGTTTTTTTCTATTTGGACGCGCATTGGCATGACGATCTACCGCTTGGCGACGAGATTCAAATCATTGCGGAAAATCTGAAGGACTTCGTGATCATGGTTGATGATTTCCAAGTTCCCAACGAACCGGGCTATGGCTGGGACGATTATGGCGGAAAAAACGTGTTGAATTTGACGACATTCCAAAGTTGCTTCCGTCAATGGAAATTGCTCCCGTTCTTCCCCAGCTTGCCAGCCCCGCAGGAAACCGGCGGCAGACGCGGTTGCGTGGCGCTGGCCCCGGAGGGCCGGATGAGTGATAAACTGCGCGAATGCAAGTCGCTTCGCATAGCGCAGGAGTGAGCCGGTTCGGCGCCGGGAGAAAGCCGTGGTTAACAGTTCAAACGCACGCCACTGATGAAACAGGTGCTCATCCGGCCGCTTTGGGATATGGGTCTCAATGGCAAACTTTTTGAGACGATTTACCCTTATACGTTGACCTTGTGGCGAAATGCGGCTGCCCGGTTGGGAATTGCACTGGATGGTTGGGACACCATGCCTTTGGACCGCGCCGATTGCGTCTGGTTGTTGGATTTGCCGGACCGGAAGGCAACCTTTGACGATGCCCGGCGACGGGCGCGTCCAGGTGTGCCGTTCGTCCTCCAAGTTATGGAGACACCGGTTGGCAGGGCGCACAACTTTGTTCCGGCCAATCAGGCCCTCTGCGACTATGTTGTCACCTACCAGCAGAACGTGGCGACCAAACCCGGCCACTTTTCTTATCGGTTGCCCCATAGTCTAAGTTTTAACGGTGTCCCTGTGCCCTATTCACAAAAGCGTTGTGCGATTCTGGTTAACACGAACCGCGTGGAAGGTTTCCTGGCCGTACGGCAGGTGGGCCTGACCGGGTTGCCGGGTGTTGGCCGTTCTTTTTCGGGGTGGAAATTGCCGGCCTGGTTCTGGTTTATGCCGGCGCGCGGTGAGCTGTATTCCTGGCGGCGCAAACTGGCACGGACAGCGGAAGAGATGAACCCCGATCTTTTGGATGTGATTGGCCCGGGTTGGAGCGGCGAGCGGATTTCGTGGTGTCCGCTGTTTTCAAGACGACCCTATAAATGCTGCAAGGGCGGTCACAGTTCCAAGAAACTGGAGCTGGTCTCCCATTATCGCTTTTGCATCAGCGTGGAAAACTATCGCGGAACACACGACTATATTTCGGAGAAGATTTTCGATCCATTGCTGGCGGGAGCCGTGCCGGTTTATCTGGGGGATGAAAACATCACGCGGTTGGTCCCGGAAAAAGCGATAGTAGATGTGCGAAATTTTCGGAACCAACGGGAGCTGTTGCGCTATATCACCTCCTGTCCCCAGGCGGAATGGGAGGACATGCGCCAAGCAGGGCAGGAATTTCTCAAGACGGAGGCTGCCCGAAGTTTCAGCACGGAAAGGTTCATCCAGCAGATGAACGGAATTCTGGTGAAGATCCTCGGCCTCCCACCAGTGCCGGAGCTGGAATTGGGAGTGACAGGCACGCCTGCGGTTAACGCTTAACCGCTTTCCCTGCCATGCGCTGGCTCATTGTTGAAGATGCGTTGCGGGACCGCAAAGGGCACTGGTTAGAATATATCAGCACATTTGCGCGGGAATTGCGGGCCCTGGGCGACGATGTGACCATTTTAGCCGACCGTTCGGCGGAGCCATTCCTTATCAAACAATTGCAGGTGCAGCCGGTGTTGCCTGCTTCCATCTGGCATCGCATGGGAGATGGCGCAGGCGCAATGCGGCGCTATTTGCGCGTGCCGGTTCATGCTTGGGAAACATATTGTACCATAAAAAAATATCTGCAACGGGCAGGGGAATTTGATATCACCTTTGTGCCGACCGTTTTGGTGCATCATTTGCTTGGCTGGACGTGGCTGATCAAACGGGCATTGAGGAAAAAAACCGGCCGGGTGGTTTTATTTTTCCCCAACACGCCGGTTCAATTGGATTTGAATCGCAATGAGTTCTCCTGGCAACCGGCGCCGACGGCGAAGCTTTTCTGCTGGTTGATTCGCTCGTTGCAGTATGAAGTAAAACAAGGCCGCGTCATTCTTGGCGCGGAAACACAACAGATGCGCGCGGCGCTTACCCGTTTGACCGGTGTGACGTTTACTTACTTTCCCCATCCCGTCGCGCCATTGCACGAAGCGCCTTCAACCTTGAACCTTGAATCCTCAACCAAGATCACCATGGCTTCCTATGGCAGTGCGCGTCACGAAAAAGGCAGCGATTTGCTGGTTGCTGCCGTGGATGAACACTGCCGCCGGCACCCTGATTCCCACGTGCATTTTGTCCTGCAAAGTGTGGACGGAGATGCCCGGCTTTGGGAAAAGTTGAGGGCGAATCCCAAGGTGCAACTTATTCCCAATTACTTTGCGGATGGCGAATATGCCGGGCGTCTTCGCGCGACCGGCGTCATGTTGCTGCCCTACCGACGTTCGTCCTACGGGTTGCGCGTCTCCCGCGTGGTTATTGAGGCGATGGTTCAAGGAATTTGCGTGGTGACGACCCGTGGAACCACGCTTGAAGATCAGGCAAAACAGTTTGGCGCGGCAATTTTTTGCGAGGATGGAAGTGTGGAAAGCCTCGTCCAAGTCATCCATGAAACGGAACAAAACTTCGCCAATCTTACGCAAATGGCGAAACTGCGAAAAGTGATGGCTCAAAATCATTTCTCAGTTTGTAACTTTCGTAAAATTCTATTGAATCATTCAATCAAGCAGGAGTCTTGCTGCATATGACGGGAGGCGGATGGTTCCTGAAATAGCTCCGAAGGTTTAAGCCGCAGAGGGAATTGTTCTCGCGGAAGATAATTTGTTGGTGGCGATAATGATTGTTCCTCGACCGCCCGAATTTTCTACTTGTCGCCCCTGAGCAGACGAATGAATGGAACCGTGCCCAAAGTTTTACTCTTTTCACCGTCCTCCGCTGGCGGGTTGGCAGAATATATTTTTTGCCAGGGAGAAGCGCTGGAAAAATCCGGGGCGAAAGTTACTTGCCTTGTCACGCCTTTGTTTTTAGACGGTCGTCCCACTCGATTTGAGCGGATCGTCTGCTTGAGCAATTCCAGCGCAAAAAACAGTTCTCGATTATTAAAGCGACTTAAGATGGCTTGGAGTCTTATCAAGAATAATTGCGTATTGGCCTGGCAGATTTGGCAGCGCCGCCCTGATTTGGTTTTGCTGGATTCTTACGTAGAATACCTCGCCCCGATTTGGGTGTGGCCGCATTGGATCTTGGCGCGAGTCTGGCACATCCGATACGCAGCCAATTTGCATGATCCGGTCCGAAGTTATTGCGTCGGTCCAGTTTGGTGGCATAAATTCTCGGTGCGTTTGGCTTATCTGCCACTGGATTTCGTGCTGGTACATGACCGATTACCGGAGCCTTCACCCGTGCCGCCGCGTGTACGCGTAGCCGAAGTGCCGCATGGTATTTATGAAATCAAAGCTCCGGGTTCGGAATCTGAAGTCGTGCGTCGCGAGTGGGGGGTACAGAAAGAACAGAAAGTTTTTCTCGCCTTCGGTTTTGTCCGCGATGGAAAGAATTTGGATCTTGCCGTACAGGCATTGGCCTCGGTACCGGAAGCTTTTCTCGTGGTTGCCGGTTCAGTGGCCTCGCCCAAGGATAAACCTTTTGCATTTTATCATAAACTGGCGGAAACACTTGGTGTCGCTGACCGTTGCCGTTTTTTGGAAGGATTCGTATCCGATCATGAGCTGGGAAGATATTTTTCCGGCACCGATTTTGTCTTGTTGACCTATGCTTCGTCGTTCCACTCGCAAAGCGGTGTTCTCCAGCTTGCGGTGTCTGCTCGCAAACCGGTCCTGGCTTCTGCGTCACCAAGTCCGTTGCTCCGGTCGGTCAGGAGCTTTGACCTTGGTCTTGCTGTGGCGCCTGACTCGGTAGAGGCGATCATTGATGGAATGCAGAGCTTGCTGCGTGTTCCGCCAAATCCCCGCTGGCAGGACTACGAAAACGCGACGAGCTGGGAAACTAATGCCTTGAGCGTACTGCAGGCCGCCGGCCTCCGATCGAAAAATCACCACTCGTGAACCTGAAAATTGTTGCCGGGGGCGCGCTCGCCTACGGTTATAATCATTGGGTGGGAGGACTGCCCATCCGCAGGTTGCGCACAACTTATTTGCGCCATTGGCTTGGCAGTTTCGGTGCGGGAACAAGCGTGCAAATGGGGTGTCGCTTTTTGCATGGGCGCAAGGTTCACCTGGGTGAAAGGAACGTTATCAACTTTGGGTGCCTGCTGGATGGACGGAAATTTCTCATCCGCACAGGCCGTGATGTTTCTATCGGCCCCCATGCCTCCATTCTCACTTTGGGGCATGATCCGCAGTCGCCGGATTTTGCTGATCGAGGTGGGGATGTAGTTGTGGGTGACCGGGTTTGGATCGGTTACGGCGCCCTCATTTTGCCGGGGATAACGCTGGGTGAGGGGGCCGTGGTGGGTGCCGGGGCCGTGGTGACGAAGGATGTGGAACCCTTTGCGATTGTCGCGGGCAATCCGGCGCGGAAAATTGGTGAGCGCACCCGGAATTTGTGTTACCAACTCGATTATAATCCTTTGCTGCTTTGATGAAACTGGCGGCTAGGCTATCTACTTGCAAAGGCTGGCATATTTAATAGCAAGGCTTTTGGGATGTACTATTAACCTTGGTCCAGACAAAAGGTGAGCGGTCTGGTTGCGGGCTCTGATGAAAATTTCAATGGCTTCGCCAGCTCGCGGACGCTTCGAAAGCTGGTGCCGCGCAGGGCTGCCCGGCTCAGGATGCTGAACCGCACCTCGACTTGGTTCAGCCAAAAGGCGTGAGTCAGGGTGTAATAAAAAGCACCAGTGAAGGATAATGGCAAATATACGATGAAGCTTGAACGCGGGACATCAGATAACCCTGTTGACGAACGATTCCATTCGGTCGATTTTCTGAGAGGGATGGCCTCACTCGGCGTCTGTTATCTCCATCTAACCGCCAGCCTGCCAGCAAGCTGGCTCAGGGCATCTGGCTCGTATGGACGACTGGGGGTAGAAATATTTTTCGTCATATCCGGCTTTATCATCCCCTATTCGCTATATAAGGGAGGATACAGGTTGCGCGACTATGGGATATTTGTGCTCAAGCGAATGATTCGGCTGGATCCTCCTTACCTAGTGGCGATTGCCATAATTATTCCTCTTGGATATCTATGCGCCGCAATACCCGGATTTAGAGGTCCACCTTACCATGTTACTACACAACAGGTATTGCTTCACTTTGCTTATTTAAACGCTTTTTTCAATGGTAACTGGGTGAGCCCTGTATTTTGGACGCTTGCCATTGAATTCCAATATTATCTGCTGGTCGGACTGTTGTTTCCGCTTCTTTGTTATCGAAATCCATTGGTGCGGTATTTTCTATTTGCCGGACTGGCGGGCCTAGCAGTTGCTTTTTCCTCGAAGCATTATGAACCATACGTTTTCCACTGGCTATTTCTGTTTACTCTGGGAATGTCAGCATTTCTCTGGTTTAAAAAGCTGGTGACTGCCTGGGAATATTGGATGCTGTCGCTCATTTTTTTTGGCGGTGCCGATTATTCCTTGGGGCCGCTCATTGCCGCTACTGGCCTCTTAACCGGTTTCGTGATCTTATTTGTTAAGAGTAACAGCAAAGTCATGCTGTTACTTGGTAATATTTCGTATTCTCTCTATTTAATTCACAATCCGACCGGGGTAAAAGTCGTCAATCTAGGGATTCGATTCACCGCCAGTTGGGGCGGCTACTTGGCCTTGCTGATCGCTGGTCTTGGGACATCCATTGCAGCTGCCTATTTGTTGTATTATTTTGTTGAGAAACCCGCAAGAAAATGGTCTTCTGCCATTTCTTACAAGAGGAATGCGAGTTGAGTCCCCTCCCATGAACAGCCTGCGACCGTTGAACATCAGTCCGTTTCAATCGGATTTGCTCGATTTGTCCCGTTGGATTGCGGCTTTTCTGGTGGTGGCGGAGCATTTGCGCAGTTTGTTGTATGCGGACTATGAGCATCAAGGCGGGCTGGGTGCTTTGGGGAAAACATTTTATTTTTTCACCCATTTTGGCCATCTGGCTGTGATGGTTTTTTTTGTAATGAGCGGATTTCTAGTTGGCGGCAAGGTGCTGGAGCGCGTCGTTCAAGGAAATTTTTCCTGGCAAAAATATGGAGTGGACCGCATCAGCCGGCTTTACGCAGTTTATTTGTTGGCGCTGCTTCTCGGTGGAGCGCTTGATTCCGTGGGGTATCACCACTTTAACGAATTCGGGCTTTACGACAAAAGTTTTTCCGGTCGGATAGCGGTCATAGAACAAAATTTCCACGCAACGCTTTCCCTCCCGATTTTTGCCGTGAACTTGGTCATGTGCCAGACCATCTTGGGGCCGGTATTCGGCAGCAACGGGCCATTGTGGAGCTTGGCCAACGAGTTCTGGTATTATTTGCTGGGGCCGTTTGTTTTCATGCTTGCCTTCGACAAGCGGACTTTCTGGCGAATTTTGGGAATCGCCGGGTTAATTGCGATTTTTTGGTTTCTGCCAGCGTCCATACTGATTTACGCCCAAGTCTGGCTGCTGGGGGCATTGCTTTATTTTATCAACGGGCGCGGGTTGGTCCCGCTTTGGGTTTCTCTTTGTTTGTTTGGCGTGTGTTTGACCGCAGCCCGCCTGGAATGGGTCAAAAATCCGCTCATTCAGGATTTTCTGACCGGGATCTCATTCGCCGTGGTGATTAATTCGGCTGCCGGGGTTTCCCGCCGACTGCCGGGGAACAATTGGAGCCGGAAGGCCGCTGGTTTCTCATATTCGGTTTATCTGTGTCATTTTCCTTTTCTGGTTTTTGTTGTTTCCCTGCTTTTTCATATGGGGGCAATCGGTTATCCTGGATTAGCCACGTTCAAGCTCGCGAGCATTTATTTTATGGTTCTATTGACGGTATTGGCTTGGTGCTATTTGATTTCCTTGGCAACGGAGCGCCAAACCCCGCGGATCCGGGGATGGCTTAATCACGGTTTGGCTCGCAAACCGCAGGTGACGGGGGAACCTCAGATTCCACCCGGCAAAATATAACTTTAATTTTTGACCCTTTGCCGATAACGGATCGGATTATTTTCAGTGCATCAGTTCCTGACTCTAATAGAGCGGCGATTGCGGTTTGCCCAAGGCAAACCTGAAAGTGTATCAAAAGTTGACCATGAATCGCGCGATTCTGGCCATTCCCGGATCGCCGAACTGGATGTACTGCGGGGTTTCTCAGCCTTGACGGTAATGATGTACCATTATACGACCATCTACGTGTACGGCAAAGATCCAGGAATTCCATATGGTGTTTTGGCGGTGAATCTCTTTTTTATGATCAGCGGATTTGTGATTTTCATGACATTGTCGCATACGCGCACGGCGCTTGATTTTATCGTCTCTCGCTTTTCCCGTCTTTTTCCCGTGTTTTGGGCTGCGGTGCTGATTTCCCAAACGGTGGCGTGGCTTTTTCCATCACTTTCAGAGTTCACCCTAACCTGGCATGAAGCCTTGGTGAACCTGACGATGTTGGCCGGGCCGTTGCATGTACGATGGGTGGACAATGTGTATTGGTCCCTCGTGGTTGAGTTGACATTTTATGCCATCATGCTTGGATTGTTTCTGATAGGGATCATGAAACACATCGAACGTTTGGTGTTGCCATGGTTGTTGCTTCAAGTCGTCGCCGCCATGGTTTCAAATAGAAATATTCACATTCCGGACGTGGTGACCGTCCTTTTTTTGTTAAAATATGCGCATTTATTTTTGGCCGGGATTCTCTGTTATCGGATCCGATTCGAAGGACTGACTGCAACCCGGCAAATGTTGCTGGCTTGTTGTCTGGCCACGCAATTTGCGGTGAAAGGTTCCTGGGCCGGAATTTTTGCACTGTTTTTTTTCACGCTATTCTATCTGATGTCGCTGCAAAGACTGGGATGGATCGCGGTTCGTCCGCTGGTGTTTCTGGGCACCATTTCTTACAGCCTTTACCTGGTGCATCAAAATATTGGCTATGTCATCATGCGCTCATTAGCGACGGCTCCGCGAACAGTGCAAGTGACTGTGGCCATGGTTGCGGCGCTGTTGCTAGCGACATTATTGACCTTTATGATTGAGCGACCGGCATTGCATTCCATACGAGTGATTTATAAAAGATTTAAAGCCGGTCCAAGTTCTGAACATCAAATTATAAAATAATCAGTTGTTGTCTCCATAAGCGTGGGCAATGGACTTAAGCGTCTTTTTTTGAGACGCGACTTCGCCGTCGGTTTATACAAGAAGAATAGAATCAAGGTATCTGGAAACTGGCGCACAACGGCATATAACTTGCTTAAGGGAAGTGTGATAACGTTCATGTTAAAGTTTTGCCACCTTCGTGCGGGAACACTGTGCGGGTTGTTGACGCTGCTTTTAGAAGTGGTTGGAAACCAGGCACAGGCGGTCAATTACTATGTGGATAATTCCGGCAGCGATGCCAGCAGCGGTCTTTCCGGCTCACCGTGGCAGCATGTCGGCTATGCGTTAAGCAATGCGCCCGCAGGGTCGTCGGTGCTTCTCACCTCCGGCCAGACCTTCACGCAGGACAACATCATGTTGACTACCCCTAACATTTTCTTGACCTCAACCGGGGCTGCTCCAGCCATCATCCGCAATTCAGGCAACGGGTCAAACGTGCTTACAGTGATTGACGCCTCCTGGGTCACGATTTCAAACCTCTGTTTTTATGGCGGGGGCATCGCCAATACTTCCACCTGGTCTTGTATTGAGGTTTTGCGGGAGTCTAAATACTGCACCAATTTGACAATAGCCAATTGTGAAACCACCAATGCGAATTTTGGAATCAATATTTACGATGCGTCCGGCATTTCACAACATGCATTCGATAACCTCACCTTGAACGGGAACAACGTTCACGACATCGGCTGGGATGGCATTCTGGTCTGGGTTCTGATTCAGGGCTGGGGCGGAGTCATTGTTGTGAGCAACTGCGTGACGGCATTTAATCAGATTCATGAAATTACTGGAAGGCCGGATGCAAATTCAGGCACGGGGCTGGCCATCATGAATGTCAGCCATTGGGAATGCTACAGCAATTCCGTCATCAATTGCGGATACAACCAGGGAAATTCCGGGGGCGGCGGAGCGGGCGGCATATTTCCAGTATTTTACAGCGACCATGTTCACATTTGGAACAACACGGTGGCAGGCATCCGGTCCATGCCAAACGGCGGGGACGGCGTGGGCATTGACTTGGACCAGGGAACGACCTTGAGCACGGTTGAAGGCAATTTCGTTCACGATTGTGGCGGCACAGGTTTTTATTCATACGAGACGCTTGGGAACAATATCTGGCGCTGGAACATTGGGATTAACGACGGCACCAACGGCCATATTGGTGAAATTTGGTTTGCGGACTCCAATTATGCCCCGACCGGGTCTGTAATGCAGGTCTATCAGAACACATTCATCGGCGGTTATTCAGCAATGACCATCGGCGACCCCCTCGTCGGCCCCACCGGGCTTGTGGTTAGTAATATTTTAGGCCAAATACATCCTGGCGGCGTACTCATAGAAGCCGGCACAACGCTTTATACCAATTGGTACTTCGCAGGTAATAATTACGGGGCGACGAATTTTCTAATCTATTGGCCAGCGGGGATGACTAATGTTTTTGAGATGAGCCAATGGCAGGCCATTGGGCAGGAATGTGGCGCTTGTTCTTTGACGAATTTCAATTTTACCGCAAACAGTACGGTCATCGCGTCGAATTATCTGGTTCAATCCTCCAATGTGCTCGCCGCGGGTGGATTTTACAGCTTGCTGACAAATCCGCCGCCCTCCACGCCTCCTCCGCCCGTTTCAACGACGAATCCGCCTGGTTCCAGCGCGCAAAACATTTTGAATGTTACCAACTATGGGGCGGTCGGGAATCTGTCGAACATGTGGGTCAACTGTACGAGCAACAGTGTGCTCGTCACCACGACGAATCTACTTTCCAGTGAGGACATTGGCAAAGTCATGGAGATTTTTGGTGGTGGACCGCTGGGCACGTCCACCAATCATACGGATTTGGTGGCAATCATAGCCAATGTCGTCAACGGAACGAACATCTATCTTGACCGTGTGACCGGTGCGAACACGAACGGCTGCTTCTGTGTGTATGGCAACAACAACGCAAGTGCTTTTCAAGCCTGCATCAACGCGGCCCCGAGCAACAGTGTCATCAACATCCCCGACGGAAATTATCTCGTCATTGGATCGCAGGTGTTGGATACCAACTGGGTTGATCCGTCACTTTTTTACACCTATCCTTCTATCGTCATCAGCCAGGGCGGGTTGACGCTCTTGGGCCAAAGCCGAACCAACACCATTTTGACCGGCTGCGGGGCGTGGCAGATTAACAATGGCCAGGTTTATCGTGGGTATATGTTCGCCCTGGAGGGGCCGGTCACCAACAACGGGCCGCTGGTCTTTGACACCATGACCTTGGATGGAGGCGTGCAACAAGGATTTACCGGAGACACAACTTGGCCAGCCAGCACCGCCACAGGCGATGGCTGGGATGTGACCCATGATGCGATCTGCGACGTGGGAACACCGCCGCTGCATATCAACAAAACGTTGCGCAACCTGACCATTAAGAACTGGCGTGGCGAGCAACTAAAGAGCACGGTCAGCGGATGGGACGGCATGATTACGATCACCAATTGCTCAATCACGGATGGCGATGCCAGTGGTATCAACTTCAGTTTCAGTCACAACATTGAGAACTGCTATTTCGCCAATCTGGCTGAGACCATGGAGTTCTGGCAGGGATATTGCAGCAACGCCTGCTATTTCCAAAACAACTTTGTGACGAATGTAAATGCATTCATGGCAATCAACGGGGCGCAAACTAACAGCCCAAATCCACCTTATTTCATCCAGAACAATACATTTTATGGCGGAACCGGCAATGGAATCCAGACCTGCCCGGTTCAGAATCTGACAGTGCGAAGCAACCTGTTTATCAATGGTGTTCCCATTGTGATAGGCATTGTGGGCTATCAAGGGACCGCAGTGAACAGTAACATAGTAATTACGGCAAACACGTTCACCAATCCTTATGCAGCGATAGTGATAGAAGGCGCGTATGGTAATTCCATGGTGGGCATGTTGGTATCCAATAATGTGGTCTATGGCGGAAATAGTTTTGTAGCCGGCTACGGCTGGGGAACCAACATGGTGGTCGTCAATAATCTAACCTATGGAATGGCCAATGCAATAGACTCCAGCGCCATGTCAGGTCAGTGGTTTTTGGATTCGAGCAATCAATTTCCCGCGCAGACGGTGTATGATTCATCCGCGCAATCCAACGTTGTTTCTTATGCCCACGGTGCGCACGAGATGACCTACCCTTATTTTAATACCAATTCGATTTTTGTGCTTGATGACATGCATCCCCAGCAAGTACCGCCGGGAGCGATGATGATGATTACCAATTCAGGCATCCATCCGGCGACGCTTTATCTTTCTGCAACAATGTCAGGCACGCCCATTACCATGACCAATGGATATTCCGGAACTTTTTACTGGAATAGTTCAACTTCAACATGGGTGAGCGACGTTCCAGCGGCACAGCCGAGTCCGCCATACAATCTGCATTTTATCGGAAGCAACTAGTTCTGATTTCGCAGGGCGATTGGCCAGGGGAGAAGAGCATGGGGACGTAAAAATTCTTTGCCGCATGGTTTCAAAAGCCAGTGCTTAATAATTGGATATGCAGTCAACTTGGGGCGCGGGAACATTATTCTGTGCCACGGGTATTATTCCAGAACGGACGGCTCGCGGCGCTTTACACGGATTATTGGGCCGGAAATGCGGTCCGTTTTCTTGCCGCAAAAATCAAGACAAGGCCGCTCAATTCCTTGGCAACCCGTTTTCACCCAGAGCTGGGAAATGCAACAGTCACTTCTTGGAATGTCCACGCCTTGTTATGGGAAGCCCGCTTTGGGCAAAAGCGCATGGCCGGCCACCGGCCGGCCAAAATCCATGGACCTTTTCACGGCTTCATTGAGGTGGGGTGCAGGTTTGCCTTGTGTGTTCGTGAGGCACTGAGGAAGCGGCGGGACTTGAACGCCAATTCCGTTTTTTTTTCATACGATACAGGCGCATTGGAGACGCTGGAGTGGTGCCGGGAGCAAGGCCTCAAGTGCATCTTAAATCAGATGGATCCGAATCGTGTGGAGGTGGAACTTGTTCGCGGGGAAGAGCAACAGTGGCGTGGCTGGGCGTCGGCGGCTATTCAGGTTCCAGAGGAATATTTTGCCAGGCGCGAACGAGAATGGGCTCTGGCTGATCGGGTGGTGGTGAATTCGGAGTTTTCCCGTCAGGCCCTGCTGCGACAAGGGGTGCCGGCCAGCAAACTCGTGGTGATTCCACTCTGTTTCGAGGCCGGTGAAATAGATAGGAAATCCGATTCAGGAATTTGGAAATCCGATCAACCGCTCCGTGTTTTGTTTCTGGGCCAGGTCATTTTGCGCAAGGGGATCCAGTATTTGCTCGCCGCAGCGCGCCAACTGGAGAGGGAGAATATTCATTTTGACGTGGTGGGGCCGATTGGCATTTCCGGGGAAGCAATTAAAACTGCGCCTGGCAATGTGACTTTTCACGGTCGCACGGGACGGGATCAGGCTGCCGCTTGGTATCAGAGGTCCCATTTGTTTGTGTTGCCAACCCTATCCGATGGTTTTGCCATTACGCAGTTGGAGGCGATGGCTCATGGGCTGCCGGTCATTGCCACGCCATGCTGCGGCGAAGTGGTCAGCGCCGGCGTAGATGGTTTTATTGTTCCGGCACGGGATGCCGGGGCGCTGGCACAAACTTTTCGCCGATACCTCGCAGAACCGGAATTATTACGCACGCAGTCAGCGGCCGCCCCGGTAAAAGTCCGGAACTTTGCTTATAATCGGCTGGCTGAAAATCTTATCCGTCTGGAGGCAGATTTGTTAAAAGGGCACCCGTGTTGATTCTGCGTTGCAGGCATCCCATCGGTAGACCATAAACGAGGGAGATTCATGAAAGAAAGCCAAAAGCAAGCCAACCTCGCAGAGGCTCAACTTCAGTATTACACCAGCAGCGCCGCATCCTATGACAATACACATGTTAAGGGTGACGATGAACACGCTCTTGCTTTGGCATACATGATAGACCTGATGCGAAGGCATGGTGTGAAACGTGTTTTAGATGTTGGCTGTGGCACCGGGAGAGCGACCAAGGTTTTATTGGACACTGGTTTCGATGTCGTTGGAATCGAACCGGTGGAAGCGTTACTGCAAGAGGCAGAAAGAAAGGGCATGCCGAAAGAAAGACTGGTCAAGGGCAGCGGTTTGCAGTTGCCCTTTCCGAATGAAAGTTTTGATGCGGTCTGCGAGTTCGGAGTGCTTCATCACATTGAACATCCCAATGAGGTTGTCCGGGAAATGCTAAGGGTGGCCAAGAAAGCCATATTTTTATCCGATACAAACCGGTTTGGCCGCGGACGGCTCTTTGCGAGGGTCATAAAGTTGACCCTTTGGCACTTGGGTTTATGGCGGTGGTCTTATTATGTGGCAAAGGGATTTAAATCTTATGATTGTTCCGAATGCGACGGCATAGCGTTTTCGTACAGCGTGTATGATTCTTTCAACCTGATTGATACATGGGCTGATCGTGTGGTTGCAATACCCACCAAGGTTGAAGGTCGCCGCCTCCACAGTTGGTTGCATCCATTAATGACTTCCAGTCATGTGTTGCTGTGTGGTGTCAAAGGGAATACCATCTGAATTCAAGAATGGTGTGCTGAAAATCACGAGTTTTAACTGTTAACCAAAGAGCCATCCAGGAGACATGGTTTTGCACGTTTGATGTGCAGCGGCAGGTAAGCTCGAATTAGGCGCTTTAAAATAGTTGAGAACGGAAAAGGGGAGACGATAAATCAGAAGGTTACCCGATTCACAGACTCATGAAAATTTTGAATTTGATTCAGTGTGCCAATTTGGGGGGAATGGAGCAGGCCTCGCTCAGGTTGATGCTCAGCTTGCAAGCTCGTGGGCATGAGCTTCAACTGTTATCGTTGAACCCGATTGGCGGGCTTGGCCCGTTGTTGAAAACGGCGCACATTTCGCATGAGGGCCTGCCATATTTAGGGCGAGGCGGCTGGCGCATGTTAGGAAGCATGCGCCGGAAACTTCGTGAAAGCGGTTCGGACGCGATGATCATGACCGGGCATCATCTGCTGGCCATGCCAGCATTGGGAGATTTTGCCACGGGACGCAGGATTTTAGCCATCCATTTTCATCATACCGGGGTAAAGCCAGAATGGCAATGGCGGCTGATCTACCGGCTCGCGCGCTCCCGGTTTCAAGCCATCACATTCCCCGCCGATTTCATACGCCAGGAGGCCGAGTGCATCTATCCGCCTGTAGCCGCCCTTGCCCATACTATTCGTAATCCGCTTCATGTGCCGCCCTTGCCCACAGCGGAACAAAAGCAAATCGCCCGCCGGGCGCTGGGACTGCCCATGATTGGTCCCATTATTGGCAATGCTGGCTGGCTGATTCCCCGCAAGCGCTTTGATGTCTTTCTCAGGACGGCGGCCGTGGTTGCGGATAAATGTCCCGATGCTCACTTTGTAATTGCCGGAGATGGCGCGGAGCGTTCCAAGCTGGAAGCGCTGGCCGCGAGCCTGAATTTGACCGGTCGGGTGACCTGGGCCGGCTGGGTACAAAACATGGAAACTTTTTATCACAGCTTGGATGTGCTGCTTTTTAATTCAGATTGGGATGCGATGCCAACGACACCGCTTGAAGGCATGTCCCAAGGCGTCCCAGTGGTCGCATCAGTAGTAAAAGGCGGTTTAAAGGAGATTCTTTCTTCTCCTGAATTGGGTGTTCTACTCGACCAGCACGAACCGGATGCGTTGGCGGCGGCTGTGGTGTATCTGCTGCAAAATCCGGCAGTGGCAGCACAAATCAGCCAGGCCGGCCGGGAACGCATCCGCCTCACCAGTAATCCTGACGCGATCGCCATCGAGCATGAAAAACTGTGGCGCCAATGACGGAGAATTGATGCTCCAGGCCGGGCTGGGGCGAAGATTTTGCCTGGCCAAATGACCGACCGTGCTTGAAACTTTATCCATATTACCCATCTCCTTCTGGGTAGTGATGATCTTGCTGGTGGGCGGCGGTGCGTGGTGTATCCGGCGGGTGAATGACGGCACCGGGATTCCGTCGCTGGCCGTGTTGGGCACCACGGCTGCCTGGTATGTGGGCGATGCTTTTTACAATGATTACGCCAACAACCATGCCAAACAGTTCGATGCCGGCACGTTACAAGGGGCTTGGTGGCAGGTGGCCTGGTTTCTGGCGTTTTTTCTCCTGATAACACCGTCAATTCACCGATGGATAAATCGTCCATATCGGCATCGCCACAGCGGCGTGTTGCAAATGTTTAATCATGGTGCTGACCAACCGATCATCCAAAGACAGTTGAATGCGCTATTTGGGATTTGCGCATCAGTTTGGGCCATTCTGCTTCTGATTGCCCTCGTTGTACTCAAGGCGGAAATCATCCACTATGTTTTTCCATTTTGGGGCTACAAGGCCACTCCTTGGACCCATGCGCGGATTGGGGCTGGTTTTGATTTCCTGTCAATTGTGGCTGTGTATCTCAATTTGCTGGTCGCCTCAATGTTCGGCGTGATAGTGGCCTTGGCCACGGAGCCCCGGATCCGCCGTTACGCGCTGCTTTTATGCCTGCTGACCTGGCCCTATTTCCTTTTGGACCGCACCCGGAACTCGATGCTGACGCTGGTGATTCCTGCCATGTTGTGCTGGGTGTTTCTACGGCTGCGTGGCGGCATGTGGAAAAAAGCCATGGTCCTGTTGGTGTGCTATATGATGGTCAATACTTGGATGAAGTTTGTCATTGCCAACCGTTCCGATATGAGCATCGCTGCGGCTTTCAAAGAAAAGGGGCTGAATTTGGCTGGCCAAAAAGATGTCCACAACGAGGGCCTCAACATGTTCGAGGAATTATGCTGGATCAGCACCTTCATAGACAACGGGGCTTATCATGTCAACTGGGGGGCGCGGTATTTTGCTGAACTGGTGAATCCGATCCCGCGGGCAATCTGGCCGGGGAAACCCTTGATCGGGATTGACTATGCCATTGCCCGAGGCCAGGGAGGTAATGACGACTCCGCGGCTGGAGTATATGCCACCATCTCCACCGGTTTTATTGGGGAGGGAGTTGTGAACTTTGGCCGCTTTTTGGGACCGATGGCGGTGGCGGTGTTGATGGGTCTTTGGGTGGCGGTGTTGGCCAGACTCGATTTGAATGTCCATGCACTGGGCCGGTTACCGCTGTATAGTCTGGGATTGATCCTGACTTTCAACCTGGGCCGTGACATTACCTTGATAACGCTTTATCCATTCGTATTCGGAGCGCTGGTCGTCAAGTGGCTGGACCGTCATCCGCAGGCTGACCATTTAGACTCGCGACAAGTCCTGGGACTTGCGAACCCGCCATCCACCAGCCGTCAACAGCCAATCTCTGGACGCTCGATGCACTTTGTTCGACGCGTGACATCGGGCGGATTTTTGAAGAGAAAAGCCGCCGGGATTGCAACGATTCATTCTCAAGCGGGAATAAAAACGCGGAAAACCATGCTACACGACGAGCGTCCTATAGCTTGAACTGATTTCACTTGCTTGAATGTGAACGCAGAGAACACATCATCTTTTCCAGTCACTGATGCTGGGGGTAAAAAACGGGTGGCGGTCCTGTTCCATCGTTTTGGCCCCTACCACCACGCGCGACTGAATGCGGCGGGCCGGTTGATGCTGGTTTGGGGGGTTGAAGCCTGTGCCACGGAAGAAACTTACGCGTGGTCCAAGGTGGAGGGGGCGGCTGCGTTCAAGCGAATCACGCTGACCGACCGCGACACGGGCGACCAGCAATGGGAACGGCAGCTTCGGCAAAATATGTGGCAAACCTTGAATGACATAAAGCCTGAAGTCGTTGCGGTCAATGGTTGGTCATCCACTGAGGCTTTGAGCGCACTTTGGTGGTGTATAAAAAATAATATTCCTGCGGTGGTCATGTCTGAAAGCACCATTTGGGATGAACGGCGGGTGGCTTGGAAGGAATGGATCAAAAGCCGGCTGGTCAAGATGTGTGCCGCCGGATTGGCGGGAGGCAAACCGCACGCGGATTATCTCCTGCGACTTGGACTAATGCAGGATCAAATTTTCCTGGGTTACGACGTGGTTGACAATGCGTACTTCGCGGCGAAGGCGAATGAAAGCAAAGCCCACGACGCAGAATGCAGAAAACAACTTGGTTTGCCCGGCAGGTATTTCCTGGCAAGTGCGCGGTTTATAGAGAAAAAAAATCTTTTCCGGCTCGTTGAAGCCTATGCCAAGTATCGCGAACTGGCTCAGAATCCGCAAATTTGGGACTTGGTTTTGCTGGGTGACGGCCAGCTTCGCACCGACCTCAGCTCACATCTCTCGGCACTCAAGCTGCACGATCATGTGCTGTTGCCCGGCTTCAAGCAGTATGACGAACTGCCGGCATATTTCGCTCTGGCCGATGCTTTTGTCCATGCGAGCACGACGGAACAATGGGGCCTGGTTGTCAACGAAGCGATGGCCGCCGGCTTGCCGGTTTTAGTTTCTAATCGTTGTGGCTGCGCGCAGGATTTGGTGCGGCAGGGTGTGAATGGCTTCACATTCGATCCGGGCAACATGGAGGAACTCGTCGATCTGATGGTGAAAATTTCTGCACCCGGATTTCCAATTATTGATTTTGGCCGGCAGAGCCAGCGCATTATCGCTGATTGGGGGCCAGACCGGTTTGGCAATGGGTTGCTTAACGCGGTGACCACGGCACTGCAATATCCGCGTCCACGAGCTGAGTTGCTGGATCGGTTGCTCTTGCGGCTGGCCCATGTGACGGTGTTCTCTGATGCTCTAAAAACCTAACTGAGTGCGGCACTGGAAAACATTCATGAATTTCCGCTTTCAGATTTCAATACGCCAGCTTTTTCAATGCTCAAGTCGGCTCATCTAACTGGCTTGGTTTCGCGGAAAGCCGGCGGGCTGTTTGAGGCGGTATCGTGTCTGGTACAATCGCAGCATCAGCAGGGCATGGATGTGAAAGTGTTTGGTTTGTGGGATGAATTCGCAGAAACAGATCTCAAGGCCTGGAAGCCGGTGCCGGTTACGGCGGTTAAGTTATCCTGGCCAAAGCTGATGGGCCGTTCACCGCAATTATTTGATGAACTGCAGGCATTTGGGCCGGACATCAGCCACACTCACGGTCTTTGGCTTTACTCCAGCATCGCCACCAAAAATTACAGTCTTGGGAGAAGCCGGCCTTACCTCATTTCCCCGCACGGAATGCTGGACCCGTGGGCCTTGAAAAATTCACGCTGGAAAAAATTGATTGCCTACTGGCTGTTTGAGCGGGAGCATCTACGCCGTGCACGATGTTTTCGCGCGTTGTGCGCATCGGAAGCGCATTCGATCCGGCAACTTCAACTCAAAAACGACATTGCCGTGATTCCCAACGGAGTTGATCTGCCGGCGGAATCAATTCCGCCGGCGCCGCCTTGGAAGGATGCGCTCGAACCGGGGGAAAAGGTGCTGCTTTTTTTGAGCCGGATTCACCCGAAGAAGGGTCTGGTCAACTTGCTCAAAGCGTGGGAGAAAGTCCTGAAATCGGAGAATGAAAATGGGGAGTCGGACAAATGGATTCTTGCCATTGCCGGGTGGGATCAGGGAGGGCACGAACTGGAGCTCAAACAACTGGCCACTGAACTGGGGCTGGCTTGGACGGACATCCGTGAGTGCGGAACCGCCAGCAACTCGGGTCCAAAAAACGCCTCCCCAACTCCTTGTTCCGTGATTTTTCTCGGACCGCAATTCGACGAGGCAAAGGACGCATGTTATTATTATTGCGATGCGTTTGTCCTGCCTTCTTTTAGCGAAGGGCTGCCAATGGTGGTGCTGGAGTCCTGGGCAAATTCCAAGCCGGTCATTATGACTCCAGAATGCAATCTTCCTGAAGGTTTCGCTGCCGGTGCGGCACTCAAGACGGAAGCGAACGAAACGAGCCTGGTTGCGGGACTGAACGAACTGCGGAGCATGACCACAGAGGACCGGTTGGCGATGGGAAGCTGCGGACGTGATTTGGTATTGAAACGGTTTACGTGGACGCAAGTCGCCAATCAAATGCAAGCGGTTCATTTGTGGATTTTAGGCGGCGGAACGAAACCTGATTGTGTCCTAGAGCGTTAAAGTTTCGCCAGAATTGCGGCATGAGTGAATTACCAACCATGGGAACGTCGAACACCCGTTCGTTACCGGTGGACCTGTCGCGTTTTACGGTTGGAGATTTCAATCGAGGAGCCGGGGTGGTCAAAGAAGGTCTCTGGCTGGTTATCAGCCTGATTCTGTTTCGGCTGTGTCCTTTTAGTTTTTCGGCGTTCAAACGAACTGTGCTTCGGGCGTTCGGGGCTTCCATCGGACGCAATGTGACCATCAAGCCGCGGGTGAGCATTACTTTTCCGTGGAAACTGACAGTTGGCGACCATGTTTGGCTGGGCGAAGAATGCTGGCTCCTGAATTTGGAACGTATCGTCATTGGCAGCAACGTCTGTATTTCACAACGCGCCGTTCTATGCACAGGCAGTCACAATTACAAACAGGTGGCCTTTGATTTGATTACCCGGCCAATCACGTTGGAGGATGGCGTCTGGATCGGGGCCGGATGCTGGGTCGGGCCGGGAGTAACGGCTGGATCGCACGCTGTTCTCTCGCTTGGATCGGTCGCCACCCAGAACTTGCCGGCCAATGGCATATATCGAGGCAACCCAGCCGTATTTGTAAAGCAGCGTATCATTTCTTAAAAAACTTAACCATGGGTAATACGACAGAATCGTCCGCCGGGACCACTTTCCTTACGTCGAAGGCACCAGCGGGTTCAGAGAGAAGCCGCTCGTTCCTGAAATGGGGGTGGCTGGTCTTGCCTCTGGGGTATCTTTGGTTTCATCTGATTGACAACCTCCGCCTGGAATGGGAAACCAATCCGCAATATAGTTATGGTCTGGTTGTTCCGCTGCTGGCGATTGGACTATTGTTGCGCCGCTGGCAATTCGCGGGAGCCGGCTGCCGGGAAGAGATGGCAAGCAATCCCTGGCCGGCGGTATTTTTCTGCGGTGTGCTCGCATTTCTGTATCTGCCGACGCGGCTCATCGAGGCGGCCACCCCTGAGTGGCGGCCACTTCAATGGACGCTGGCCGTTGAAACAGTTGGATTAACGCTTTACGCCGTTTACATTGCCGCAGGAAAAGCCTGGTTGCGACAGGCCGCATTTCCGATTGCCTTTTTTTTGGTGGCTGTTCCATGGCCTACGCCCATTGAGGCGCCGATTATCCAAGGATTAAGCCGGGCAAACGCCGCAATGGTCGTGGTGGTGATGGACATTTTTGGCGTGCCGGCCATCCAGCATGGCAACGTCATCGAAGTCAGCACAGGAACGGTGGGCATCAATGACGCATGTAGTGGCATCCGCTCCTTCCAATCCAGCCTGATGATTTCGCTTTTCCTAGGGGAATATTACCTCTTTAGTTGGAGACGAAGGCTGTTGTTGTTACCCATCGCCTTGGGTCTGGCGATGGCGTTGAATCTCTGTCGCACTTCTCTGCTCACCGGGTTGGCCGCAAAAAAGGGCATTGGCGCCATTGCAGAATACCATGATGAGGCCGGCTTGATGATATTACTGGTCTGCACTGCCATGTTATGGGGGGTAGGTTGGTTGCTGAACCGGGGGAAAACTCCGCTGGGAAACGACAAGAAAGCGGCGCCCGCTGGCTCCGAACCGATGAACGTTGGCATGCGTGACAAAATGGACCGGCGGGTAAGGTGGCTGGGAATCAGTTTGATCGTCTGGTTTGTTGCGGTCGAGAGTGGTGTGGCGTCCTGGTATCACGTACGGGAATCCGGCCTGAAGCCCGGGCCCACGTGGTCCGTGAAATTTCCCAAGGACAATCCTACCTTCAAAGAGTTGCCGTTGACACAGGATGAGCATGTGCTGCTGCGTTTTGATGAAGGGAAACAAGGACAATGGCGGGAATCTGACGGCACGGAATGGGAGGCGTATTACTATAACTGGCTCCCGGGACGTGTCGCCGGCTATCTGGCCAAACGGCATACGCCGGATATTTGCCTGACAGCCACAGGTTGCAAAATGATTTCCGGTCCTGAATTGATGGTGCTTGATGTGAACAATGTGGAACTGCCAATACGACACTACGTGTTTGACAGTTCCGACGGCCTCCTGCAGGTCTATCAATGTCATTGGGAAGCAGGCATGGGAAAAGATACTTATACGGCGGATGAGTCGGCGCGGTTCAATTTGATCCGCGGCGTTTGGGCTGGGCGCGGCAACCGCGGCCAGAAAGTTCTGGAAATAATTATCTCGGGTTGTGATAACGCCGAAGTGGCACGGACGGCGTTGGTCCGCCAACTGAACAATTTGATTCAGGTCGAAAACTAGCCCGCAAAGCTACCGGGCGACTCAGCTTTGACGAGTCTGATGAAAAAGGAAAAAGTCTTTGTTAGTGGTTGTTTTGACATGCTGCACAGCGGCCATGTCCGTTTTTTGGAGGAAGCTGCAAGCTATGGCGAGGTGTACGTTGGCCTTGGCTCTGACCAAACGATCCGGGATTTGAAAGGCCGCGCACCGGTCAATACGCAATCGGAACGGAAATATCTCCTCGAAGCACTGCGTTACGTCAAGGCCTGCTACATCAACAGCGGCGCCGGCATCCTGGATTTTCTGGCCGAGTTCAAACGTGTCTCGCCGGATATCTTGATTGTGAACGAAGACGGCAATACACCGGCCAAGGCCAGGTTATGCCGCCAGATGGGCGTCAAATATGTGGTGTTGAAGCGGCTTCCGCAGGCGAATTTGCCGGTGCGTTCCACCACCAGTTTGCGCAAGGAATGCCTGATCCCTTATCGGCTCGACCTTGCTGGCGGCTGGCTGGACCAGCCTTTCGTTTCCAAATACGGAGCAGGGGCGGTGCTGACCATTTCGCTGGAACCGGTGATGGAGTTCAACGAACGCAGCGGCATGGCCTCCAGCTCCAGGCGTCGCGCGATTGAGCTTTGGCAGACGGACCTGCCCGAAGGTGATCGCGAGAAGCTCGCCAGGACGCTTTTCGCCTTTGAAAATCCGCCCGGCACCAAAATTTTTGCGGGATCGCAAGATGCCATTGGAATCGTCTTCCCGGGATTGAACCGGCTCGATTACGACGGCCAATACTGGCCGGAAAAAATCACTTCCCGGCATGACGAAAAAATTCTCAGATGGATTGAGGAGCATTTGTATTTACTTCCGCTGGGTCCGCGGCCTTCCGGTTTTGATGTCTTCAAAGGCAAACATATAACGTCGTCCAAGGTTCGCGCGCTGGCCGCCGCGGCGGATGGCTGTTGGAGGGCCATCCAAAAAATGAACGCAAAGGAATTTGGCCGCCAATTCCGTGCTTCATTTGAAGCGCAGGTTGCGATGTTCCCGCACATGACAAATTCTGCGATCAACGAAATGATCCGGGAGTACCGAGGGAAATCTCTCGGCTGGAAATTGTCAGGCGCAGGCGGCGGCGGTTATCTGGTGCTGGTCAGCGAACAACCGGTTGCCGGCGCCATCCAGTTAAAAATCCGCCGGAAGCTGGCCTGACGTGTCTTGATTTGAAAGTCCTCCTGCTCAACCAGGTTTTTTATCCCGATGTGGTAGCCACCGCTCAATATTTAAGCGATCTGGCGCTGGCGCTGGCAGAGCGTGGCCACGAGGTCACAGTCGTCAGCAGCCGGCAGGCCTATGAGCATCCGGAGACAATTTTCCCAGCGTGGGAGAATTGGCGGGGCGTGAAGATTTTCCGGGTTTTTTCCACCCGGTTCGGCAAGGGCGCCAAGTGGCGGCGCGCGGCGGATTTTGCCAGCTTCCTTTTGTCCAGTTGCGTTCGGATGTTATTCCTGCCGCGGCACGACGTGGTGGTGGCCTTGACCACGCCGCCGCTGATTTCCTATTTGGGAGCGTGGCGGGCAAAATTGTGGCGGGCGCGGTTCGGCTACTGGGTGATGGATTTTAACCCGGACGAAGCCATTGCCGCCGGCTGGTTGCGGGCAGATTCATTCACGGCAAAATTTCTGGAACGCCTCTCCCGATTCAGCCTGTGTCGTGCCGACGGCATTATCGCGCTCGACCGCTTCATGCGAGACCGCATTGTGGCGAAACAGATCAGTGCCGGGAAAGTGGCTGTAATTCCACCGTGGTCGCAGGAGCGGCAGATAAAATTCGACGCGGCGGGCCGCGAGGCGTTCCGCGCGGCGCATGGCCTCGACGGCAAATATGTCGTGATGTATTCCGGCAACCACAGCCCGGTGCATCCGTTGGACACCATGATGCAGACGGCAGAATTAATGCGCAGCGAGCCAGACATCATCTTCTGTTTCATCGGAGGCGGCAGCGAGTTTTCGCGCATAAAGGAATGGGCCAAAAAAAGTCCAAACGTAATCTGTCTGCCGTACCAGCCGCTGGACAAGTTGTCTGCCTCGCTGTCAGCGGCTGATGCGCATGTAGTTGTAATGGGTGACGCGATGCTGGGGTTGGTGCATCCAAGCAAGATTTATAATATTCTCACAGTAGGTGCACCGGTAATTTATATCGGGCCGGAGCCAAGCCATGTGACGGAAATCCTTTCCGGATTGAACTCGCGCCATCCATGGGTGGGGGTTCGGCATGGTAACGCCGGGAAACTGGTCAGCGAGATTCATCAGTTGCGTCAGGACAGCGTGGCGCATGACCGCCGGCCGCCGACCGAAGTGGAAACGCAATTTTCGCAGGCCACGTTGCTGCCCCGGTTGGTATCCCTGATTGAAACCATGGGCCGGAGCAGCCCGCAATCGGTTTAAGCTCGCGTTCAGCACATGTTTGGTGACTTTGACAAATATCTGGCGGTCTTTTCGGTGGGGTTGGCAGTGACCTATCTGCTCACGCCGATGGTGCGCGCTTTGGCCATCCGGTTTGGGGTGGTTGACCTGCCGGATGCCCGGCGGCCACATAAACGGCCGACCGCACGGGGCGGCGGGCTGGCAGTAGTGTTGGGAGTCCACGCTGCCTGCCTGTCTGTGGTTTTATTTCCATGGCCTCACGTGGCCGGGGGACTGGATTTTAATTGGTGGAAGAGATATGCCTTGGCATCACTGGTCTTGTTGGTGGTTGGAGTAATTGATGACATTCGCGGAATGAAGCCAGCGATCAAACTCGGCGGGCAGGTGGCCGCCGCCCTGGTCATGTGGTTTTCGGGAACCCGGTTTGGCCTGTTGCTGGGCCATGACATTCCAGCGCCGTTGGATGGTGTGCTGGTGGTGGTCTGGCTGGTCGCAATCATCAATGCGTTCAACCTGATTGACGGGCTGGACGGGCTGGCCGCCGGCCTGGCAATCATTTCCGCGGTGGGGTTGTGCGGAATTTTGGTGATGCAGCAGATTCCCGGAGAGGTGTTGCTGCTCCTTGGTTTCATTGGGGCATGTCTTGGTTTCCTGCGATATAATTTTAACCCGGCCAGCATTTTTCTGGGTGACACGGGGAGCATGTTTATCGGGTTTACCCTGGGAGTGGTTTCGTTACAGACATTTAACAAGAATACGTTCCTGATTTCCATGGCCATCCCGATTATGGTGCTGGGCATTCCGATTTATGACGCGTTGCTCGCGATCTGGCGGCGATCGGTCCGTTCTTTGGTGAAAGGCGGCACGGGCGGCAAACTGGGCATCATGCAGCCGGATGTGGAGCATCTGCATCATCGCCTGATCCAGTCTGGTTTGAGCACCAAACGGGTGGCGACGACCCTCTATCTGCTCAATGGCGGTCTGGTGCTGGCGGGACTGACCATCATGCTTTTCAACTCTCATGCGGCGGGGATATTTTTGATCGCCTTGCTGGCGGGTGTTTATGTGCTGATGCGGCACCTTGCTGTGATCGAATTGAGGGAGACCGGCTCCGCGATATTAACGGGCTTGCGCCGTCCCTCACACTCGACGCTCAAGGCCCTGGCTTATCCGGTCTGGGACATGCTCTGGCTGGCAGGATCACTGGCGCTGATCATGTGGTTTATTGAGGGTGTGAGACAGGATTTTTGGCATAGCTGGTTTCTTGAACTTCCGATTTGGGTGACTCCCACTTTTTCCCTGCTGGCACTTTCCCGAACCTACGTAACTTATTGGCCGCGAGCGCGGCTTCGGGACGCATTAATGGTCATGTTCTGGCTGCTGGCGGGAATTCTCTTCAGCCTGGGCCTGGCGCTGGTAGTTAATCCTGACGCACGTTCGACTTGGCTGGTCAGGACGATTCTGATTGTGGGTATCAGCCATCCGGTGATATTGGCGTCCCGGTTGTATTACCTCTGTTTGGAAGAACTGGTATTATGGTTAAAGCGCCAAGTTGATGCAACGGGGGCGGAGCGGGTGGTGCTGTACGGTGCGGGCATTCGTGCGCAGTTGTATTTGAAAGATCGCGCGACGAGGACCTCCAAAACTCCGGATGGCTGCGTGGTCATCGGGTTTATTGATGATGAAAAGACATTGCATTATCAGTGGGTTTATGGCTTCCTCGTGCTGGGCGGATTGAAAGAATTGCCCCAATTGATTGAAAGGCGGAAAATACGGCGCGTCATCATTGTTTCGGAACTGTTACCGGAGAACCGTGCCTCTATTCAGGCGATTACGGCTCAAACCGGAATCAGGTTGAGTGAATGGCAGCCTGAGGAGCAGGAGGTATGTGTTCAGAAGGTTGAGATTGCAGGGAATAATGTCTAAAATGCAATCCGTAAACAATTTATGCGTAAAATAATCATCATTTTGACGTGCTGCATTGTCCTGCTGTTGCTGGGCTATACAAGTTATCGCGGCTATCAAGTGTGGAAGCAAAGCCATGGAATGTCCATGGCCAAAGCATATTTGGCCAAGGCTGATGCGCGCAGCGCCTCCCTCGCCCTTCAACAGGTGCTCAGGGCAAACCCCCGGAACATTGAAGCCAACCGCATGATGGCTGTTTTGACGGATGGCGACCCACCTGCGGCCTTGGGCTGGCGTAAAAACGTTGTTGATTTGGATCCGGCATCTTCTGAGGATCGTTTGGCGTTGGCGCAAGAATACATTGTTAATGGTGACTTTCCTTCGGCCACGAACACATTGGCGGGTGCAACAGAGGCCAGCAAGCAAACTCCTGCTTACCATAATATTGCGGGCATGGCAGATCTAATGGCAGGGCAAGCCGCTGAAGCGGAAGCGAACTTTAGCGAGTCCATCCGGCTTGATCCGTCAGACCCAATTCCGCAATTGAATCTGGCCGTAGTACGTCTGCATGGCAGCAACACCCTTGATATGGCCGAGGCGCGGATCGCCCTGCAACGAATCATCATGAGCTCGACCAATGCCACCCTCCGGATTCAAGGCCGCCGCGAACTGATCAACGATGCGCTACACTTCAAGGATTTTCCAACCGCCTTGAATCTTTCAAAAGAACTGGTGCAACAAACCAATTCAATTTTTAAGGATAAATTATTTCGGCTTGACGTGTTAAAGGCAGCCCAAAACAGTGAATTCAAGCCAACACTCGCCTTGTACCAGAGTGAAGCGGCAACCGACCCGGACAAGATTTCCGAACTGGCACAGTGGCAAATGACTTATCTCTCACCGGCCGAGGCGCTTGGCTGGTTGCGCGGGCTGCCAACCCAGACAAGAACAAACCAGACTGCTGAGGTTCTGATCGCCACTTGCCTGTTGCAATTAAAGGATTGGCGTGGTTTGCAACAGGACATCCAGCAGCAAGATTGGGAAGATCCTCTGCATTGGTGGAACAATCTTGAATTCGTGCGGCATGCCTATCTGGCGCGCTCGCTGCGCGGGCAGGGGTTGACGGAGGCTTCCAGAGCTGAGTGGGGAGTGGCGGTGAAATCCGCAAGTGACCAGAAATCGTTAATTGTCCAAAAAACCAGCTTTAAGAAACTTTTTGACCTGACGTTGACATGGAAGTGGGGCACCGAAGCCGAAGAGATACTGTGGTCTGTGGTAAACACATACCCGGATGAAAGATGGGCCTATCCCATTTTAAGAAACGTTTTGATTATCGAACATCGAACCCGGCCACTGAACCAATTGATGGCAACGATGTACAAGCGGATGCCTAACGACTTGGCCCTAAAGAATAATCTCGCCGCGACCTCCCTCCTTTTGGGGGATCTGAGCTCAAACCCGTATAAATTGGCCCAAGAAGTATACGAAAAGGATCCTAAAAATCCGCAATGCGCAAGCACCTATGCCTACGCACTTTACTTGCAGGGAAAATATGCCGATGCACTTAAAGTGATGCAGCAGCTTAATCCAAAGGACTTGGAGGCGCCTTCCATTGCTCTCTATTACGGGCTTGTTCTCGAGGCGAACGGCAACAAGAAAGAAGCAAGGGCTTATTTGGATCGGGTTTCCAGGGCACAACTTTGGACTGAAGAGCAGGCGTTATTCGACAAGGCCAAATCCGGGCTTTAGTGCATTGTCAAGCGGGTCTTGACGCCATCCGACCTTGATAGTTTCCAGGCCAGCAGCACCAGGCTCACAAGCTTGAAAACTGCGATACAGCCCAATAAAACTGACTTGAAAGCCGGCAGGGAATGAGTTTGAATTCCACACTTGAGCGCTGTTCACGACACATGATACTGATGACATCGAATGATGTTGGGGCACGCAGCCCATGTGCGGTTCTGCGAACATGAAATATTGGAAATCTCAAGATTAAGCAACTCAGGCCGGTCATTTGACCGGCCTGAATTGTTTTAACTTGGTTTCATTGCAGGCCCAGCGAAGCCGCTTGCAGTATTTGTGGCATGACACCTTCCTCCAAGTGAGTTCGAAATGGGCAGCGCGAGGTTTTAACGGCTTTGATAAAAATGATGAATGGTTCTTCCATCGAATACATGTACGAGCTTGGCTGAGCGCTGAGCGCTGGCCACGCAGCAGGAATGAATCCTGGATGAAGTTCAAACGCCATGGCTTGAGCGCGATGCAAGCCGCGATTGGCGGCACTTTAAAGTGAATCAGCGCTCGCTGTTGAGAGCAAGAGCGTCAAAATTCGTTGACCAAAGGCATCAGTAGCCCTGGTCAACGGTATGCAGCTGGGCGTCCATGTCTAGTTTCTCGCGTCGGTTTATGAAATCATGGTCGCATGTATTCTTCAAAAGCAGAACAGGGCGTCGGAAAAATCTATTTATTGAAAAGGAATTTGGTATAATTCGTTGTCATGCCGACATGGGATGCCAAACAATATCTTCGCTTCAATGACCAGCGCACCCGGCCCTGCCGGGAACTGGCGGCGCGCATCGCCATCGAGACTCCCAAACAGGTTATTGATTTGGGCTCCGGGCCGGGAAACAGTACTTCCGTCCTGGCTGAACGCTGGCCAAAATCTAGTTTGACAGGGCTGGATAGCTCGCCGGAAATGATCGCCGCCGCCCAGAAAGCGTATCCGCACCGGACTTGGCGCGTCGGCGACATAGCCGCTTGGGCCAACAGCGACCAACAAACTTATGATATTGTATTCAGCAACGCCGCCTTGCAGTGGGTGGACGATCATGCGGCGCTGTTGCCCAAGCTTTTGACCCGCGTTGCCGTGGGAGGCGCGCTGGCCATCCAGATGCCGGCCAACTTCGACGCTCCCGCACATCGCATTATGAGGGACTTGGCGGCATCCCAGGCTTGGCGCGATCATTTTCCGGCGGATGGCATCCGCGAATGGCACGTCCAAGATCTGGCGGCTTACCACGACATTCTTGCCCCCATCGCCGCTGTGGTGGATTTCTGGCAGACGGAATACCTGCACGTCATGGAAAATGCCGCCGCCATCGTTGAGTGGTACAAGGGGACAGGTTTACGGCCTTTTTTGGATGCGCTGGCCAATGACCAACAGAAGGCCGGCTTCACCGCGCAATATCTTGAGTGTATTCAACGGGCTTATCCCGTGCGCAAGGATGGGCGCGTGATCTTTCTCTTCCGTCGATTGTTCTTGATCGCGTATCAGCAGTCTGCTTGACGAAACCAATCAATTGATCGCCATCTTCACGAAAATCGACAAACGCTTCAAGCAATAGTTATTTCAGCCTTCAGCCGTTGCTTTTCTTGCAGCTCTGCTGCCGGATAGGTCCAAGTCTCCGCCAAAGTCGCATTGACCCCAATGCGCTCCACCAGACGGATAGAGCCAACACGCATGCTCGCAGACAAGGGGTCGGACCGTGTGTATGGTAAGAAAAAATAGAAGGTTAGACTACGGCCAAAGTGCCGCAGAATTCATCTCTCTCCGATCGCTTCGACTTTTTACTCCGACATTTCTACAAGCATTCCATCAATAATAAAGAAAACAGGCCGGTCTTGCGACCGGCCTGGGTAAAAGAAGAACAAGACTGTTAGTTCAATCAAACCGTCCGCTCTTTGCGCAAGGAACGCACTGCGCCGATTCCAAGCGGAAGGAGCATCAACGCGGCAGCGACCACCGTGGTTGATTCTGGAACGACAGTTAAACTGCTGTCCACACTCACTTCGCTTCCAGTAATCGCATCCTCAATCGTTAGATAGTAGTTGTTGGCGTTTATTGTTCCCTGAGCATTGACGACATTGGGATATAGGTCAGCGCTTCCCCCAAGCGGAGTCGTTAAACCAAAAACTGAACTGGCCAAAAACGCGCTGGTAAAAACCGATCCACCAGGGCTAGGACCCGTGGTTGCAAGAGTATATTGCCCGAGGCTGGGACCGAACGTGCCGTTGGAATAATAAACCAACAGTTGGTCCCCAGTTACCGAAGTTACTGCCAAGGCAACGTCCAAATCCATTGCCGGATAGGTTCCGCCAGAGGTAGTGTCACCCGTCGCGCTAATGTTTACATTATAACCACCAAGTACTCCGATAAAGGCGGCGACAGCATCTGGCCCTGCTGCTGCTGAAAATGCAGCCTGACCCGTAGCAGTATCATAAAGATACAACCCTGGAGCCGGGGTGGGGGGCGGAATAAGGCCACCCGCATCACCGGTTGGTCCATAATAGCCTATGGGGGCTGGGCCCGGGAACGAAGGGGGCGCGGGTGATACTTGCGCGAATCCCACTACGGCCAATCCGGTCGTTAAAAGACATGCTTTATAGTTTTTCATGGTTTTTTTTGTTCTTCTTTTTTTTCTTTTTTTATCTGAGTCGAGCTTCAACGGCCTCACTCACACTGTGTACTATCTCATAATCGAGATTCTAAAACTATCCAAAGACGGGACATATTCATTCGTTTTTGGGACGTGACTTGAAATAGCTTCCTTTTAACAAATGCCGCTAATATCCCGTACAACTTCGGCCATACTGCCACAGCTAGTCTCCCACATCTAGTGCAAGATGGGACATCTTTATTCGTTTTTGGGACGTACGCTGCAAATCCCGAAACTCAATTAAAATCATGGTTCGTCAGATCCATCTTTCGTTAGCAATTGGACATTAACCAGTAATCTTTAGGATCCAATTAAAGACCTCGCAGGCTATGTGACATGAGTTTACACATTTGGGACATGGCGGTTTGTGGAATTAAACATAGTATTTGGTTTATCTGACATGACAAATGCCGAATTGGAAAGGTCCACATCCAATGAATCTCCAACGGGAACACTTGCAACGTCGCGAGATGCTGCGTGGCGATCCTCGGATTCAATTTGATGGAATTCAAGTGTTCGTTTCTTCATTTCATGTGATTGTACTGAGCTCACAAGAACAGACGACATGAATTTCCCCAATAATTGCAGGCCGTTTTGGGCCGTTGAGGGCGGTTTGTAAATCATGAGTCCTGAAACGACAAGCATTGCCGAATTCCGATTCTCCGCTGTTTGCGCCGAATCGAAGCGGTCCAAAAATTTAATGTGTGCAAAGGCCAGTGACGCAGATGGTGGTTCGGTTAGAGGGGCAGCCAACATTTTCTTCTATTCACTAATGGGCTCTGCATAGGGATGTCTCAACTGTCGCGCTTCACTGAATCATATGTCATGTGAGTTGGCCATCGAACTATATATACATATGTAGGTGCAATTCAGATGAGTCCGGCAATGTCCCAAAAGTGTTCAAAGTGTCCTGCTTTTTCACTGGAAAGAATTCATTGTCTAGTCTAAAGTGTTCATGAATTGAGGCAACAAGAGAGAATTATAGGTACATATGAATAAAAACTTAATCAGAATATTGGCCCTGACAGCATTGGTTGGCTACGAATTTAATACAAACGCCGGCGTGGTGTATTACACGATTGGAGGGACGGCAGACTTGCAGACATTTAATGTTTCGTTTTTAAATTCGAGTTACAACGTTTACGCCGGTGGCATTCAGATCTCGCAGCCGGACACCATACCGGACCCGAACAATAGCAGCATGCCGCAAAGCTACGTGACAGTATGCACAGATTTCAAAGGCAGCCTGTATATCGGCAGCACTTATGCCTATAATGCTCCTGCCAACGGTTTCGCCGGCCAGCTTGGAATTGATCCGTCATGGAACAATCCCGCCCTGGCAATTGAGAATGCGGCTTATCTTTTTTACCATGACGGGAATCCTACGCTGACAGGCGGAATTACCGGCAATGTTCAGACCATGGCTGCCCTGCAACTGGCAGTGTGGATGGTGTTGTATGATACTACCTCGAGCGGCAATGTCGTTGTCAATTCGTCATCTGAGTTTAATGTCACCACTGCCAATAACGGCGGCGGTGACACTGCTGCGATAACTGAAGCCTTGGGGTGGATCAGCGCTTTGAATGGACAGTACGGATACACCGGTTCTCTTCTGACGCCCGTATCTACTCTTGGAAACCAGGGCAACCCGGACAATCAGCTTCCCCAAGAATTGATGATTGCCGCTGGCAATCAGTCGCAAGGAGCGCCCGTTCCAGAGCCGTCCACTATGCTGGCTGGTGCATTGCTGCTCCTGCCCTGCGGCTTGGGAGTCATCCGGATTCTCCGCAACCCGCGTCAGACGCCGGTTTCCTGACAGAACTTTTTTAACAAGAGGATTGCTTCACCAGCAATCCTCTTTTTATTTTCTCTGCTTAAGGGAATTGCTGCTCAAGAAAGTCGCTTCGTATTCAGGTTTTCGGCGCCGTTACCATCCCTATGCGGAAGGTGCTTTTCTGATCCGAACCATTTACGGAGAGACAATGCGGTAGAATTGCAGCGGGTAATTTGTGGAATTGGAGTCAGTGAAATTTGTCAGCCCGGCGTTAAAAATTCCGGTCGAAATCGCTGTCCAGTTGGTGAGCGGCACCAACAAGTTGGTGCTGGCCAAGACTCGATATGGCTGACCTGGCGGGCCCCCGATTATCAGTTGTAATGTTCCCTGCAGCGTGATTGCGCTGGTGACAGACAACGGCTGAAAGTATTGCACGGCCAGGCTGCCGCCCTGCGTTGTGA
>Ga0206843_10068_pt1 | contig 37935 bp, 28 predicted proteins | sample Alteio_BWOrgCont_21_FD_152869 | JGI IMG/M metagenome (GOLD analysis project Ga0206843, IMG submission 152869) | Enriched cells from forest soil in Barre Woods Harvard Forest LTER site, Petersham, Massachusetts, United States -... | ecosystem: Environmental > Terrestrial > Soil > Temperate forest >...
ATTACCATGAATATCTAGAAAATATAAAAAAGAACTATGGTCTAATAGATAATCCTCTGCAGGAGCATCATGTCTTGGGACTTTTGCGTAATAGACCTTGAATTGATTCGCTACTTTTCTTATCTGTTCATCAGTTCCAGTATAGCCAATGATTTTTTTATTAAAATGCATAAGATACGGTTTTAAAACAGCAATACTATCTCTATTTGGATCTATTGTGACGAAAATAGGAACAATTTCTACTCCGTATTTATCAAGGTTATCTATGATTTGGCTCATAAGGTTAAGAGCCGTAGGGCAAATATCTGGACAATATGTAAATCCAAAATATACAAGCCTATACTTACCTATATATTTTGCTGAATTCTCAAGTTTTCCATCTAAATTTATTAATTCAAATTCTCCCCCAATATCAATTTTATTTTGATCATGTGTAGTTGAATATTTTCTTTTTTGTGCAGAAGGGGTAGTTAGAAAAAAATAGCATCCAAGAACTATTAATACAGACGCCACTATTGCCACTATTTTGGCTGTTGATGCAGACTCAGAAGATTCTTTGTTCATAATTATTTGGACTCTTATGACATCTATACATATGATAGAGGTTATGGAAATTTATATCAAGTTTCATCATTGGTGAAATTCTATAATTTGATTACTCGTTGTTTATTATATCACGATTTCATTTTGAATAAACCTAAGTATTTCTAGTGTTATATTCTTTTAGGCATTATTCGTTAAACTTGTTGCTATCACAATTTTTGCAATTCTAAATATCTTATATATATATTTATTTGAGACAATACTATCTCTCATACGCTAATCTTAAATTTAGTATTATTTTTATATACACTGTTGACAATTTACTAATTCTTCAATATATAGTCACAAAATTTCAAAAAATTTATACTATGTCAAAATTATATAAACAAGATTTATATTTTTTTAAAAATATTTTAGATAATATAAACTATATCGCAGAATTAGTAAGCGAATCTTTAGGAAAAACATCTGACATACTAGGTCTTGACCAAAGTATGCTAGAATCTGTGTTCTATAAAAAAATTATCGTAATAGCAGCAGAAGAGGGATGTATTCAAGATTCAATTATTGATTCAATGATTTTTTTATTACAGAAAAACGGCGTCAAATTTTTAGAAGACTTAAATTTGCTACTAGTAGTTCATTCTTGTGTCGCAATAGTGATTTGTGACGAATTTGATAAGAAGCTAGAGAAGAGTTTTGAAATAAATTATCTAGATATTTGGGATGAAAATTGTCTAATTACAGAGGATATAATCTTGCAAACATCTAGCAGAATACAAGATGGTGTGGTGGATTATATTATTTCAGAACAACTGTACCAAGTTGTTCTAAACATCATAACTTTTGCGGACGATTTGGTAAAAGGGGTTACTGATTGCTATGAGTTCTTGGCTAAGAAAGCCACGGTAGAATATGTTTCTAATAGAGAAGTCGAAAAGACTGTAAATCTTGGATTGGATCTGTTTTATAATGCGATAGATATATCAGAAGTTTTTGAACTTGCTGGAGAGGGTGTTTTCTTTAGTACTGAGCTGTAGCCTTCGGCCTGTGGCCAATTTTTGCTTGATTCTTGTTAATTGTGATCATGGTTGGCAAAAATACATTGCAGGTAGTATGAATTATGGTACCATAGTCCAACCTAAAATATGTAATTTTTATCCATAATGAGATTACAACAAAAAATATTATGTTTGGAACAAAGCACAAAATTAGATCCGTTAAAAAATTGATTATTGTTGCTGCTGGAAAAGGAGGGGTTGGGAAATCGACTATCAGTGTTTTACTTGCAAAACAACTTCAAGCCAAGAACTATAAGGTAGGTATTTTAGATGCTGATATTTATGGTCCTTCGATTCCTACAATTTTAAATATCACAAAAACTATACTTAATACTGAAAATAATAATTTTATACCTATAGATATTTCAGGTATTTCTGTTATGTCTATTGGATTTTTGCTTGAGCCACAGTCGGCGTTGGTGTGGAGAGGCCCGATGCTATCTAAAGCACTCAATCAATTATTATTTTCAACGAATTGGAAGGATTTGGATTATTTAATTATAGATACTCCGCCTGGCACTGGTGATATTCATATTAGTATTATTCAAAAATGCGACATTGATGGAGCAATAATTGTTACCACTCCGGATAGGGTCGCTATAGTTGATGTAGAAAGAGCCATTGATTTATATAAAAAAACTAATATTCCTATATATGGAATTATAGAAAATATGAGCTATATAAATTTTGGTTCAGAAAAACAAGAAATATTTGGTACTGGTGGCGCTGAGCTAATAGCTCGTAATACTGGATTGAGAATCTTGGCAAAACTTCCTTTAATTCCAAATCTTGCTGATAATATAGATTACTATAAACTAAAAGAACTAGATATTCCTCTACAACTTTAGATATAGTCGATTACTTAGAAAATAGATCCATGCTTTCGCAGGGATGGCTAGAGTGGCTTAGCTCGTTGCTCGTGGTCCCATATTCAAGTTAGTTCACTATAATATATAATTTTATTTTCCAACACAAAATGTTGAAAAAATCTTATCAAGCACTTCTTCTACATCGATATTTCCAATGAGATCATATAAGGCTCTTGCTGAGATTCTTAAATTCTCAGCTGCAAGCACCAAGTCATCTTGTAGATCACACCGTGACAAAGCATCATATGCTTTTTGGATTGCGGCTCTATGCCTAGCTCGGGTTATGGTAGGAGAGTCACCATTTCCTGCAAATTCAGAGGCTTTCTCAGTGATTTTTTCTATTAGCTTATCAAGGCCAATATCTTTCTTGATAGAAATTTTTAAATAATCATTTGTTTGTATGGATAACAAGTCTTCATTGTTTAAATCCACTTTATTTATAACATAAATTGTGTTTTCATCCATTATATCAAAAATTTTATAATCACTAAGATCTTGCATATAAATTTTAATATCAGCTTCTTCGATTTCTATTTTTGCTCTTCTTATACCTTCTAATTCTATTTGATTCTTTGTTTTAGTATGGATACCGGCAGTGTCTATAAGAATTATTGGATAACCATTAATATCAATATGGGATTCCAAAATATCACGAGTTGTCCCAGAAATATCAGAGACAATTGCAATATTTCGTTTAGATAAGTAATTTAAAAGGCTGGATTTACCAACATTAGGCTTTCCATAAATAGCAAGCCTTATTCCTTCTCTCAAACGTTCTCCTTTTCTTTTATCATCTAAATAAGAAAGTAATGATGACGATATTTTAGAAATTTTATCTTCTACATCTAATAGGACTGTATTAGGTATTTCTTCGTCAGGGAAATCAATAAAAGCTTCTAATAAACTCATTATTGAAAGGATAGACTCTCTCCAATTATCGCATTGATCATAAAGAGCTCCGCGCATTTGTCTTATAGCTTGTTTTTGTTGTATTAGAGTTTCGGCGTTTATAAGATCCATAAGCCCTTCAGCTTTAGTAAGGTCCATTTTGTCATTTAAAACAGCTCGTTTTGTGAACTCTCCCGCTTCAGCGTATCTTACATCATCAATAGAAAGTATAGTTTCTGTGAGAGATTTTTTGATGGCAATACTACCATGCGTATGAATTTCAATAACATCTTCTCCAGTAAAGCTGAATGGTGCCTTAAAAAACACAACCATTCCATCATCAATTTCTTCTGAATTTTTAGGATTGATTATTTTTGTTCTTGTAAGAAAACGATGCTGGATGTCTTTTACATCCGGTGCTATAGACTTTAGGATTTGCAATGATTTTTGACCAGAAATTCTATATATAGCAACTCCAGACTTTCCATGTGCAGAAGAAAGTGCAAAAATTGTATCATTTTTCATATGTCTTACATTGATAAATATTATAAATTATGCCTAATATAGCACGTAATCTATAATAAGCGATATATTATGAACAAAACAGAACTTATAAACAAAATTGTAAACAGTTCATCTGATAAATTATATAAAGATTTTGTAAATCAATTTTATTCTTATGTTCCAATAGATTATTTAAAAATCTTTTCTGCTGAAAAACTAGAATTATTCTGCAAAGAAGGTTTTGAATTCTTCAAGCTAAAGACTAAAATACGTGTTGCGACTTCAAAACATATTGCATCTCCGACAGATATTGTTGTTTTTTCAATTCTTGGCAATGATATGCCTTTTATTGTAGATTCCATAAAAACATTATTTCATGAACGCAAAATCATATATGAGAGCTTTTTGCATCCTCTTTTTACTGTAAAGCGAGATGATAAAGGAAATTTACTATCATTTGATAAAGATGGTTCCAAAGAATCTCTTGTATGTATATCAATACAAGGAAAAATTGCAGATAATTTATCTAAAGAAATTATAAAGACGATTTTAGATACTCTGAATAAGGTAGATACTACATACAATGCTTGGGCAGGGATGCTTCAATCAATCGATGAATCAATAAAAACTGTTGATAGTCTGACGGAAGTATTTTCTAAAGAAGAGATAGACGAATCCAAAGAATTTTTAGAATGGATTAAAAAAGAAAATTTTACTTTTTTAGGTTGTGTTGACTTTGATATTTCCAAAAAAACTATTTTAAATGTCAAGGGAGATTCCACTATTTGGGATGATGGCAATGAGATTAAGCACTTAATATATGAAGAAAACCACGACACCAACAAAATAATTGAATTTGGTAAACTGGATAAAATATCCACTGTTCATAGAAGCAATTTTATTGACTTTGTTATAGTAAAAAATTTCGATAAAAATAAAAAATTTTCTGGTGGAAGGGTCTTCATAGGACTTTATGGATCAAATGTAGATTACCAATCTGTTAGAAAAATCCCCATACTACGTGAAAAATTAAGTTACATACTCTCAAAAACCAATTTCCCAGTCCATGGATATAATTACAAAAAAGTTAGAATTATTGTAGAATCATTGCCTAGAACAGCACTATTCCATGTGGGAAAAGATGAATTATACGATTTATGTTTACACACATTGTCCTCGATATCAGTTGGTAATCTAAAGCTTTTTAGGCTTGGAGCCTGTAAGCAGAATTTTGTTGAACTTATCATTTTTATGACAAAAAGAAGATTTACACCAGATTCTCATTCCAAAATCCAAACTTATATTCAGAATAAGTTTAAAACTAACGTTACAAGAAATTATGTAACAGAAGTGAGCCAAGATTATGCATTTTTATATATTACGTTTGCTTCAAACAACTGTATGACATTTTCTGAAATACAACATGATTTGTTAGAAAAAGACCTAGAACTACTTACTAGTTTTTGGGAAGAGAGTTTTGTTAACGAATGCAATAAAATCTATAATTTGGAAGAAACATTTCAATATTCTACAAAATATTCGAGTCTATTTCCAAATGACTATAAATATAAACATACACCGGCAGAAGCAGCAAAAGATTTGGAATATCTGGAAAAACTCTCTAAAGAATCTCCTACATTATGTACACTTGACTATGATTCAAAAGGAAGCTTATATCTAAAAATTTTCAGCTTTCTTGGAAAATTCTTGCTTTCGGATACAATGCCATTACTTGAGAATCTTGGGTTCAGGGTTCTAGAAGAACAAACTTATTGTATGGAAAGTATAGGAAATATTTGTATCCACAAATATAGTCTTGCGTTAAAACATAATTTCAAAGATTTTTCCAAGTTAAAATTCTTAGTTGAAGACTCATTTTATGCAATTTTATCTGATAAAACATATGCTGATGGGTTGAGTAAACTCATTACATCCAGTGAAATCTCATGGAGAGAGGTCGATTTGATTAGGACCTTCGCATTCTATATCCATCAAACAAAATTTAGTTATGATTACATATATGTTACAGAAACTCTAATAAAACATTCTGAATATACAAAGAACCTCATAATATTGTTTGATCTTAAATTTAATATTCAAAGTCATAATATCGAAGAAGCTGAAAAATTAGCGAAATCAATGAATAAGTATCTTGTTACTGTCACTAGTAGTGCAGAAGATACTGTTCTTCGTACAATGTTGCTGGTTATAGAGGCTGCGGTTAGAACAAATTATTATCAAAAAAAATCTGACAATTTTAAAAATTATATATCGATAAAATTTAATTCAGCAAAAGTGCCAAATTTACCGCTTCCGTTGCCATATGCTGAAATATTCGTATTTTCTAATGATTTTGAAGCAATACATTTAAGAGGTGGAAAAGTAGCGCGTGGAGGTATTAGATGGTCAGACAGAGGGGAAGACTACAGAGTAGAAGTTTTGGGATTAATGAAAGCTCAAATGACAAAAAATGCTGTCATAGTGCCAGTAGGATCTAAAGGTGGATTCTATACCCGATTTAAGTCTCTAAATATGACAAAAGAAGAATATATGGCGCGCTCGATAGAGTGCTATCAAAATTTCTTACGTGGGCTTCTAGATCTTACAGATAATATAGTTGGCACTAAAATTATCAAACCACAAGATGTAATAGCATATGATGAAGATGACCCATATCTTGTCGTAGCCGCAGATAAAGGAACTGCAAGTTTTTCAGATTATGCAAATGCAGTGTCACAAGAATATGGCTACTGGCTTGCAGATGCTTTTGCATCCGGAGGTTCTGCTGGATATGACCACAAAAAAATGGCTATTACTGCAAAAGGTGCTTGGATATCAGCTCAAAGACATTTTAAAGAACTTGGAGTCGATATTCAAAAAGATAATATAACTATTGTTGGAATTGGAGATATGGCAGGAGATGTTTTTGGAAACGGGCTACTCTTATCTGAAACAGTTAAGTTAGTTGCAGCATTTAATCATATGCATATTTTCTTAGATCCAAATCCAGACCCTAAGAAAAGTTTCACAGAAAGAAAAAGATTATTTGAGACTCCAGGTTCAAAGTGGTCGGATTATTCAGCATCTCTTATCTCAAAAGGCGGAGGAGTGTTTGATAGGAAGGCTAAAACAATTGAACTTTCTGAAGAAATTAGAAATCTTCTAAATATTGAGGATAAAGAAATTGTACCAGATCAACTTATTAGGGCAATATTGAAAGCAAAAGTGGATTTAATTTGGAACGGTGGAATAGGAACTTATATAAAATCATCATCAGAGGAAAATTATGTAATTGGTGATAAAACAAATGATAATCTTAGGATCAATGGAAACGAGGTTAGAGCTAAGGTTATTGCAGAAGGTGGAAATCTTGGAATGTCTCAATATGGTAGAATTGAATATGCCAAATCTGGAGGGAAACTAAATACAGATTTTATTGATAATTCTGCAGGAGTTGATTGTTCAGACCATGAAGTAAATATAAAAATTGCTTTTGGAAAAGCTATCCAAGGTAAAAAATTAACAATAGATTCTAGAAATTCCCTATTAACGAAAATGACGCACGAAGTTGCAGAGTTAGTCCTTGAAGATAACAGGTATCAAACACTTGCTCTTACAATAATGCAGCATTCTTCGATTTTTACTATGGAATCATTTATAAAATTGTTAGACATACTTGAAGCAGAAAATCTTTTACAAAGAAATGTCGAATTTATTCCTTCTAATCCTGAGTTAATTCAGAGAGCTAATAATAAGGAAACATTAACGCGTCCGGAATTATCTGTAATATTATCTTATAGCAAGAGATCTGTTTATGATGAACTTCAAACAAGTAAAATTGCTACTGATCCTTATTTCGAAAAATGGCTTCTAGAATACTTTCCTCAATCAATGAGAATAGATTATGTAGATGAGATACTTAGTCATCCACTCAGGTCAGAAATAATTCTAACTACCATAACAAATAAACTCGTAAACCAGCTAAGTGGGCCAGTTATTAGTTCCCTAAAAAGGGAAACAGGGGCATTTTTGTGTGATATAGTTAGGGGTTTTGTGATTATACAAGAAATCTTCGATTTGCATTCACTGTGGATTGAAGCTGATAAATTACCAAGTAATACAGCGCTTAGTGTGCTGATCGAAATATATACTGATATTAATAAAGTACATAGAAGAGGTATTTCTTGGATGATTAATAACCTGAAACATCCGTTAAATATTCAAGAATCGATAGGATTGTATAAGGAATCTGTTTTAAGAATTTCAGATATGATGCTTAATAATTTATATGGATCTGCAAAAGATAAATTTGATGGAAAATTTATACAATACAAGGAGGCTGGCATTAATGAAGTCTTTGCAGAAAAATGTGCTAAACTTGAATCTTTAATTTCTTCTTTTGATATTGCCTTTATCAGTAAAGATACTGGTGCAAATGAGCAAAATATTTGTGAATCATACTTTAAAGTAGGAACAAAATATAATATCGACTGGCTTAGAAAGTCATGCGATAAATTAATGACAGAATCTTATTGGCAAAGACTATCGCTTCAATCGCTTAAAGATGATTTATATGAAAAACAAAGAAGGATAATAAAGGTAATAGCAAAATCTAATATGCTTGATAATTTGGAAAATTGGTTTGCAAAAAAAGAACATAGCGCGCAAATTTTCAATAATTTTGTTGAAAATTTAAAGCAACTCGAACTTATTGACATTAGTATGATCATTCTTGCTAACAAAAAATTGGAGATGTTTTTACGGAAAATATAGATAAATCACGACTAATTGGCGAATTGCTAGAAAAAAGTCGAACAGAAAAAGGGCTCGAGATTAGCAAAATAGCTCAAATTATTAATGTTCGTAAATTATACTTACTTGCTCTTGAAAATGGAAAATTCGATGATATCCCAGGTAAAACATATGTAAAAGGATATTTAAAATTATATTCCAATTTTTTGGGTATAGAAGAGGAAATAGCTCAAATTCAAACAATTTCTACTATTAAAATAACAAAATTTACGAAAGCAAAAGAACGTATCAATGATAATCGGTTCATTGGAAGTATTTTTGCCTTATTATTTATCATTGTTATTGTTACAATGATAAATAAATCAATTAATTCAAAAACTCAAAATGGTGTTATGGATTGCTTAATTCATGGAATTGATGAATAATGCTAAGTATTTTTGATTTAAGAACTTATGTAATATGAAAAAAATTATAGATCTGTCAGAGCAAATAAAATCTTCACTAAAAATATTGCAACAAAAGTTAGACACAATTTCAGCAAAAAACGCAGAGTTACAAGAAGAAAATGCTAAATTAAGAGAAGAATGTCAAAATGCATTATCTGAAGTAGAAAAGTGCCTGATAGCAATAAAATCAATCCAAGGTAAAGAATAAAAATGTCAACGATAGAAATAACTATTAATAATAAAATTTTTCATGTTGCTTGCGAAGATGGAGATGAAGATATTGTTTACAATCTAGCAAAAAAATTAGGGGAAAAAATTGATAAACTTAAGGTTTCAAGTCCAAGCGCATCTAATGAATATTTATTTCTTTTATGCGCACTTAGTACACAAAACGAACTTTCAATTTTAGAAAAACATGATATTCAACAATTTGAAGAAGATTATTCAAAACTTCTATCCTCTCTTACGGAAATTCTAGATACAACTAACCATTTAATCAAATAAACTAAATTGATTCTTGACTATTTTTAGAAGATTATGTATGTTGACGCAACTCATTTTCGTCACATCTCGCTATATTTTGGTGGCAAATAGGAACTTATTACGAAAGAAGCTATATTTATAGTTTTTTTTTTGCCTTGTAGGTTTGTAATGGTTAAGTCACAAAGTAGTTTTAGGAATTATTTAGCAAAAATTAGCAGTATTTTTTGGCCTATCAAAAAAGAAGAGTATAAGAAATTTTTCCCCATGGCTTCTTTAATGTTTTGTGTTCTATTTAATCAAAATATTCTAAGAATCTTAAAAGATAGTATAGTAATCCCTGAAATTAGTGCAGAAGTCACAAGTTTTGCAAAAGTTTATTGCGTAACACCAGCTGCAACAATATTTGTAATATTTTACGCAAAAATGATAAATCACCTATCATTCGATAAGATTTTCTATTATTTAATGATCATTTTTGTTGGATTTTTTGTATTTTTTGCTCTTATTATTTATCCAAATATTGATTTCTTTCATATGAATGAAGCTGGGGCAAAATTATTGATGGAGGCTCATCCTCATTTAAAATGGTATATAGCTCTGGGTGCATATTGGAGCTACATAGTATACTATGTTTTAGCCGAATTATGGCCAAATATTTTTTATATCCTACTTTTTTGGCAATTTGCAAATGAAATAACTACGACAGAAGAAGCCAAGAGATTCTACACATATTTTTCGTTATTTGGAAATTCTTCATTAATAATTGTCGGATTGATCATGATGAATATAGCATCACCGAACTCAATTTTAAAGCAATATTTTACAGAAGTTGAAGATAAAGTGCTGCTTGTACAGGCTAGTACAGTCTTAATTGTAATTTTTGCAATAATTTCTGTAATTCTGGTTCGTTATGTATATAAAAACATTTTAACAGACCCAGTATTTTATAAGAAAGCAAAAAAAGAAAGATCAACAACAACAAAAATGGGATTAATAGATAGTTTCAAATATATAGTAAAATCGAAATATCTATGGTTAATGCTGATATGTTCTGCGTCATTTGGTCTTTCAATGAATTTAGTAGAAACTGTATGGAAAGATAGGGTAAAAGAACTATATCCTACAGTTAATGCTTACGCTGAATTCAACGGATTGTTTGTGCTGTGGACAGGTATTGCAATAATGGTAATGACAATAATTGGCAATAATTTAATGAGAAATCATAGCTGGTTTGTAGCAGCTGTGATATCTCCTGTAATTATCATGATAACAGGGACAATGTTTTTTGTGCTTGTCGTTTTCGATCATGATATAATAAATTTCTTTGATGCTACTGTGATGATGTCACCACTTGCTATAGCGGTTTCGCTAGGAGCGGTGCAAAATGTGCTTTCTAAAGGTACTAAATACTCAATTTGGGATACTTCGCGTGAGATGTTGTACATACCACTCGATGATGAATTAAAGACTAAGGGTAAAGCAGCTGTAGACGTTATAAGTTCTAAAGTGGGTAAATCTTCAAGCGGACTTATCCAGGCTATTTTATTTACAATAATACCCTCAGCAACATATCTGTCAATCGCTCCTTTATTGATGACTGTATTTATGGTTGTGTGTTTGGTTTGGATATATGCGGTACATAGGGTTTATCACGAATACACAAAAATAGTGTGATATACATATTACTCATTTAATTTGAAGTCAGGTGGTTGCGCTTCTCAGCCATGCAGCACTTGATGCGGGACCTATACTTAAAAATTGGTCCATGCTTTGCATAATAGACTTTGAATTGATTAGCTGCGTGGAGAACAAGAATGTTGTGCTTATTTACCTAAAATATTCAAAGATTTTTTTTGCAGTTTTTTGAGAAATACCATCAACTTTTTGTAAATCTTCAATAGTTGCATTTTTGATAGATTCAAATGAACCAAAATAATTTAGTAAACATTTTTTTCTTTTTGCTCCAATAGAAGGTATAATATCAATTGAAGATGAAAAAAGAGCCTTAGATCTTTTTTGTCTATGGCTTTTTATAGCATAATTATGAGCTTCATCTCTCAATAATTGTAGATATTTCATGACATTGCTTCTATTGCTTAATGTAAATGATTCTCTATTGAGCAGATGAAATGTCTCACCTCCTGCATTGCGTTTTTCTCCTTTCGACATTGCAGCGAGGTTAATATTAAAATCTATTTTAGCAAAGACTTTAGCCGCAACATTTAAATGACCTTTTCCTCCATCTATAATAATTAGAGAAGGAATTTTTGATGGTTCCTCTTTAAATCTCTTGAGTCTACGTTTTAAAACTTCCTCTAGCATTTTGTAATCATCTCCACCAAAACTATTATTTATCTCTATAGTGTATTTTCTATATTCAGATTTTTCAAAACCATCTGGCCCAGCAACTACCATAGCACCTACTGCAAATTTACCCATAATATGGCTATTATCATAAATTTCTATTCGAGTAGGTTCCTGTTCTAAATAAAATACTTCCATTACATCTTTTAAAATTTGATTAGATTTAATCTTTTCATTAATAAAATTATTTAGCGATTCTTCTGCATTTTTTAGTACATGATTCATTAACTCTTTCTTACTATCATCAGAAGGTTTTATAAATTTTGTTTTAGTATCATGTAGCCTTGATAAAGCATCTTCAATACTGTTTTTTTCTTCTAAATCAACATTACAAATTATATAATTTGGAGGAACACGATCTTGATAAAATTGTCCTATAAAATTGGACAGTACCTCTTCTTTATTACTATCTTCTGCTTGTTGAGGAAAATAAGCTTTGAAACCGTAATTATTTCCATTCCTGTAGAAAAATACTGTAACACAGTATGTTTGGTTGCGAGAAATAATGCCTATTACGTCTGCATCAGTTACGTTCTTTTCTACCGACGAAGAATTCATTTGTATATAGCTAAGAGCTCGGATGCTATCTCTTACCTCTGCTGCTTTTTCATAATTCATATTTTCTGAGTAATTTTGCATTTTTGATGCAAATTCTTTTTGTAGATAAGCATTTTTTCCTAATAAGAAATCTATGGCATATTTTACATTTTGCCTATAATCATTTTTGCTTATTTTATCTACACATGGTGCACTACATTTTTTAATTTGATATTGCAAACATGGTCTTTTCCTTTGAGAAAAATAAGAGTCTGTACATGATCTGAGTTTAAATATCTTGCGCAAATTATTAATAGTACTATCAACATTTGCACTTGAGGCAAATGGACCAAAAATACCATCATATTTTATCTTTTTCCCTCTGTATTTGAGTATTTGTGGGTACTCATTATTTATTGTAATCTTAATAAAGGGGAAGGATTTGTCATCTTTCAGTAGAATATTAAATTTTGGTTGATAAAGCTTAATTTGGCTAGCTTCCAGAAGGAAAGCTTCTGATTCAGTCTTTGTTACTATATATTCAGTACGTAATGTAAGGAAAACCATTCTGGCTAGCCTGGTCGGTATATCTGGTTTTATATAATATATAACCCTTTTTTTTAGATTCTTTGCTTTTCCTATGTACAAAAGTTCATTATTTTCGCCTATCATTTTGTAAATTCCAGGTTTTTCTGGAAGTTTCTTACAAAATTCTGTTACTATTCTTAATCCATTCATGTTTATAATTTTGAGCGGACTAATGTGGGAGCGAAGGCCATTTTTTTTGAAGCTGCTACCATGGACTTAGTTGGAACTTTGTATTCTTCAGTTGCAGCAGCAGTACAGGGAATTGCGATGTAAGGGTTTAGATTTATTGGGGCAATATGACCTAAGAGCTGCCTGATTCGTATTTCTGATGAATTAACAATTTTCTCTAACTCAGCTCTCTTAGCATTCCTGGCAACTACTCTTTTGTGGTACATTTTGTCCAGAATATTAGATCCGACTTTCCTTGCACTCAATTTTACGATATTTTTGTGTCTTTTGTTTAAATGCTCTTGGTACAGCAATGCCTGAGAATTCAGTCACTGTAGTATCACAAATTAGTGGACAGTTACTCAAAGTCTTATTCAAAGAGGGGCAAAGAGTCAAAATAGGTGATATACTTGCTGAGATAGACCCAAGGCCATATAAAGCTACTCTTGCTCAATATGAGGTATTATGTCAATAGCAGCGGATATACTTCTCGGAGTACTAGATAAAAGATCCACAAAAGGAAAAAATACAGAATATTGGCGCTTATTTTCTATTCATATAGAAGAAGAAATAAAAGAAGTTAAAATTGTAACAAAAACCAAAGAGACTATATTAGAATTAATAGATAATCTCATAGAGACGATTGGTTTACACAGCACATTGTATCTACTGGGAAGAGCAGAAAAAAGTGCAAAAAGTTACCTAGAAAATGATCTACCAGTAATTAATGAAGATAATGTTGTGCTATCGGGAGAAACAGATGATGAATCGTAGATTCCTATAATTATAGTGCTTTTCTAGTAACAATTATCACATTTGATCCATATTTATAATTCCTTCATATTGAAGCAATCTATATATACTAATAGTATTAGCAAAGATTTTAGCCATAATTTGACTGTCGTATCTGGAGCCAATGAAAAAAAAAATTATTTTGTTTTTAAGAAATAAGCATTCTATAAAAATACATGTTTTTGCTTCTTTATTGGCTATTGTACTTTTTTTATATTGGCATAGTTTCGAATATAAATCTACAGTTGTTAAAGATAGAGCAAACTCAGTAGTTGTAAGCAAAGCTGCAATTTCTGATGTAAAATTATACGTTAACGCTCTTGGTACAGCAATGCCTGAGAATTCAGTCACTGTAGTATCACAAATTAGTGGACAGTTACTCAAAGTCTTATTCAAAGAGGGGCAAAGAGTCAAAATAGGTGATATACTTGCTGAGATAGACCCAAGGCCATATAAAGCTACTCTTGCTCAATATGAGGGGCAGCTTGCAAGAGATGTGGCATTGCTTAAAAACGCAGAGCTTGATTTGCAGAGATATAAGACCCTGTGGCAACAAAATTCTGTGTCAAAACAAATTCTTGATTCACAAATCTCTCTTGTAAATCAGTACGAAGGGACTGTGAAGCAAGACCAAGGTCTTGTCGAAAGTGCAAAAGTAAATTTAGCATATTGTACAATAACTTCACCCATCGATGGGCAAATAGGCTTGCGTTTAGTTGATGAAGGCAACATTCTTCAAACATCAGCTAGCACAGCAATAGCTATAATAAATACATTGAACCCTATCACCGCTATATTCTCTATATCTGAGAATGATTTTCATAATATACAAAATAGTTTTTATAAAAATAATAATCTTCAAGCGTATGCATATAGCCATAATGAGAATAATTTGTTAGCTACTGGAACAATCTATGCTATGGATAATCAAATTGATCCTACTACAGGAACAATAAAGCTTAAAGCTGAGTTTAGAAATGATGATAAAACACTTTTCCCTAATCAATTTGTAAATATCAAAATTCTTAGTGATACTCTAAAAAATGTTATAATAGTACCGGTATCTGCAGTGCAACATGGTCAACATGGAGCGTTTGTTTACGTTGTAGAAGATGATAAAGTAAAAATAGTACATGTTGAAACAGGAGAACTCAGTAACGATAACATTGTGGTAAATTCAGGGCTAAATGAAGGTGATATTGTGGTAGTTGAAGGAGCTGATAAACTAACTGATGGAGCATATGTCAAAGTAAGTAGAAATCATGAGCATAGCTAGCCCATTTATAAGTAGGCCAATTGCTACATCACTATTGATGATAGCAATTTTTTTGAGTGGTATATTATCATATAAATTTCTCCCTATATCTTCCCTTCCTGAAATTGATTATCCAATTATTCAAGTTTCAACATATTATCCTGGCGCAAGTCCAAATATTATGGCAACAGCTATTACAGCACCTCTTGAAAAACAATTTGGTCAAATGCCAAGTCTAAACCAAATGAATTCAACAAGTTCTCATGGTCTTTCTTTAATCACACTACAATTTGGCTTGGATATAAGTCTTGATGTAGCAGAGCAAGAAGTACAAGCTGCTATAAATAGTGCTTCTAGCTATTTACCTTCAGGCCTTCCGAATCCTCCTGTATACAGCAAAGTGAACCCAGCAGATGCTCCAATAATCACCTTAGCCTTCACCTCTTCAATAGTCTCTTTACCTGTGATAGAAGATTTCGTCGAAACTAGACTCGCCCAAAAAATATCTCAAATTTCAGGAGTCGGCCTTGTAAGCGTTAGTGGTGGTCAACGACCATCTGTAAGAATTCAGGTTAATGCAAAATTATTAGCATCATTTGGCTTGTCAACAAGTGATATACGAACAGCAATTTCCAATACAAATGTAAATGCTGCAAAAGGAGACTTTGATGGAAAGAGTGTGTCATATACAATAAATGCCAATGACCAACTACTTACAAGTGAAGATTACGCAAATCTTATCATAGCATATAAAAATAACACACCTATAAGACTCTCAGACGTAGCAAATGTTATCGATGATGTAGAAAATGTTAAACAAGCAGCATGGATAAACAATACTCCTGCAATAATTCTTAACATTCAAAGACAACCTGGTGCTAACGTTATTGAAGTGGTTGATACAATAAAAGAATTATTACCTAAGCTATCCTCAGCATTGCCTGGAAATATAAAATTATCGGTTTTAACTGATAGAACAATAACTGTACGTGCGTCTGTAGCTGATGTAGAATTTGAGCTTATTTTGGCTGTAATATTAGTTATTATTGTTATTTTTTGTTTCTTACGTAGTTTCTCAGCAACTATTATTCCAGCTATTGCAGTTCCTTTATCGCTTATTGGCACTTTTGGTATTATGTATTTATTTGGCTTTAGTCTCAACAACCTTACTCTTATGGCATTCACTATCGCAACTGGTTTTGTCGTTGACGACGCTATCGTGATGGTAGAAAATGTTGCACGTTATATAGAAATGGGAGAAAATCCTCTAGAAGCAGCTTATAAGGGAGCAAGCCAAATAGGTTTTACAATCCTATCTTTAACAATTTCTTTGATTGCTGTCCTAATACCTTTATTTTTTATGGAAGATGTTATAGGAAGACTTTTTAGAGAATTTGCCGTTACATTAGGAACAACAATTTTTATTTCTGCATTTATTTCTCTGACTTTAACTCCGATGTTATGTGCAAATATTTTAAAAAAAGATTCTACAAATGGAAACAATAAATTTACAAAATGGCTTGAGTATAAATTGAATTGGTTGATCCACAAATACAGTAATATGTTAAAAATAGTACTAAAACATCAACAACTCACATTATGTATAGCGAGCGCAACATTGATTCTTACCGGTATATTATTTTACACAATACCAAAAGGATTTTTCCCTGTTCAAGATACAGGAATGATTCAAGCTATATCTGAAGTACGACAAGATACTTCTTTTGATAATATGGTGAAGAAACAAAATGAGCTAGCTAACTTTGTTTTAAAAGATCCAGCAGTGAAATCACTTTCTTCTTTCATAGGCATTGACGGTATTAATGTTACTATAAATAGTGGAAGAATGTTAATTAATTTAAAAGATAAAAATGAACGAGGAATCAGTGCACATGAAGTTATAAATAGGATACAATCTAAATTATACTCTCAATCAGATGGATATCTTTATTTACAACCAATTCAGGATATTACAATAGATGATGCTGTAAGCAAGAGTCAGTATCAATACTCGTTGAGTTCAAACGATAGAGATGAAGTTGATCATTATACATCTTTGCTGATAAAAAACCTCAAATTATATCCCCAAATTAAAAATGTAACATCTGATCAGCAAAAAAATGGCCTGCAAACTTTCATCAATATTAATCGTGATACTGCATCTAGACTTGGGGTTTCTACACAAAATATTGTAGATGGCATATATGATTTATTTGGTCAAAGACAAATATCTACAAGTTTTACAGAACGTAATCAATATCATGTTGTCCTGGAAGGTATGCCACATATGCTTCATGGAAAAAAATCGTTGGAGAATGTATATATTAAATCAACGTCTGGAACTATTGTGCCTCTTAATAGCTTCGCTACCATTCACGATGAATTTACTCCACTCATTGTTACACGTCAAAACCAATTTCCTGTTAATACTATTTCTTTTGACTTAGCAGAAAAAACCTCATTAGGAGAAGCAATAAATATTGTAAATTATGAAAAAGAACAATTAAATATCCCATCTCATATACAAGCAGAATTTCAAGGCACTGCTCTTGCTTTTGTAAAATCTGCAAATAATGAAGGTTGGCTTATACTCGCGACTATTATAGTGGTATATATTGTGCTTGGGATATTATATGAGAGTTATATTCACCCAATTACCATTCTGTCAACTTTACCATCTGCAAGTATGGGTGCACTATTTACTCTGATTTTATGCGGTAAAGATTTAGATGTAATTTCAATAATAGGTATAATTCTCTTAATAGGTATTGTAAAAAAGAATGCCATTATGATGGTAGACTTTGCTTTAGATCAACAAAGAGTACAAGGAAAAGAACCTATAGAAGCGATATATCAAGCTTGCATTTTGCGCTTTAGGCCGATTCTTATGACAACCATGACAGCATTACTAGGAGCCGTCCCACTAGTTTTTGGTAACGGCATGGGCTCTGAAATTAGAGCGCCTCTTGGTATAACAATTATTGGAGGGCTTGTTGTAAGCCAAATACTTACACTCTTTACAACGCCAGTTATATATTTAGCTTTTGATAGATTTGCACGAAATACCAAGGAACCACGATGAATCCATCAGCTCTTTTTATTAACAGGCCAATAGCAACTACTCTACTTGCAATTGCGCTTTCGCTAAGTGGTATCTTGGCATTTTATTTATTGCCCGTATCTTCCCTGCCACAAGTTGAGTTTCCAACAATTATAGTCCAAGCGTCTTTGCCAGGAGCAAGTCCAGAAATTATGGCAACATCAATAGCTACACCAATTGAAAAACAATTAAGTAGAATTGCTGGAATTTCTGATATGACATCAAGTAGTAGCCTAGGATCAACGAAAATAATTATACAGTTTGATTTAACACGTGAAATTGATGGAGCTGCAAGAGATGTTCAGGCTGCAATAAATGCTTCTATTCCAAATCTGCCATCAAATTTGCCATCAAATCCGACTTACAGGAAAGTTAATCCATCAGATTCACCAATACTTATAATAGGACTAACTTCAGACACTGTTACCGTAGACAAGCTTTATGATTATACATCAACTATTTTACAACAAAAAGTAATGCAACTCGATGGCGTAGGGCAAGTAATTGTAGGCGGCAGTTCCCTTCCAGCTGTAAGAATTGAAACTGACCCAAATAAGCTTAATAAATATGGCATTTCTTTATCAGAAGTAAAAACTGCTGTTAATAATGCTAATATTCTCTCAGCAAAAGGGCAGATATCTGATGGTGTTAAAAGTTATGAAATATCCGTTAATGATGCCCTCTTCGAAGCGGAAGACTATAAAAATCTTATTATATCTGTAAATGGTGATTCATACGTTAGACTAATAGATGTAGCTGATGTTATAGATTCTGTGGAGGATATTCGAAACCTTGGTCTATTAAATGGAACACCAGCTGTAGCTCTTGTGATATTCAAGCAACCTGGAGCAAATGTTATAGAAACTGTCGAAAAGATAGTTGAAAATATGCCAGCACTAAAATCAATGATTCCGTCTTCCATAAATATGGAAGTGATTATGGATAGAACAACAACAATCAAAGCATCCTTACGAGATGTAGAAAAGACGCTAATTCTCTCTATGATACTTGTTACTCTTGTAGTTTTTATATTTCTTGGCAATTTCAGAGCTATGCTAATTCCGAGTATCGCTATGACATTATCATTGCTTGGTACATTTGCAGCAATGAAATTGTTAGGTTATAGTTTAGATAACTTATCGCTTATGGCGCTGACCATTGCAACAGGGTTTGTTGTTGATGATGCAATAGTTGTGCTTGAGAATATTTCGCGTTATATGGAAATGGGTTTGAAAGCAAGAGATGCAGCTCTAAAAGGAGCACAAGAAATTGGTTTTACTGTTACATCTATAAGTATCTCTTTGATTGCTGTTTTTATACCTATCTTATGTATGGGTGGAATTGTCGGTAGATTATTTCAGGAATTTGCCATAACATTATCAGTTGCAATATTCATATCACTCGTGGTTTCCATCACAATTACCCCTATGATGTGCTCAGTTTTGCTCAAAATTCCTAAGCAAAAAGAGAAAATTAGCTGGCTTAAACAACATTATGAAATTTTGTTAAAAAAAGCCCTTTTACATCATAAGTTGATGCTTTTTATTACAATTAGTACAATTTGCCTTAGTATATTTTTATTTATTATTATACCTAAAGGTTTTTTCCCTCAACAAGATACTGGGAGAATTATGGCAAGTATTGTGACTGATCAAGATACATCTTTTCAATCTTTAAAGACAAAATTTGTGAAACTAATTGATATAATAAAAAAAGACCCGGCTATAGAAAATGTTGTGGGTTTTATTGGAAGCGCAAGTACAAATTCTGGTTCAGTGTATATTTCTTTGAAAGATATGGATAAAAGGAAAATATCGTCAGATAAAATTATAGAGAGATTAAGGACTAAATTAAATCATATAGCAGGCGCAACCTTATATATGCAGACAGCTCAAGATATAATAATTGGCGGCAGACAAGGAAATGCACAGTTCCAATATACAATTTCAGGCGACTCTATTTCTGATGTGAATAAATATGCTCCTTTAATAATGAAAGCCATATCAGATATACCAGGTATAGTAGATCTCAATAATGACCAAAGAGATCATGGACTACAAAGCTTTATTAAGATAGACTATGATCAAGCTTCTCGCCTTAATATCTTAGCAAGTGAGTTAGATCAAACTCTATATGGTTTATTTGGACAAAGCTTAGCTTCAACAATGTACGAAGATATGAATCAATATTATGTAATATTAGAAGCAGCACCAAACTATTGGCAAACACCAGATATTCTTAAAACTGTTTACGTAAAATCAACAATTGGAATTATGGTTCCATTATCTAGCTTTGCAACTATTGAAACAACTTCAACGTTATTATCAGTAAATCACCAAGGTCTTGCTCCATCTGCAACATTGTCATTCAATTTATTAAGTAATTTCTCACTTGGAGATATAGTATCTAAGGTGTCAGAAGAAGTGAAAAAACTTCACCTGCCAATGTCTATACAGGAAGAATTTCGTGGAACAGCCCAAGCATTTCGTGATTCTCTCAAAAATGAACCATACCTTATTGCAGCATCTTTGTTAGCGGTATATATAGTGCTTGGTATGTTGTATGAGAGTTTAATCCATCCAATTACAATAATTTCAACGCTTCCATCTGCAGGTGTGGGCGCTCTACTTGCTCTATTGTTTACAAAAACTGATCTAACAGTAATAGCAATAATTGGTGTAATTTTACTTATAGGAATTGTTAAAAAAAATGCGATTATGATGATAGATTTTGTATTGGAAATAAAAAAACGTCAAAATATTTCATCAGAAGATGCGATACTTCAAGCAGCTGTATTACGATTTAGACCAATTATGATGACAACAATGTCTGCACTTTTTGGTGCCGTACCACTAGCGTTTGGCAGTGGAGTTGGTGACGAATTACGGAAACCTCTAGGCATTACAATTATTGGTGGATTAATATTTAGTCAAATGCTTACACTTTTTACAACTCCGATTATATATTTAGCAATGGAAAGATTTAGTAAGAAAAAGTGAGATAATATATGAAATTTAATGTACTAGTTATTTTTATACTCCTGACATCTTGTAAATTAGGGCCTAATTATAAAAAACCAGAAGTGATAGTACCTGATAAATTTATGGAATCTGGAATGGATTGGGAACAAGCAAATCCATCAGATGGAAAAAATAGAGGAGATTGGTGGAAAATCTATAATGATCCTGTACTAAACGAATTAGAAGAAAAACTTAATCAAAATAACCAAAATATAAAGGCAGCTCTTAGCTCTTACAAAATGACGTTGGCATCAGTTGATAAAGCAAGGGCTACCTATATACCTTCTGTAACTTTATCAGAAAATATAGTTCGAGAAAAACAATTAGTAAGCGGCCCTACTTCAAAAACCGCAATTTCATCTAACCATTCTTTATTACTTAATGCTTCATGGGAAGCTGATTTATGGGGGAATGTTGCAAGAACTGTTGAATCTTCCATAGCTTCTGCTGAAAGTGCGAAAGCTTTATTAGCTTCGACAATGCTCTCAAGTCAAGCGTCATTAGCACAATATTATTTTGAGTTAAGAATGATAGATAAAGATCAAGAAATTTTGGACAATATCGTTTCCACGAACCAAACTATTTTGCTCTATAATAAAAATCGCTATTTATCCGGAGTAGCTGGAGAGCAAGATATAGTGCAAGCTGAGAATCAGTTACAATCTGCCAAAGTTCTTTCTCAAAATAATCAGATCACTCGAGCTCAATATCAACATGCTATAGCGGTCCTTATAGGAGAACCTGCTTCTAATTTTAAAATCCACACGCATTCAAACGCAGAATTTCCGGATATACCAATTCCTATCTTGTTACCCTCTACCATGTTAGAACGTAGGCCTGATGTTGCAAATGCAGAGAGACAGGTAGCTATTGCTAATGCACAAATAGGCATAAATAAAAGTGCATTTTTTCCAATTCTTTCCATTTCGCATCTAAGAACATACGAGGGTAGTGGTACCAGAAATTTACTTTCATTTCCTATTTTATTGTGGTCTGTTGGCCCTGAACTTGCTCTTAGTATAAGTAATTTAGCCTCCTACAATTCCGTAAATAAAATAACAAAAGAAAATTACAACCAAGCTGTTGCAAATTACAGGAATACGGTATTAGCTGCATTCCAAGATGTTGAAGATAATTTGGTAGCCCTTAGAATCATAAAAGAACAGGTTAAAGTACAAAAATTAGCTAAAATTAATGCAAAACGTAATCTTGATATTGCAAAAAATCAATTTAAAGCAGGAACGATAGATAAATTGGCACTTTCTAATTCTGAAATAACATACTATAATGCAGAAAAATCACTCAATGATGCCTATGGTCTTAGAGCAACAACTTCTGTAGCTCTTATAAAAGCCTTAGGGGGCGGTTTTTAACAATATATTGGTATAAACTTAAGTTTGTCTTCATTAGATCCTGTATAGTCTACCTGTAAAATAAGGGACTATAGTCGCTTACTTTGAATATGGGAGGGATTGTAACTCCGGCCTCCCGCATTTAATGCGAGATCTATCTTAAGAAAAGAGATTCCTGCTTTTGCAGGAATGACGAGAATATCTTCACTAGTCGCTTCTAGTCCTACATCCAAGTTAATTGACTATATAGATTTAATACATATAGTGACCACCATTTATTGATATAGTTTCTCCAGTAATAAATCCCGCATCATCTGATACTAAAAAATTTACTGCCCTAGCTATTTCTTCAGGTTTTCCTAGCCTTTTCACTGGAATTTGAGAAATAATTCTATCCAGCACTTCTTTGGATATTTTTGTCACCATTTCAGTAGCAATATAACCAGGGGCTATAACATTTACTGTTATATTTTTACTTGCTACTTCTCGAGCTAATGCTTTGCTAAATCCTATTATTCCTGCTTTTGCTGCCGAATAATTTGTTTGACCAATCTGACCTGCTAACGCATTTATTGAACTAATATTTATGATACGCCCAAATTCATTTTGTCTCATCTGATTTATCACTGCATGACACATGCTAAAACACGATGTAAGATTAGTATCAATTACTATATTCCAATCATCAGATTTCATTTTTTGCATCATTGAATCTCGTGTGATCCCAGCATTATTTACTAATATTTCAACATATTTACCATACTCATCTTCTATATTTTTTATAGAATTTATACATTGATCGTAATTGGCTACATCCCAATTTTTTATGCGAATTCCTGTAGTTTTGTGAAATTCTTGAGCTGCTTGCTCATTCACATTATAGTTTGCAATAACATTATATCCTACATTTTTTAATGCCACAGAAATCGCTGCACCTATACCTCTAGTACCACCAGTTACTACCGCAAGTCGTCCCATAAGTTTCTCATTTTCTGGAGAGTCTACAAAAAATACGTAAAGTTTCAAGTTATAACAGTATAACTTTGCTAGAACATTTGAGTAATTTATCGTGATTTTGTGTTTGTTACATTTTTATCATAAATAACAATCAGATTAGGATTCCGAAAATAAATTGCAATAATGAAAGTCATCTACTCAACGAATAACTCAAAGTAACTATAGTAGAATAATTTGGAGTATGAGTTAGCGCTGTAAAAGTGTAAATCTCTTTACTTCCTCATCCCTGCGGAAGCATGGATCCATTTTCCTTTAGATAGATTCCGCATTTAATGCAGTAGGATGAATGAGAAAAACAACAAACGCGTACTCAAAACGAATGACTATATCAGGACTTAAGAGAATTCGGAACCATAATCATGAGCATGCTTCGTCCTTCTAAACGTGGTTCAAGTTCTAGCTTTGCTTTATCACCAGCTATTTCAATTATTTTCTTAAAAATATTCATAGCATTCTCTGTATGTACTATTTCGCGCCCTTTAAACATCAATGAGATTTTAACTTTATCACCATCTTCTAGAAATCTAATGATATTGCGCATTTTAACATCAAAATCACCAACCCCAATATTTGGTCTGAACTTCATTTCTTTTAAAACAACCACCTTTTGCTTTTTCTTAGCATCATGAGCCTTTTTCTTAGATTCATATTTGAATTTTCCAAAGTCCAAAATCTTACACACTGGTGGATCTGCTTGTGGTGAGATCTCTACTAGATCTAAATCTACACTTGATGCTTTACTTAATGCTTCTTGGAGAGAAACTACTCCTATCATCTCGCCATTTTGATCGACAAGACGAACTTTTGGAGACCTTATGTCATTATTAGCTTTAGGAAATTTTGATATAATACCCTCGTTTTTTTAGTTATTAATATAAAATAAATTTACTTGTTGCAAATATATTCATTTAAAGTACTTCTCTGTACTACTTTTTATATAAGAAATCAAATCACCTATACTCATAGGTTTAGTCTCATTGTTACCAAGAGTCCTTATTGATACTTCTCCACTTTCTGCTTCCTTTTTACCTATTACAGCTATAATGGGAAGCTTATCATGAGACATTCTACGAATCTTATAATTAATCTTTTCATTTGAATTGTCAAGCTCACACCTAATACCAGCCTCTTCTAATTTTAATTTTATTGAATTTGAGTATTTCTCTACATCTGTTGTTACTGTAGCTATACCTACTTGTATAGGTGCAAGCCATAATGGAAATCTACCTGCGCATTGCTCAATTAATATTCCTATAAATCTCTCAAACGTGCCAATAATAGCTCTATGTAACATAACAGGATGTTGTTTGTTACCATGTGAGTCAATAAAATGTGCATCCAATCTTTCAGGCAAAACAAAATCTACTTGCCAAGTTCCACATTGCCACTCTCTACCTATCGCATCTTTTAATACAAATTCAAGTTTCGGACCATAGAAAGCCCCTTCTCCAGGATTTAGAGTATATTCATAACCAACCTTTGTCAGCGCTGTTTTAAGAGCATTTTCAGCTCTATCCCAAGTTTCATCCGAACCTGCTCTAATTTTTGGTCTGTCAGAAAATCTAATTTTTATCTCACTAAATCCAAAATCATTATAAACTTCTGTAAGTAATTTACAAAATTTTATAGTTTCTTCATTAATTTGATCTTCAGTACAAAAAATATGAGCATCATCTTGTACAAAACTTCTGACTCTCATAAGACCATGGAGAGCCCCTGAAGCTTCGTATCTATGGCAACATCCAAATTCAGCCATTCTTAGTGGTAAATCTCTGTAACTTTTGATACCTTGCTTAAATATTTGAACATGACACGGGCAGTTCATAGGTTTTAGAGCAAGGATTTTCTCATCTACATTCGAAGTAAACATATTTTCTCCAAACATTTCCCAATGGCCTGAAGCCTCCCATAGCGACCTATCGACAAGAATAGGTGTTTTAACTTCAAAATATCCTGTTTTCTGAAGTTTACTCCTAATATAAGATTCAATAATTCTATAAATTATCCAACCTTTCTCATGCCAAAAAACCATTCCTTGCGCTTCTTCTTGCAAATGGAACAGATCAAGTTCTTTGCCAAGCTTCCTATGATCTCTTTTTTCTGCTTCTTCAAGCATATATAGATAATTTTTGAGCTGTTCCTCAGTCGCCCAAGCCGTACCATAGATTCTTTGAAGCATCTCGTTTTTACTATCTCCTCTCCAATATGCACCTGCTATTTTCATAAGTTTGAAATGCTTCAAATAGCCAGTTGATGGAGCATGTGGCCCCCTACATAAATCAATAAATCCACCTTGTCTATACATTGAAATTTCCTGATCTGCAGGAATTGCACTGATGATTTCTGCTTTATAAAATTCTCCTATAGATTTAAAAAACTCTATAGCTTTATCTCTTTCCCAAACTTCTCTTATAAAGACCTCATCTCTAGAAACAATCTCACGCATCTTTTTTTCAAAAGCCTCAAGATCATTTCCAGATAATGGATAATCACAACTTATATCGTAGTAAAAACCATTTTCAATTGAAGGTCCGATGGTAATCTGAGCACTAGGATATAATTCCTTAATAGCTTCAGCTAAAACATGAGCAGTATCGTGCCTTATTAAATCTAATCCTTCTTGATCTTTGGTAGTTATAATCCTAACGCTACAATCCTCATTAATTGGCCTGGTAATATCGTACTCTTCATTATTAACTTTAATAAAAAGCGCTTCTCTAGCTAAAGATTTAGATATTTCAGAAGCTATCTCTCTACCAGTAATACCAGCATTAAATTGTTTTACGGATCCATCTGGAAATGAAATATTAATCATATTATTGTTCATAAATAAAAAAATTGCCGCTATTCTAGCTTCAAAATAAGATTTCGTCAATTTATATAGCTCCCCGTTTACGGGATTCTATATTAGATCTCATAAAGGAATGAATTATGGTGCACATGCCCCACTGGCCTAAAAAAACGATTAATTTTCCAGCAATCAATGATCTATCTAGAATGTTTAGAATTCTTGCTCATTTTGGAAATCCGCATTTAAGTTTACCGCCAGTAATTCACGTTGCAGGAACAAACGGTAAAGGCTCCACTTGCGCTATGCTTGCTGCGATATTTCAGGACGCTGGATATTCTGCACATATATATACGTCTCCACATCTAGTACAATTTAACGAAAGAATAATATTAAATGGACAAAAAATAGATGATGATTTTCTCTTCAAAATACTTGAAAAAACTAGAATTGGCACAGAAAAAATAGGTCTTGAATTATCATTTTTTGAAGCAATAACCGTAGCTTCATTCCTAGCTTTTAGCATAAAAAAAGCTGATGTTCTTATCTTAGAAACTGGCCTCGGAGGCAGAATAGATGCCACAAATGTTGTACAAGACCCAATGATCACAATAATCACTCCAATTTCATATGATCACATGGAATTCCTGGGACCAAGGATAGAATTAATAGCCCATGAAAAAGCTGGTATTATTAAAAAAAACACTCCATGCATTATAAGTATGCAGGAACAAATAGTGATGGATATTTTATTACAAAAATGTGAAGAGCTCCATGCTGAAGCCATCGCATATGAATATGATTTTGTTCCAAAAAAAAATAAAAGTGGTTTTTACTTTTATTCTCTAGCAGGGAATATTCAGTTTTCTGATCCAAATCTTATTGGAAATCATCAAATTATCAATGCAAGTAGCGTTATCGCTGCAATTTTAAAAATTAGAAAACAATTTAATATCAGTGAAAATAATATTAAATCCGGATTGACAAAAATTAGATGGCCAGGAAGATTACAAAAATTTGATGTTGGAAGAGTTGTAAAGAACCCAAAAAATTCTTTATGCTGGCTAGATGGAGCACATAACATTGCTGGCGCGTCAGCTGTTTGTGACTGGTTAGAAGAACAAAATTTCAAAGATTTAGTCCTCTTAGTTGGCTTTACAAAAAATAGAGATGTTGCATCAATTCTATCTCAGTTCAAGAAAGTAAATCCTAAAATTTTTGGTGTAAGAGTCTTATCGGAACCATCAAGTTATACTGCCGAAGCACTTATAGAAAAAGCCAGAGAAGCGCATATTGAGCTTACAGGTGTAGATAGTATTGAAGAAGCATTTATGGCTGCTGTAGAATATTCTGAGAATGCCAGAATTATAGTTACAGGGTCATTATTCTTAGTTGCTGATTGTTTAAAGATAAATCTATTATAGTCATTCAATTTGATTTTAAAACAAATTTGTCAAAAATAATTTTGATCATACCAGCAATAGGTATTGCAAGAAATAATCCAGCAACACCTAGAACATGACTTCCAACAAAAACTGAGAATATTATGGCCGTAGGGTGGAACCCTATTTTATCGCCAACTATTTTTGGCGTTAAATAAGAACTATCTATAATCTGCCCAATAGCAAATACTAATGATATAGAGATAATCTGCGCTGAAACCCCATGCAATAACAAACTAATCATGAGACATGATACTACAGATAGTAAAGGGCCAATAAAAGGTACTAATACAGCAAATCCTCCAATAATTCCTGAAATTAAAGCAAACTCATAACCTACAATTTCAAGGGCGATTGTATAAAAAATACTAAGTATGATAGCCACATTAAATAAACCTTTGAGGAATCCAGTAACCAAATCATCCATATCTTCAAAAATACCATTTATTTCATGAAATCCCGTTTTTGTAATAAAATTCTTAAAATTTTTGGTTAAATCATGCCAATCTTTTAAAAAGAAAAAAAGCAATATTGGCATCAATAAACACATTGTTATTAAATTTATTGTCGATAAGAAATAAAACCACAAAACATGACTTGTAGTATTTAGAGCAGTTCCAAAATTTCCAACCAATGCAAGCGCTGAACGTTTTATTTGCTCAGCTACCGTTGGCCCTAGTAAATCTAATTTTTCACTGATTGCTGGAATAATAACTGTTTTAATGGAATTTTGAAACTGTGGAATCCTTTCTATCAAAAGTTCAAGCTGTGATAGAATTTTAGGTATCAAAATTGAAAGAGAGACAAATAATATTGTAATAAATATTAAAAAAACAATTACTGCAGAAAATTTGTATGGTATTTTTGCCCTAAGCTCAAGCCTTTTAGCAAGAGGTTGTAGAAAATACGCAAAAGCAAGGGAGATAAAAAAAGTTACAATGATAGAACTCGCTTTTATGCATATGAATATAAATAATATAAATGATAGTATTAAAATTAATTTTTTATTTATACTCATAAAACAGCTCCTCATCAGTACCTTGATACTATTCGGCTTCTTTATTTTTTGCAACAGAAACACCTGCGGGGCGTAATAATCTGTCTTTTATTTTATAACCTACTTGCATCAAATCAACTATATGTTCATTTTGTATCTCATTCGATTCAACAAAAGAAATTGCATGATGTAGGTTATAATTGAATTTTTCTCCGGCTATTGGTACAACAGCCACAACACCATGTAAGCGCAGCACAGACTCTAGCTGTTTATGGGTCATTATAACTCCGTCAATCACACTTTTTAAATCATCAGACGGATTTTCAGGAATAAATTTAATAGCTCTTTCTAGATTATCAATTACAGAGATCAAGTCCTTAGCAAAACTCACAATCGAATAATCTCGTGTGTCTTCAATTTGTTTTTCATATCTTTTTCTCATGTTCTCAGTCTCAGCCATTGTTCTAAGCAATTTTTGATTCAAATCTTCTATATTCTCTTTCAATTCTTCAAATTCTCTATCTTTTTGTAAGGTTTCCGTTTCGATTTCATTCTCTAAATCTGCTTCATTATTTTCTTTCTTCATTTTTACCCTAGAAATTTATTTATTTAGTCTATATAAATATGTTGATGAAATTCCAATTTTCAAGACTTCAGTAGAGCATTATATGCGTCCATCCAAAAGAAAAAATAATCAATTGCGCCATATTGTAGTTGAAAAAGATATTTTAACCAATGCTGAAGGTTCATGCCTAATAAAATTTGGCAACACGCATGTTGTGTGCAGCGCATCGCTTGATGAGTATATTCCTCCATTTTTGAAAGGAAAAAATCAAGGTTGGATTACAGCTGAATATGGTATGCTACCCAGATCAACAAACCAAAGAATGAAAAGAGAATCCGCTCAGGGAAAGCAATCAGGAAGGACACAAGAAATACAGAGACTAATTGGAAGGTCTATAAGAACTGTAGTTGATTTAAAAATTTTAGGCGAAAGGCAAATATTAATAGATTGTGATGTAATAAATGCTGATGGAGGCACAAGAACCGCGGCCATTACAGGTTCTTATATAGCACTCCATATAGCTATTAGTAAATTATTAGACAAAAAAATAATTCGTACAAACCCAATCATTTCCCAAATTGCTGCAATTTCTTGCGGTATCAGAAATGGAGAAGTTATAGTTGACTTGGACTATAATGAAGATTCAGATGCAGAAGTAGATGCAAATTTTGTCTTCTCCTCAAATGGGAAAATAATAGAAATCCAAGCGACTGCCGAAAAAGCGCCATTCTCTGAAGAAAATTTCTTAGAAATGATGAAATTAGCAAAAAAAGCCACTGGGGAATTATTTATAATACAAAATAAAATATTATTAGGATTATAGTAATTTAATTTGTACACTGTACTAAGACACCTAAGCGCGGCAAAGCTACTATGCCTAAATGATAAATAAACGAAAGTAAAATCTCGCTCCCATGTTTAAAATCTAAGGCACAACACAGCTCAATTCTCTGTAAAATTGTTGTTTTATGAATTTTTATATAGTCAAGTAGTTAAGTTTATGTCTAAGATAAGAATCAAAAACGGTAGTAGTGCAGCTTCATCTTTGAACGTTGGTTTATGAAAATTGATCCAGCTATGATAGAGGCAGGTATAAAAGGCTATTTCTATTACTCCATCAACTTTCGAATATAGAGATTATGAAAGCAGAATTTAAATGAACTAAAAATTATTTACACAATCCAAGACCAGACCCATTAGGAAATGGCCAATATCTGGTGCCCCTGGCCGGACTTGAACCAGCACGTATATTACTATACTGCAGATTTTGAGTCTGCCGCGTCTACCATTTCACCACAGGGGCGTCTCTTCTTCCTGTATATACTCTCATCTAATTTTGATATGGAACCATAGTCATGATTACTATACAAAATCATTGATTCTGTCAAATCATTGTTGTAGCCTACGCTGCTTATATATTGATTTCTATAAAATGCTAAATTTTAAAAATTTTCTAAAATATTTATTTGTAATCCTCTTTTCCATACTTATTGATCAAATTTCAAAAAGTTTTCTAATTATTTATCTTAAAACAAAATACGGTATGACAATAGAGCTTACCCCGTGGTTAGATATAGTTTACGCATGGAATTATGGCATAAGTTTTGGGCTTTTTAGTCAATATTTTCAATATAGTAATTATGTCTTTGTTATCATAAATTGTCTTATAGTTTCGTATTTAGTCACTATACTCAAATCTTCCAGTAATAGAATTCAATCTTTCGGTCTTTCCTTTATTATAGGTGGTGCTATTGGAAACTTGATAGATAGACTAGCAAGAGGAGCAGTGTTTGATTTTATATATCTCCACAATGAAAAATACAGTTTTCCTGCATTTAATTTTGCAGATAGTTTTATAAATATTGGAGTGTTTTTTGTCATTCTATCAATGATAAAATCAAGAAAAATTAAATAATTCTTAATTCTTCAACTTCAGACTTTTGTAGAAAAAGCAAAGAAATCAAAAGCACACCAACCAATATAAAAGCAAAAAGCTGATGCAATATGGCAGCAATGAAAGGCACATGATTTACTAAAGTAAAAATTCCAAGATATATTTGAATAAATAACAAGATAAAAACTATAATTGCTAAGTAATAATTTCGTTTTTCTATTAACTTGAAAACTGTAATTATAATAAAAATGGATAGAATATAGCCACAAAGTCTGTGAAAAAACTGCACTATAGCCGGACTATATAAATAGTCTAAAACTCTAACCTTAAACAACTCATCAGGTATAAAACTATTCCCCATTAATGGAAATTCGTTATATATAAGACCACCATCTAATCCAGCCACAAGAGCTCCAAGCACTATTTGCAAAATAGCAAAACACATTGTGATTAATTCGATAGATTTCAGCTTGATAACTAAATTCTTTTTATAAAAAATCTGCACAGACCTAAAAAGCAATACTAAATACATAATTAGAGCAAAAAACAAATGTGCAGCAAGTCTAAAATGGCTAACATAAGGAGAATTAGACAAACCGCTTTGTACCATATACCAGCCCATTATACCTTGGCATAATCCAAGAATTAAAAGAATCGAAACTGTTTTTTTTGTACCTGAATCAAATTTGCACAAACACCAAAAAAATATTGCCGGTATAAAAAATACAAGTCCTACAAATCTTCCAGCTAGTCTATGAATAAATTCTAGCCAGAAGATTTTTTTGAAACCTTCAATATTCATTGCATAGTTTATCGTCTTAAATTCTTGAAATTGTTTATATTTTCCAAACTCATTATCCCAATCTTCTTCAGAAAACGGTGGTATTATTCCAGTTATTGGTTTCCATTCCACAATTGAGAGACCCGAATTCGTAAGCCGAGTAGCACCACCAATAGAAACCATTACAAGTATCAATAATATCAAAATTATCATCCAATAAAAAATAATCTTTTGTGTATGGAAAGTCATTCGTATATAGATCTTAGTTATTTTTTTACTTATATAGACAATTACCATGTTAACAGCGCCATAGTTAGCGCCACATTGGATGCAAGATAACTGAAGGAGTTATTTAACTTTTACATTGTTAATAACAATGTACGAATTAAAAATCAAGTTTTAGTGAAGAAAGAAAATCCCTTAATTCCTGCCTTGCTGCTACATGAGAAAGACTAAAACTTTTTTCATAATTTGATTTTGTTAAATCAAGCAATGTTAGACCTTGCAGGAATAATTCCCTGAATATTACCCTCTCTCCAAAACCTGGAGCTTGCCTAAAGCTAATTCTTTTTGCTAATTCGTCTAGCACCATAGCTACATTTCTTTTATTTTGAGCATCTATTGAGCTAAGACGATTACGCATTACAACCCAATCTATTGAGCCCTGGTCACGCTTTGCTCTTTCTAATTTCTGTTCCCAAATCATTTGACTATAAATTGATGGGCCAATAACTTTAAAGCTTTCACCATCAATTTTTGCCATTACATCTATATCAATAAAACTATCATTAATGGGAGTTATTACTGTATCTGCGTGCGAATGCGCAAGAGAAGAAAGGTTAGAATGAGACCCTGGCGTATCTATCACTATAAAATCTGATTTTGATTTTATATCAGAAATTAATTTCTCAAAATATTCCTTTTCTTCTTTATACTTCTGCGTTTTATTCTCTTCAATACTTTCTTTTAAAATAATATGATAAGGCATAGGAACTTTTATTGCAGGATTTTGTTGGTTATATCTTTCCCTATTCTCTATGTAACGTGTTAAAGAGCCTTGCCTACAGTCAACATCAATCGATGAAACTTTATAATTTTTTTCAAGTAAACTTACTATTAAATGCATAGAACATGTTGTTTTCCCCGCTCCACCCTTTTCATTACCAACTACAAAAACATATGGTAATTTTTTAATGCTCATAATTATCCTTGATAAGTCTATTTAGCAAACGTATCCCATAACCGGCTGCACCTTTTGGTGTTAGTGGTCTATCTTTAGAACTATATGCTACTCCTGCAATATCAAGATGCGCCCAATCAACTTCATTCACAAAATGTTGTAAAAATTGAGCTGCTGTATTGCTCGAAGCATGAGCTCTCGGAGCACCCAAATTTGCCACATCTGCAATAGATGATTTTATCATTTTGTCATATTCAGAATGAAGAGGCATACGCCATAATTCCTCACCGCTTTCAGCGCCTGCTTTAGTTAATTTTCTTGCAAGATCATCATTGTTAGAAAATAATCCTCCGTATACATCGCCCAAAGCTATAACTATCGCCCCAGTCAGCGTTGCAAGATCTATCATTATTGAGGGCTTAAATTTTTCTTGAGTGTACCATAGAGCATCTGCTAAAACCAATCTTCCTTCAGCATCAGTATCTAAAATTTCTATAGTCTTACCTGACATAGAAATTACAACATCTCCTGGACGCTGGGCATTTCCTCCTGGCATATTCTCAACAAGACCAACTACACCAATAACATTAGTTTTTGCTTTCCGAACAGCAAGCGCCATCATTGTACCAAAAACTGCAGCGGAGCCACACATATCATATTTCATATCACCCATATTAGCTGAAGGTTTGATAGATATTCCTCCAGTATCAAAAGTTACACCTTTTCCAACTAAGGCCACAGGCTTTGAATCATCATTCTTACCAAAATATTTCATTATAACAAGCTTTGATTCTTTCGAAGAACCTTGACCCACTCCAATCAGAGCATTCATGCCAAGCTTTTTCATTTCTTTTTCACCTAAAATTTCAATTTCAATTCCTAGAGGTTCAAGTGTAGATTTGATAATCCCACTATAGCTCTCAGGAAATTTGATATTTGCAGGCTCATTACTTATATTTCGAGCTTCGTAAATAGCTTGTGCAATTGCGCTATAATAAACAAATTCTTCTTTTGCTTTTTTGGCATTATCTGAAAAAAATTCTACCTTCTTGAGCTTTGGTAATTCTTCAGATTTTTTTGTAGTATGATATTTTTCAAAACTATAATTTGAGAGTGTAACACCGGAAGCAAGTAAAGCCGAAACTTTTGTCGCATCACATTTTCCTAACCTAGGCGCTTCAATAAAACCTTTAGCACATCTTGAAGACTTTAGAGCACATGATATATGACTACCTAACTCCTCAATTTTAACTTCTGTTAAAGATTTTTCGTTGCCCACCCCAATCAAGTATATAAGCTGAAGTTTTTTGTTTGCATTTATTACAGTGATGGACCTAACCTGCCCAAATTTCCCTGAAAAATTATCGAATGATTTGAGTGTTTGATTAATTATTCCGTTATATTTTTTATCAAGCAGCTCCGCGTATGCAGAAAGATCAAGCTTTTCTGAAACTAAAATACAAATGCACCCTGCCTCTTCATCATATTTTTCTACAAACTTAACTTCTAACATAGGATCTCTCATTGTTTAAACTTTGAGTGATTATCAGAATTTATGTATAAGAAAGCAAGAGTAAAATTAGTGAGTACTCTTATTTTATAATATGTTCTATATAGTCAAATAATTTGGAGTCTGTATTAGAGACCGTAAAAGTGCCAATCCTTTTACTTCATCATTCTTACGAAATCAGGAATCTATTTTTTATATTATGGAATGACTGCGAAATACAACAACGCGCACATTCCAAAGAAAAAGACTATAAAACAAATTACGCGATGGTTCTAATAAGGCGTCTCATTAAAAACATTATGAATAAAAAAAATACAGATGTTGTCATGATGTAAAAAGCTGGAGAATATAATATGTGTGTAGATTCTATAAGCCATCTTGAAATAATAGCAGATGGACCACCAAATATGGCAATTCCAAGATTATAACTAAATGCTACACCTGTGAATCTTTCTTCTGGTTTAAATAAAGAAATCACAAAAAGATAAGCAGAACCAGACATGGCACCAGCCATAACTGCAAGAATAGTTAGAGAAATAAGTTGTTTATATGTTTCTACTGAAGACATAAATACTAAAACAGGTATAGCGAAAATAATAACTGAAATTACTGCACCTCTCATAACTGTTACTTTCCCTATCCTATCTACAAGCATACCAGAAAGTGGCATCGTTATCATCATCACTATATTTGCATAAGACAAATACCATAAAGCTTCAGATTCTTCATAGTGCATTATATTACTGTACAAAACCAATACATATGTTTTTACCATATAGACAATGCTACTTGTTACAGCAGCAACACAGAATGTTAGAACTATAGAAGGAAATGCGTGTCTAATCACATGAAAAAATGGCATTTTAAATGTTCCTCTTTTTTCTGATAATTCCATAAAAATAGGAGTTTCAGAAACCCTAAGCCTTAGATAAAAACCTATAATTCCCATAAAACCACCTAAAATAAACGCAAACCTCCAAGCATATTCCACACCTGGGAAAAATTTACTAATCGCGATCCCTATGAATCCTGCAATTAATGAGCCTACAATATTAGAACCATGCACTAAACCTGTAATAAAACCTGGGCCAACGCTATTTTGATGCTCTAAAACAAAAATAGCGGCCCCAGCACCCTCGCCACTTATACAAAGTCCTTGCATTAGCCTAAAAATAACAAGAAAAATTGGAGCATATATTCCTATTTCCGAATAGTTTGGTATTAATCCCATAGCAAAAGTGGGGATTGTCATCCCTACCATAGAACAAATCAGAGCGATCCTTCGCCCATATCTATCTCCAATATAACCAAAAAATATACCACCTATCGGGCGTGTTATAAAACCACTTGCAAATACTGATAGACTCATAAGAACTTGAGCATATTCTGATGCAGCTGGAAAGAATGTTTGAGCGATAATATTAGTGAATATCACATATACTGTGAAATCGTAATACTCTAGAATATTACCAGTAATGGCTGAGAAAAAAACGAATTTACGTTGATCCATGGTCTATATTAAATCCAGCGATATTAAAAAATGTCTACAAAATACTCATGTTGTTAGCACATAACTATATAAAACATACAAAATTCATCTTAAACATTAGCGCTTCTGAATAAACAAAATGTCGCAAATTGTCCACTCGCGGAGTATAGCGATAATATTAGATTCGTGCAATAAAATCTAGCCACCATTATAAAACACTCACTATTTCTCTCATTTCTTCTATATCTCCACTACAATGCAGAACATAATCACATCCTGCATTAAGTGCTTTAATAGTCTTTTCTGCATATGTTCCTGATAATGCTTTCATTGTTATACAATCAGTTATTATCTTTCCTTTAAAACAAATTTTTTGCCTTATGTAATCTATAGCTTTTTTTGAAAATGTAATGGGGTTTTCAGAATCAAGGCAATTATAGATTATATGCGCTGTCATTGCATAATTTGAATGTATGGAAAGTTCCTTAAATACTAAAAAATCCGTTACTTCTAACTCAGCAAGATTTGCTTCTATATAAGAAAGTTCTATATGACTATCATTAAAAGCTCTACCGTGACCTGGTATGTGCTTTATTACAGCTTCAACTCCTGCATTTCTATGTGCTGCAATTACAGCACGACAAAATAGAGTCACTATTTCTGGATCATTTCCAAAACTTCTATCTCCGATAATATTATTGGCAAAAGGATAATATAAGTCAGCCACTGGCGTACAATTTACAGTAATACCAAATTTTGCTAATTCTAAAGCCATTTCATAATTACTATTAAAAATTTCATTATATATTAGATTTCGGTCTTCCGTTTTAACACGATCTGCAAAATTTTTAGGAGATGGATAATTTTTGGTATGTGGCTCTCTAAGTCTTTGCACTCTTCCACCCTCCTGATCTATAAGAATTAATGGTTTTTCCTCTTTATACATGGTGTTGATAGAAAGAATAAGTTCAGTAAGTTGCTGTTTTGATTCAATATTCCTTGTAAAAATAATATATCCAGCTGGTTTATATGACATAAACAAATCAATCTCATCTCTTGACAATTCAGTTTTTTTTATTCCAAAAATTACAGGCGTCATAATTGTTATCTTAGTTAATATTAATTAAAAGTTTACATTCTCTGTTTCTTTAGAACAAGCCAAGTTGAAAGAATTGTTATAGAACATGCACTCATTAAATAATATGCAACTACGTCAACCATACTAAATTTATCGATAAGCCACATTGAAATAATTGGAGCCACACCTCCAAAAGCTACTGAGGTAAAATTCCAGCAAAATGCTACACTTGTTGCCCTTATGTTTGTAGGGAATGATTCGGCAACGAGTGGATTTAATGTTCCTTCAGTCATCCCTATCAAGATCCCCATTAAAGTAGAGAAAAATAATATATAAGAATTATCACTCTTGAGAGATAATATGAAAGGATAGGAAACTACAAAAATACCCAAAGTTCCAAAAATAATAATATATCTTTTCTCAATTTTATCTGATAAATACCCAAATATGATGGTAGCAAGTGTGTAGCTTA